>Ga0160469_100348_pt1 | contig 25884 bp, 28 predicted proteins | sample HID1972M_E11MG_FD_108246 | JGI IMG/M metagenome (GOLD analysis project Ga0160469, IMG submission 108246) | Enriched pill bug-associated microbial communities from UW Madison campus, WI, USA - HID1972M_E11 MG | ecosystem: Host-associated > Arthropoda: Insects > Digestive system > Unclassified ...
AACTTGGCCGACAGCACCGTCGCAATCGCCGCCGTCAGCGTCGTCTTGCCATGGTCCACGTGTCCGATCGTGCCCACGTTCACGTGCGGCTTCGTGCGCTCGAATTTTCCTTTTGCCATTTTTTCGTACTCCGAAAAATAACTCAATCAACAACCTGGCGCCGCAGACCGATGCCGCAACCCCTGAAAACCTGGTGCCCATGGCGGGAATCGGACCCGCGACCTCTCCCTTACCAAGGGAGTGCTCTACCACTGAGCCACATGGGCGACTCTTCAAAACCTCGAAACCGGCGCCGACGACCCACAAGGACCTGGAGCGGGAGACGGGAATCGAACCCGCGTCATCAGCTTGGAAGGCTGGGGTTCTACCATTGAACTACTCCCGCATCACGACGCTCCGCGCGTCCTTGACGCTCCGCGCGTCCTTTTGCGTGCACTTCAGACACTCCGCAAATCCATGGAATCGCTGGTGGAGAGGGCTGGATTCGAACCAGCGTAGGTATTAACCGGCAGATTTACAGTCTGCTGCCATTAACCACTCGGCCACCTCTCCGGCGAACCTCGAAATATAGCATGCTTCACCCGCCCCGTCGATGCCCGCGCATGCAAAAGCGACGCGCCGACGGGGGGGGTGGCCACACAGCGCCCGATGATTTTATCTGGGTTGAATTACCTTGCGCTCAGGATCCGCGCTGCGCGTCGCGCCATTCGCGCGCCTGGCCGAAGTGGCCGCAGCCGATGAAGGGCACTGGCGGGCGCTCCGCCGACAGCGGCGAAGGGTGGTTCGCCATCAGCAGCTTGTGGCGCTGGCCGTCGATGAAATGCCGCTTGCTCTGGGCGTGCGAACCCCACAGCATGAACACGACCGGCCGCTCCCCTTGAGCCACATGGCGGATCACGGCGTCAGTGAGCACTTCCCAACCTTTACCTGAGTGGCTGGCAGGACGCCCCTCTTCCACGGTCAGGCCCGTGTTGAGCAGCAGCACGCCGTTGCGCGCCCACTTGACCAGGCTGCCGCCCGGCTGGGGGAATTTCGGCGGCGGCACGCCCAGGTCGCGCGACAGTTCCTTGAAGATGTTGCGCAGCGAGGGTGGCAGCGCCACCCCGGGCGCGACCGAGAAGGCCAGCCCCTCGGCCTGGCCACGGCCATGGTAGGGATCCTGGCCCAGGATGACCACGCGCACCTCTTCCGGTGGCGTGAGTTCCAGCGCGCGCAGCGGCTGGGGCGGGAAGATGACGGCGCCGTCGGCCAGCCGCTCGCGCAGGAACTGCAGCAGCTTCTGGCCGGTGGCGCCGGCGAAGAACTCGTCGACCAGGGGGCGCCAGCCCGGGGCCACGGCCCAGTCGGCGGGATCGGCGGAACGCAGTTGATCGGCCATGGCGCTCACCCGAACAGCGCGGCCAGCGCCTCGCCGGGCTCCTCGGCCCGCATGAAGGTCTCGCCGACCAGGAAGGCGTGGATGCCGGCGGCGCGCAGCTGCGCGACCTCCTCGCGGGTGCCGATGCCCGATTCGGTGACCAGCAGCCGCTCGGCCGGCACCTGGGGCCGCAGCGCCAGCGTGGTCTGGATCGAGACCTCGAAGCTGCGCAGGTTGCGGTTGTTCACGCCGATGAGCGGCGTGCGCAGCGCCAGCGCGCGCTCGAGCTCGGCCTGGTCGTGCACCTCGACCAGCACCGCCATGCCCAGCCCGGCGGCGATGGCCTCGAAGTCCTTCATCTGCGCGTCGTCCAGGCAGGCGGCGATCAGCAGGATGGCGTCGGCGCCGATGGCGCGCGACTCGTAGATCTGCCAGGCGTCGACCATGAAGTCCTTGCGCAGCACCGGCAGGCCGCAGGAGGCGCGCGCCTGCTTGAGGTAGTCGATGCCGCCCTGGAAGAACTGGCGGTCGGTCAGCACCGACAGGCAGGCGGCGCCGAGCTTGCCGTCACCCTGGGCGTAGCTCTGGGCGATGTCGGCCGGGATGAAATCGGCGCGCAGCACGCCCTTGCTGGGGCTGGCCTTCTTGACCTCGGCGATCACGGCCGCCTGGCCGGCGTCGATCCTGGCGCGCAGGGCGCCCACGAAGTCGCGCGTGAGCAGGCGGCTCTCGGCGTCGGCGCGGATCGCCTCCAGGGGGGTCTTCTTCTTCGCCGCGGCCACCTCCTGGTGCTTGACGGCGACGATCTGATTGAGGATGTCGGACATATGGCGCCGGATGCTACGCGGCCGCGGTGGCCTGGATCAACTGGTCGAGCTTGGCACGCGCCGCACCCGTGTCCAGCGCCGCGCGCGCCTTCTCGATGCCGGCGGCCACGGAATCGGCCACGTTCGCCGCGTACAGCGCGGCGCCGGCGTTGAGCAGCACGATGTCGCGCGGCGCGCCGGGCTGGTTGTCGAGCACGCCCAGCAGCATCTGGCGCGACTGCTCGGGCGTTTCCACGCGCAGGGCGCGGTTGCTCGCCATCGGGAAGTCGAAATCCTCGGGATGGAGCTCGTACTCGCGGATCTCGCCGTTCTTCAGCTCGCCCACCATGGTGGCGGCGCCCAGCGAGATCTCGTCCATGCCGTCGCGCCCATAGACCACCACCGCATGCTCGGCGCCCAGACGCTGCAGCGCGCGCACCTGGATGCCCACCAGGTCCGGGTGGAACACGCCCATCAGGATGTTCGGCGCGCCGGCCGGGTTGGTGAGCGGGCCCAGGATGTTGAAGATGGTCTTGATGCCCAGTTCCTTGCGCACCGGCGCCACGTTCTTCATCGCCGGATGGTGGTTCGGCGCGAACATGAAGCCGATGCCCACCTCCTCGATGCATTGCGCGATCCGCTCGGGCTTCAGGTTGATGTTGACGCCCAGCGACTCCAGCACGTCGGCGCTGCCGGACTTGCTGCTGACGCTGCGCCCGCCGTGTTTACTGATCTTGGCGCCCGCCGCCGCGGCCACGAACATCGCGCAGGTGGAGATGTTGAAGGTGTGCGAGCCGTCGCCACCGGTGCCGACGATGTCCACCAGGTTCGCGGTGTCCTTCACCGGCACGTGGGTCGCGACCTCGCGCATGACCTGCGCGGCGGCGGTGATCTCGCCGATGGTCTCCTTCTTGACGCGCAGGCCGGTGATCAGCGCCGCCATCATCACGGGCGAGCATTCGCCGCTCATGATCAGGCGCACGATGTGCAGCATCTCGTCGTGGAACACCTCGCGGTGCTCGATGGTGCGTTGCAGGGCCTCCTGGGGCGTGATGGGCATGGTGTCCGCTCCTCGTCGTGTCGTTGTCAGTGGGATGGGGTGGGCGCGTCGCTGAAGGCGAGCTGCAGGCCGAAGCCGACGATCAGCGCGCCGGCGGCGCGCTCGATCCAGCGCAGCGCGCCGCCGGCCGCGCGGCGCGCGAGCCATCCGGCGGCCAGCGCCCAGCCGATGCACACCCACAGCGCGTTGAAGTTGAACAGCAGGCCCAGCGCCAGAAAGGCCAGCGTCGGGTGCGCCGCGTCCGGCGCGATGAACTGCGGCACGAAGGCCAGGAAGAACAGCGCGACCTTGGGGTTGAGCACATTGGTCAGGAAGCCGCCGCGGAAGATGCGCCGCAGGTCGTCGCCGGCCTGCGCGCCGCCGGCAGCCGCGTGCCAGTCGGGCGATGCGCCGCCGCGTGCGAGCAGCATGCGCAGCCCCAGGTAGACCAGGTAGGCGGCGCCCAGCCACTTGAGCACGGTAAAGGCGGTGGCGGAGGCGGCGAGCAGCGCGCTCAGGCCGGCCGCGGCCGCCACGATGTGCACGCAGCAGCCCGCGGTGATGCCCAGCGCCGCGACGATGCCTGCGCGCGCGCCGCGCCGCAGCGCATGGCCGACGATGTAGAACACGTCGACGCCCGGCGTGAGGTTGAGCAGCAGGCCCGCCGCGACGAAGAGGAGGAGATGCTGCGCGTCGGGCATGCCGAGCCTCTCAGGCGCTGAAGAAGGCGCGGATCGCCTGCACCGCGCGGTCCACGCCGGCAGCGTCCACGTCCAGGTGCGTGACGAAGCGCAGGCGGTACAGGCCGGTGGCCAGGATGCCGCGCGCGTTCAGCCAGGCCAGCAGTTCGGCCGACCGCGCCTGCGCGGCGCCCTGCAGGTCGACGAACACGATGTTGGTCTGCGGCGGCTCGACCGCGAGGCCCTCGATGCCGGCCAGCCCCTCGGCCAGCCGGCGGGCCAGCGCGTGGTCATCGGCCAGCCGCTCGACGTGGTGGTCCAGCGCATGCGAGGCCGCGGCGGCCAGCAGCCCGGCCTGGCGCATGCCGCCGCCGGCCATCTTGCGGATGCGGTGCGCGCGGGCGATGAAATCGCGCGAGCCCAGCAGCGCCGACCCCACCGGCGCGCCCAGCCCCTTGCTGAAGCACACGGAGACGCTGTCGAAGCACTGGGCGATGCGGCGCGCCTCGTCCAGCGCGCCCGTGCCGCGTTCCACGGCCTGCACGACGGCGGCATTGAACAGCCGCGCGCCATCCAGGTGCCGCTGCAGCCCCCGCTCCCTGGCCAGCGTGGTGGCGGCCTGCACGTAGCCGAAGGGCAGCAGCCTGCCGCCCAGCGTGTTTTCCAGCGCCAGCAGCCGGGTGCGCGCGAAGTGCGCGTCGTCGGGCTTGATCGCCGCCTCGATCTGCGCCAGCGGCAGCGTGCCGTCGGGCGCATGCTCCAGGGGCTGCGGCTGCACGCTGCCGAACACCGCCGCGCCGCCGCCCTCCCAGCGGTAGCAGTGCTGCTGCTGGCCGACGATGTACTCGTCGCCGCGCCCGCAGTGCGACAGGATCGCGCACAGGTTGCTCTGCGTGCCGGTGGGTACGAACAGCGCCGCCTCGAAGCCGAGCATGCCGGCGATCTTCGCCTGCAGCGTGTTGACGCTCGGGTCGGTGCCGAACACGTCGTCGCCCAGCGGCGCGGCCGCCATGGCGGCGCGCATCGCGTCGGTGGGCTGCGTGACGGTGTCGCTGCGCAGGTCGACGATCGGCGCGTCGGTGCTCATCGGAATCTCCTGTCCATGCTAGCCGAGGAAGTTCCGCAGCATCGCATGGCCGTGCTCGGTGAGGATGGATTCCGGATGGAACTGCACGCCTTCGATGCGCACCTCATGCGCGAAACCGGTGTGGCGCACGCCCATGATCTCGCCGTCGTCGGTCCAGGCCGTGATGGCCAGCGCCGCCGGGCAGCTCGCGCGCTCGACCGACAGCGAGTGGTAGCGGTTGACGACGAACTTCTCGGGCAGCCCGGCGAACACGCCCTCGCGCGTGGTCGTGATCTCGCTGGTCTTGCCGTGCATCAGTTGCTGCGCGCGCACGATCCTGCCGCCGAAGGCCGCGCCGATGGCCTGGTGGCCGAGGCACACACCGAGGATGGGGAGCTTGCCCGCGAACTCGGTGATGGCTGCGACCGAGACGCCCGCCTCCGCCGGCGAACACGGGCCTGGCGACACCACGAGCCGCTCGACGCCCGAGGCGATCAGTTCGCCGATCTGCTCGACGGTGATCTCGTCGTTGCGGTGCACCTGCACGTCCGCACCCAGCTCGCCGAAGTACTGGACGATGTTGTAGGTGAAGCTGTCGTAGTTGTCGATCATCAGGAGCTTCATTTCTTCAGGCCCTCGGAGATCGGACGTCCGAACACAGAGGACGCGAAGGATTCGCGAAGGACGCGAAAGGAATCCAGAAAGGAATGAAATGAGGTATGCGAGGAAAGGCTCATGGCTTGTTCACCATTCTCTGGATGCCCTTGACGACGGGAAAGGCATGGAAATTGATCAGCAGGCCGAGCTTCAGGCCCGAGAGGCGCAAATAGGAAAGCAGTTGCGCGCGATGCAGGTCGGCCGCCGCGTCGATGGCCTTGAGTTCCAGGATCACGGAGCCTTCGACCACGAAATCCGCACGGTACGCAACGCCCACGCTGCGCCCCTTGTAGTACGCCGAGACCGGCACCTCCCGCTCGAACCGAAGCTCCCGCTCGTTCAGCTCGACAGCCAACGCCGCCGCATAGGCGCTTTCGAGCAGGCCGACCCCCAGCACCCGCTGCACCTCCACGGCCGCTCCGATGATGTCGTGCGAAAAATCATCTTCAAAATCTCTGTCTTCCTTTTGCGTCCTTCGCGAATCCTTCGCGTCCTCTGCGTCCGGACGTCCGTATTCGGCGGCGCTCATTCCAGCCCCTCCTCCACCAGCTCCGCCGCCCGCAGCAACGCGCGCGCCTTGGCCTCGGTTTCCTTCCATTCCAGCTCGGGCACCGAGTCGGCCACCACGCCGGCGGCCGCCTGCACGTGCAGCACCTGGTCCTTGACGATCCCGGTGCGGATGGCGATCGCCACGTCCATGTCGCCGGCGTAGCTGATGTAGCCGCAGGCGCCGCCGTACAGGCCGCGCTTGATCGGCTCGAGCTGGTCGATGAGTTCCATCGCGTGCACCTTGGGCGCGCCGGTCAGCGTGCCGGCCGGGAAGGTGGCCTTGAGCACGTCGATCGCGGTCATGCCGTCCTGCAGGATGCCTTCGACGTTGCTCACGATGTGCATCACGTGGCTGTAGCGCTCGATGGCGAAGGCCTCGGTCACCTTCACGCTGCCGGTCTTGGCGATGCGGCCGATGTCGTTGCGCGCCAGGTCGATCAGCATCACGTGCTCGGCGCGCTCCTTGGGGTCGTTCAGCAGCTCCGCCTCGGCCGCCTTGTCCAGCTCCGGCGAGGCGCCGCGCGGCCGAGTGCCGGCCAGCGGGCGGATGGTGATCTTCTGCTCGGGAACCGATGCCCCCACGCTCCCCGCTGCGCGTGGTTCGCTGCCCCCCGAGGGGGCGTTCCCGCCTTGGGACGGCCCGGCGGCGCTCAGGCCGGTGTGCTCCTGGCGCACCAGGATCTCGGGCGAGGCGCCCACCACGTGGTGGTCGCCCAGGTGGTAGTAGTACATGTAGGGCGAGGGGTTGAGCGAGCGCAGCGCGCGGTACAGCGACAGGGGCGATTCGGTGTAGCGCTTGCTGATGCGCTGGCCCACCTGCACCTGCATGAAGTCGCCGGCGGCGATCAGTTCCTTGGCGCGCTCCACCGCGGCCAGGTAGTCGGCCTTGGCGAAGCCGCGCTCGGGCGGGTGCGGCTGCGTCGGCTTGACGATGGGCGCGCTCACCGAGTACTTGAGCTTCTCCTTGAGCTCGCGCAGCCGGCGCTTGGCGTTCGGGTAGGCCTCGGGCTGCTTCGGGTCGGCATACACGATCAGGTAGAGCTTGCCCGAGAGGTTGTCGATGACCGCCAGCTCCTCGCACTGCAGCAGCAGGATGTCGGGGCAGCCCAGGGTGTCGGGCGGGCAGGTGGCCTCGAGCTTCTTCTCGATGTGGCGCACCGTGTCGTAGCCGAAGTAGCCGGCCAGCCCGCCGCAAAAGCGCGGCAGCCCCGGGCGCAGCGCGACCTTGAAGCGCTGCTGGTAGGCGGCGATGAAGTCCAGCGGGTTGCCGCGCGCGGTTTCCACGACCTGGCCGTCGGTCACGACCTCGGTCAGCGCCTCGACGCCGAAGCCGCTGGCGCGCAGCAGGGTGCGCGCCGGCAGGCCGATGAAGCTGTAGCGGCCGAAGCGCTCGCCGCCGACCACCGATTCCAGCAGGAAGCTGTGGCGGCCGTCGCCCTGGGAATGGGCGAGCTTGAGGTAGAGGGACAGCGGGGTTTCGAGGTCGGCGAAGGCCTCGACCATCAGCGGGATGCGGTTGTAGCCCTGGGTGCTGAGGCTTTTGAATTCGAGTTCGGTGATCAAGGGGATCTCCATCGGCCGACGCACCACGGACGCGGGGCGGCGGCGTTCATTCACGGAATTGGCCCGGCGACCAGGTCGCAAGGGCCACGTTCGCACGGCGCGGCGCCGTGCATGCGGTCAGGCAGGCAGCGTCGTCGGCGTACGCCAGGGCCAAGCTCCCCGGCAGCTGTGGCCCGTCTGGATGACATGGTGAATGAACATGGAGCGCGCAGTTTAGCCGAGGACGCCAGGCTCAGGAAGCTGCGAGTTCCGCGAGCGAGTCCAGGTAGCCGTCGGCGCCGGCGCTGCGCACCGGCTCGCCGTGGTTGTAGCCGTAGCCGACCAGCAGCACCGGGCAGCCGGCCGCACGGGCCGCGCGCGCGTCGTTGCTGGAGTCGCCGATCATCAGCGTGCGCGCGGGCAGGCTGCCCAGCGCCTCGCAGGTCTTCAGCAGCGGCAGCGGATCGGGCTTCTTGCGCTCGAAGGCGTCGCCGCCGAACACCTGCGCGAAGAAGCCGTCCAGATCCTTGGCCGCGAGCAGCGGGCGGGCGAAGGCGCCGGGCTTGTTGGTCAGGCAGGCCAGCCGCAGGCCCCGCGCGCGCAGCGCCTGCAGGCCCTCGCGCACCCCGGGGTAGACGCGCGAATGCCGGCCGTTGATGGCCAGGTAGTGGTGCTGGTAGCGCTGCCAGGCCGCGTCGAAGCGCTCCGGCGCCGCGCCCACGTGCCGCAGCACCGAGGCGATCAGATGCTCCGAGCCCTTGCCGACCATGGCCGAGACCGCCTCGGCCGCGACCGGCGGCAGGCCCAGGTCGTCCAGCATGCCGCCCAGCGCGGCGACGAAATCGCCCAGGGTGTCGACCAGGGTGCCGTCGAGGTCGACGATGGCGGCATCGAAGTGCGAAAGATCCAGCAGCATCCGGCGAGCATAGCTCGCCCGGTCCTCAGGCTTCAGTGAGGGACTGCGCGGCGACCACCGCCTCGGTGCGGTTGCGTACGTTCAGGGCACGGAAGATGGCGGCCAGGTGGATCTTCACCGTGCCTTCGCTGATGCCCAGACTGCGCCCGATGAGCTTGTTGGGCTTGCCTTGCGACAGCAGCTGCAGCACCTCGACCTGCCGCTCGGTCAGCACGTTGCGCAGGTGGTCCAGCGTCTGGCCCGGCGCTGCGGCGCCCGCACCGGGCTGCGGCGCCGGGCCGCCGGCCACCGCGCCGGCGACCACGCCAGGAGGCACGGCCGACAGCATCATCGGCGGCACGTACACGCCGCCGGCAAGCACCAGCCGCACGGCCGAGAGCATCACCTCGGGCGAATAGGCCTTGGGAATGAAGCCGAGCACACCGTGCTCCAGCGCCGCACGCATCACGGCCGGGTCCTCGTAGCCGGACAGCACGATCACCGGCACCGCCGGGTGGCGGCGGCGGACCTCCTCGACGTGGGACTGTCCGTTGGCGCCGGGCATGTTCAGATCGATCAAGGCCAGGTCGAGTTCGTCGCTGGCGCCGGCCAGCAGCTCGTCGACGCTCATGGCCAAGACGAACTCGATGCCGGGCTCCAGCTCGGACAGCTTGGTCTTGACCGCCTCGATGACGAGCCGGTGGTCGTCGGCGATCAGGATTTTCATGGCATCTTCCGGCGGCGATGTGCGCTCATGCGAGTTGCAAAGATAGCCGCGATCGCCGCCCACAGCAAGGCTGCAATCGCCCGCCGAACGGCATAGCTCCCAAGCGGTATGGTACGCGCCCACGCGCGTTGGAAGAATGCCCTCCACCTCCAAGGGACACAGGAAGCGACGGGGCTATGGGCCAACGCCATCGATGCACGCCGGCAGCCGCGGTGCCCCAATCCCGCGCGGGATCGCTGCGAGCGGTTCATGCCCCGCCTGCTTGAATTCTTCGCGCCCCTGTTCTCCTTCGGCCTCGCGCTCGATGCCGCGATCAGGGACGGCACGGCGCACTGGCTGCCCGCCGCCGCGCAGGACGAGGCCCGCGCCCTGCTGGAGCGCGCCCGCGCCGAGGCGCGCGCCGCGGGCAAGCCGCCCGCGCAGGTGGAGTCGGCCAGCTTCGCGATCGTCGCCTGGTTCGACGAGATCATGGCGCGCAACCCGAGCTGGGCCGACAGTGTCGCGCCGCTGCAGCTGCAGCTGTTCAACTCCACCAACGCGCACAGCGAGTTCTTCCACCATCTCTCGGCGCTGCAGGCCGGCGACGACGAGGTGCGCGAGGTGTACTGGCATGCGCTGGTGCACGGCTTCAAGGGCCAGTACTACTTCGAGACCGGCGACGAAGGCGAGCTCGGCCGCCTCAAGCGGCTGCACGGCAGCCGGCTGCCGGCGGCGCCGCTGCCGGTGCCGGAACACGGTCCGCCCCGTCCCGCGCTGGCGCCGGCCGCCCGCCGGGCCCGCCGGTGGCGCGCCGGCCTGACGGCCGGCGTGTTCGCGATGATCGCGCTCGCCGCGGGGCTGTGGCTGCTGCGCAGCCCGCGCGAGGCTGCGCCCACGACGGCGCAGCGCATCGAGCAGCAGCTGCAGGCCTACGCCTGCGCCGACCTGGCGGCCGAAGTCGACGCGGACGGCACGGCGCGCGTGAACGGCTTCGTGTCGCAGGCCGCTGACCTGGCGCGCGTGCAGCAGACGGTGGCGGCCATGCCCGGCGTGAAGGCCGCGCGCTTCGATCTGCAGGTGCGCCCCTGGCCGCATTGCGAAGTGGTCGCGATCCTCAAGCCGTACCAGACCCGCAATCGCGACGGCCGCCAGGGCCTGGCGGTCTCCGCGACGGCACGCGACGGCCGCCTGCGCGAGGGCGACGGCGTGCAGGTGCAGGTGCAGGCGCCGGGCTACGACAGCCATCTGTGGGTCGACTACTACACCGCCGACGGCGCCGTCATGCACTTCAGCGCCGGCCGGCCGGCGCGCGTGCCGGCCGGCGCGCAGCAGCTCTTCGGCGCCGACATCCCCTCGAGCTGGCTGGTCAGCCCGCCCTTCGGCACGGTGATGGTGACGGCGCTGGCCTCTTCGCGCCCCTTCGGGGGCACCGCGGACCGGCCGCCCTTCGAGATGGCCTCCGACTACCTGCTGCGGCTGCGCGAGACGCTGGCGGCCAATCAGGGCGGTGAACGGCTGGTGGCCGAGTTCATCTTCCTGCAGACCGTCGAACGCTGAGCGGCGGCCGGCTACTTCTGCTGCAGGCGGATCTCGCGCGCGGCGAAGGTCGCGTCGAGCACCAGCGGCTTGCCCGGCGGCACCGCGCGCACCTCGCGCCAGCGGGCGCGGTCGAGGTCGCGGTAGGCGGCCAGGATGCCCAGGTGCGTGACGTCCGCCGGCAGGGTCATCTCCAGCTTGTGCGTCTGGCCGGGGCGCAGCAGCACTTCCTGGCGCTGCGCCATCTCGGCGCCCAGCGTGGCGGTGTCCTTGTCGAACAGTGAGAAGAAGTCGGACGCCTCGAAGGCGGCCGGCGCCTTGAGCGCGTAGACGCGCACGGTCAGCGGCGAGGCCCGCCCGCGCGCGTCGGGGTTGACGTCGGCTGCGCCGACGAGGTTGAGCGTGACCGGCGTGACCACCGGTTTGCTCGCGCAGCCCACCGCGAGAACGCCTGCGGCCAGCAGGCCGAGCAACGCGCCGCGGCGGCGCCAGCCGGCGCCGAAGCCGCGGCCATAGGACAAACGGTGTGTACCGAGCTCACGCATGCTATTCCCTTCGTTGCATTGACCCTGCCGGTTGCATCTTTGATTATCACCAGCCAACCCGAACAGGCAACATGCTCACACCCGCACTCGTCGATGCCCTTCTCGCGCCGGTCGGCGAGGCCTCGCCATGCGGCGACGACCTCGAGTACGACGCGGCCTTCACGGCGCTGGAAGCCTCGGCCCAGGGCAAGGCCGAGCAGCAGTTCGGCGACACGGTGATTCCCGCGGTCGAGCCCGACTGGGCCGACGTGGCCGAGCAGGCGCAGGCGCTGCTGCGGCGGACGAAGGACGTGCGCCCCGCCGTGCTGCTGCTGCGCGCGGCCACGCGCCTGCAGGGGCTGGCCGGCTTCAGCATGGGGATGCAGCTGCTCGACACGCTGCTCGATCGCTACTGGGAAGGCATCCATCCGCGCCTGGACCCCGACGACGACAACGATCCGACGATGCGGCTGAACGCGCTCGCACCGCTGGCCGACGAGCAGATGGTGCTGCGCGACCTGCACGACGCCAGCGTCGGCGTGGCGCGCGGCGTGGGCCCGATCCGCGTGCGCGACATCGCGATCGCCTACAACGCCCTGGCGGCCGTCGGCGGCGAATCGGCGCTGTCGGCGGCGCAGGTGCAAGGCGGGCTGGAAGTCCTGCTGGCGGAACAGCCGCAGGTGGCCGAGACCCTCCTGTCCGTCTCCGCGCTGGCGGCGCAGCTGCAGAACCTGCTGTCCGAGCGCACCGGCCGCTCGGATGCCATCGACCTGTCGCGCCTGCGCACGCTCGGCAGCGCGCTGCACAAGGCCGGCAAGGCGGCCGGCGGCAGCACGGACGCGCCGCAGGCCGCCACCGACTCGGGCGGAGATGCCCCCGCCGTCGCAGCGAACGGCGGTGGCCGCGCGGCATCCGCGCTCGGCGAGATCCGCAGCCGCCAGGACGCGCTGCTGATGCTCGACCGCGTGATCCGCTACCTGGAGGAAACCGAGCCCGGCAACCCGGCGCCGCTGCTGATCGAGCGCGCCAAGAAGCTCATCGGCGTGAGCTTCCTGCAGATCATGGCCAACCTCGCGCCCAACGCGATGGACACCATCGAAACCGTGACCGGCCGTCGCGCGGCCGAGGAATGAAGCCGCCCGCGCCACCCATCGATTCGCCACACCACCCCTCGCAAGGAGCACTTCCATGTCCAAGAGCAGCCAGAAATTCATCGCCCGCAACCGGGCGCCCCGGGTCCAGATCGAGTACGACGTGGAGCTCTACGGCGCCGAGAAGAAGGTCGAGCTGCCCTTCGTGATGGGCGTGCTGGCCGACCTCTCGGGCAAGCCGACCGATCCGCTGGCGCCGGTGGCCGAGCGCAAATTCCTCGAGTTCGACGTGGACAACTTCGACGCCCGCATGAAGGCCATGAAGCCGCGCGCGGCCTTCGCGGTGGAGAACTCGCTCACCGGCGAAGGCGACCTGAAGGTGGAGCTCACCTTCGAGAGCATGGACGACTTCTCGCCCGCGGCGGTGGCGCGCAAGGTCGATGCGCTCAACAAGCTGCTGGAGGCGCGCACGCAGCTGTCCAACCTGGTGACCTACATGGACGGCAAGGGCGGGGCCGAGGAACTGCTGGCCAAGGTGCTGGAAGACCCGGCGCTGCTGCAGTCGCTGGCCGCCAGCCAGAAACCCGCGGACGACAGCGCCGCGCCGGCGGCCTGATCACGCAACGACTTCCGAGGAGAAAGCACCATGGCCGAAACACTCGCGCAGCAGAGCGCACTGAAAGACGTCGAATACGCCGGCAGCGACTTCGCTTCGCTGCTGCAGAAGGAATTCAAGCCGCGCAGCGACGAGGCCAAGAGCGCGGTCGAAGCCGCCGTGCTCACGCTCGCGCAGCAGGCGCTGAGCCAGACCCAGCTCATCGGCAAGGACGTGACCAAGTCGATCCAGGCGATGATCGCCGCGATCGACGCCAAGCTCACCGACCAGGTCAACCGGATCATCCACAGCCCGGACTACCAGAAGCTCGAGAGCGCCTGGCGCGGCCTGCACTACATGGTGAACAACACCGAGACCGACGAGCGGCTGAAGATCCGGGTGATGGACATCTCCAAGCAGGAGCTGGCCAAGAACCTCAAGAAGTTCAAGGGCGCGGCCTGGGACCAGAGCCCGATGTTCAAGAAGGTCTACGAAGAGGAATACGGCCAGTTCGGCGGCGAGCCCTTCGGCGCGCTGGTGGGCGACTACCACTTCGACCAGAGCCCGCCCGACGTGGAGATGCTGGGCGAGCTGGCCAAGATCGCCGCGGCGGCGCACGCGCCCTTCATCACCGGCGCGAGCCCGAACCTGATGCAGATGGAAAGCTGGCAGGAGCTGGCCAACCCGCGCGACCTCACGAAGATCTTCGCCACGCCCGAGTACGCGGGCTGGCGCAGCCTGCGCGAGTCGGACGACTCCAAGTACCTGGGCCTGTGCATGCCGCGCTTCCTGGCGCGCACGCCCTACGGCGCCAACACCAACCCGATCGAGGAGTTCGACTTCGAGGAGGACGTGGCCGGCGCCGACCACAGCAAGTACGCCTGGGCCAACGCCGCCTATGCGATGGCGACCAACATCAACCGCTCGTACAAGCTGTACGGCTGGGGCTCGCGCATCCGCGGCATCGAGTCGGGCGGCGCGGTGGAGAACCTGCCGCTGCACACCTTCCCCAGCGACGACGGCGGCGTGGACCAGAAGTGCCCGACCGAGATCGCCATCAGCGACCGGCGCGAGGCGGAACTCTCCAAGGCCGGGCTGCTGTCGCTGATCCACCGCAAGAACTCGGACTTCGCGGCCTTCATCGGCGCGCAGTCGCTGCACAAGCCGGCCGAGTACGACGACCCGGACGCCACCGCCAACGCCAACCTGGCGGCGCGCCTGCCCTACCTGTTCGCCTGCAACCGCTTCGCGCACTACCTCAAGTGCATCGTGCGCGACAAGATCGGCAGCTTCAAGGAGCGCGAGGAGATGCAGCGCTGGCTGAACAAGTGGATCATGAACTACGTGGACGGCGACCCGGTGAACTCCTCGGAGATCACCAAGGCCCAGAAGCCCCTGGCCGCCGCCGAGGTGGTGGTGGAGGAGGTGGAGGGCAACCCCGGCTACTACACCTCCAAGTTCTTCCTGCGCCCGCACTACCAGCTCGAAGGCCTCACGGTGTCGCTGCGGCTGGTGTCCAAGCTGCCCTCGGCCAAGGGCGGCAAGTAAGCGCGGCCACGGAAAAAAAACAGCGGCGGCTTTGAAAAAAAGGCGGCGCGCCTCGTTCTAGAAGCAGCCAGCCCCGGCAGCCCGGCCCGACACCGGCGCCGCCGCGAGGCGGCCGGCATCACAGCCCCATCGTCAACCACACGCCCGATCGCTACGCGGGCAACCTAGGAGAAGCGCAATGAGCACTGACACCCATGCCAAGTTCGACGGCGTCGATGGCGAATCCAAGCACAAGGACCACAAGGGCGAGATCGAACTGCTGTCGTGGTCGTGGAGCGTCCACCAGCCTTCGGGCTCCTCGTCCGGCGGCGGCTCTGGCAAGGGCAAGGCGACGCCGGGCGAGTTCAGCTTCGTGCACACCTATGACAAGGCCTCGCCCGTGCTGGCCAAGAGCTGCGTCTCGGGCAAGCACTTCCCCAAGGTCGTGGTCACGGCTCGCAAGGCCGGCGAAGGGCAGCAGAACTTCCTGACGATCACGATGAAGGAAGTGCTGGTCAGCGCCGTGCAGCCCGGCGGCTCGCAGGGCGGCGACGTGGTGGAGAGCGTGTCCTGCAGCTACAAGGACATCGAGTTCGCCTACAAGGCCCAGGACGACAAGGGCGCTGCCGGCGGCGACGTGAAGTTCGGCTGGGACACCTCCAGCACCGAAACCCGCTGAGCGGCCCGCCGTACCCGCGCCGCAAGGTGCGGGTGCGCGCGCCGCCGCGAAGGAGAGATGCCATGGCATTCACCATGACCTTCAAGGGCAAGTCCAGCGGCACGCTGTACCAGACCTACAACGTCGACTGGTCAGTGGGCAGGATCGGCTCCAACATCAAGGAAGACGTGATGCTGGTCCAGGCCCTGTTCAGGATCTTCTACTACGAGCTGATGGGCTTCACCGACGCCGATTTCGAGCCCCCGCCCGGCGAACCGGTGATCGTGGTCGACGGCTGGATCGGTCCGGCCACCAACCGGCACATCGTGCACTTCCAGCGCCAGATGGTGGCCACCGGCCGGAAAGTGATGCAGGACGGCATCTTCGATCCGTTCCGCGCCCCGGACCAGGCGACCACGATCACGAAGTCGCGCTACGCGCTGGAGCTGCTCAACAACGCCTGCGACCACTACTGCAAGAAGAACGGCGTGGACTACTACACCAACCTGCCCAACCGCACCGACATGCCGCTGTCGCTGCGCGCGGCGCTCCAGACGGTCAAGACCACGGCCAACAAGTACAAGTATTAGGGCCTGTGAGCGCTCTGCAAGGGTCGCGAAGCTCGCCCCGGCAGAAAGCCCGATCCGCGCCTGCGGTCAGCCGGTTTCGTCGCCGGCCGGCAGCAGGCGCGTTTCCTCGCCCTCGTCGTCCTGCACCCACAGCACGACGGCGGTGTAGTTGTCGTGGCCGGGCTTGGCGCGCGCCTGCACCTGCGTGTCGAGCTGCGCCGCCCACTGGCTCGGGTTGCGCGAGGCATGCAGGGTCTCGATCAGGCATTCGTCGCCCAGAGGTTCCCACAGCCCGTCGCTGCACAGCAGCAGCACGTCGCCCGGCGACAGGCGCATGCGCGGCGAGACGCTGATGTCCGGCACCTCCTCCACCGAGCCGAGTGCCGACAGCAGCATGTTGCGCTGCGGATGCAGGCGCGCGCCTTCCTCGTCCAGCATGCCGCCGGCCACCATCTGCTGCACCAGGCTGTGGTCGGTGGTGCGCGCGACGATCGCGCCGCCGCGAAAGAGGTAGGCGCGGCTGTCGCCGCTGTGCGCCCAGGCGAGCAGGTGGTCCTGCAGGTCGATGGCGGCCAGCACCACCGTGGAGCGCATGGCCGCCAGCTTGCCGCCCTCGGCCTGTCGCGCGACCACGTCGAGGTTGGCCTGCTCGAGCAGGGCGCGCAGGGCCGTCTCGTCCAGCGCCGGCGCGGCGGAAAAGCCCGAAAGCACGCTGGTGCGCACGGTGGCCGCCGCGACGTCGCCGCCGCCGTGCCCGCCCGCGCCGTCGGCCACCAGGCAGGCCAGGTGGCGCGCGTCGTGCCACTGGCCGTGCACGTCTTCGTTGTAGTCCCGCCCGCCCTGCTTGGACAGCGCGACGATCTCGATTTCCACCCTTACCTCTTTTCCGTGTCAGCCGCCTTCAGGCGCGCCATCTGCGCCTCGTAGGCTTCGAGGAAGGCCTTGCCGAAGAGACTGTGGAAGTCGTCCTCGGCTTCGGTCGCGATGCCGCCGTACAGGGCGATGAACTGATCCCACAGCTTGGCCTTGCGGTTGGCGGCGAACAGGCTGTCGAGCGCGCTGCGGGCGGCGATCTTCTTTTCGAGCTCGTCGGGCGCGAAGCGCGCGATGACATGGGCGAGCGCCGCGCGCATGCCGACCATCACGCCGAACTGGTGCGCGCGCAGGTCGTCGAAGGCGTCGCGCATGGCCGCCTCGGCCGGCATGAAGCCGCGCACGCCGGGGCCCAGCAGGTGGGCCAGCGCGACTTCCACGGTGGGCGAGAATTTCAGCGGGTTGTTGGCCTGCGCCGCGATCATGGTGACCTCGGCGCGCACCTCGCGCTTGAACTCCTGCCGCGTGAGCAGCAGCTGCAGCGTGCCTTCGACGGTGCTGCGCAGCATGACGCCCACGCGCTCCATCAGCTCGGGCGTGAGCGCCGTCGGCGGCTGGTGCGCACTGCCGATGCCGCGCAGGAAGGCGGCCATCAGCACGTCGCCCGACACCGCGGGGGCGGCGGGAGCCGGCGCAGCCACGGGCACGGGCGCCATCGCGGGCGCCACGGCGGACACGGGGACAGGCACAGGCACCGCCGGCGTCGGCGCGGGCACCAGGCCGGTGAAGGGATCGTCGTCGTCCGGGATCGAGGGCACCGGCGATGCCGAGGGCGCAGGCACCCGCGGCGCGGCGGCGACGCGCACCGGCTGGCCGGTCATGTCGTCGAAGGCCGGCGGCGGCTCGGCGGCCGGTGGCGCCTCGGTGGCGCGCGGCGGCGTGTAGGCGAACTGGCCGATCGGCAGATGGTCGGCCCGCGCCGGCGGCGGCGAGGGCGCCGCGCGCTGCAGCGCGGCCAGCGGATCGGCCGCCGCGGCCGTGTTGGGCTGCAGCAGGGGATCGGCCAGCGGGGACAGCGCCAGGGGATCGCCGCCGAGGCCGCCGCCGGCGCCGAACAGCTCGTCGATGCCGGTGCCCTTGCCGCCCATGGCCGGCGCCCCCAGGTCGGAGAAGTCGCCCAGCGGATCGGCCGGGGCGGCGGGCGCCGCGGCAGGCGGCGCGCCGAGCAGGTCGGCGAAGGGATCGTCGGCGGGCGCGCTGGCCATCGGATCCGCAAAAGGCTGCGCCGGCGCGGGCGCGCCGCCGGCGGGCGGCATGGCGGCGGGCGCAGGCGATGGCGCCAGGCCGGCGAGCAGGTCGGCGAAGGGGTCGTCCGGCGAGGCTGCGGCCGGCATGGCAGCCGCCGCCGGCGAGACGGTGGCCGCCGCGGGCTCGCCGGCCTGCACGCGCAGCTCGAAGCTGCCGATCACCAGGCGGTCGCCATCGGCGATCGGCGCCTCGCGGCCCGCGCCCAGCGGCTGGCCGTTGCATTGCATGGGGTTGCTGCCGCGGTCCACGATGAAGAAACGGCCCTCGCGGCACAGCACCTGCGCGTGCACGCGCGAGACGGTGCGGTCGGGATCGTCGAGCACCAGCGTATTGGTGTCGGCGCGGCCGATGGTGCCGCCGGTGGAGCCGAACTGCGCGGAAGCGGGGTGCCCGGCCGGCGAGCCCTGCCGGGTGATGACGACGATCTGGATCATGAACCGGCTCCGGGGCGAGGCCCCCACAGCGCTCGCGAAGGCGAGCAGAACTCAGGAGGAGTATTCATTCCGTTGGATCCCTTGGCAATCTCGCCTTAAGTGGTATGCCATAGCCAGGCCGAGACGGCGGCGAAGAGAAACGCGATCAGCAGCCAGGTGCGGGCGGCGGGATCGCGGCGCGATGCGTGCGCCATGCGCCAGAAGCCGGCGGCAAGGAAGACGCACGCCAGGACGGGCAGGATGTACATGGCCGACATGGTCATGCACCCATGCGGTCGAGCCAGCGCTGCTGGTGCCGGGCCGGTGCGCTGGTGGGAAACAGCCGGGTGCCAGGATGCAGCAGGCACAGCCACTCGGCGGCAGCACGCCGCTGACGCTGGCTGCCATGGCGCAACACGCGTCGACAGTGGGCGGCTTCGGGCGGCGCACCCATGAAGAAGCGGCCGCCGGCCGGAAAACGATGCCCGTGCACAGTCCACCAGTGCGACAGCCTGTCGGGATCGGGCCAGGGGAGTCCTTCGTCTTCCGCGATCGCGACGTCGTCGTTCTCCGGATCGCCGTCCGGTCCCGTCGCCCGATCCGTGGCAGGCAGGGCGGCGCCAGGCTCCTGCGCAAGATCCAGGCCGGTGATGAGTGCGAAGGACTCACCAGCCGCCCGGGCAAGCAGGGGATCGCCGCAGAGTCCCAGCAGCCAGGGGATGTGCTGCGGCAGGCCCAGCAACCCTGCACAGCGCACCAGGGTGCGGGCCTTGGCAGGCTCGTGCGCCAGGGGCTCGAGCTGCGCAAGGGCCGACGCGGGCGGCATCACTCGCATGAGCAGCCCCAGCGAACCGTCGTCCGACGCAGCGGCGAGCGCGCGCGAACGATCGCCGAGCAGGAGGGCTGCGCGGACGGAAGCCTGCCGCGTCGAGGGCTCGGCATCGTCGAGCGTGTGCAGGCAGGCGGGCAGCAGAGCGAGGCGGCCCAGCCGGCCGGCAACCTCCAGCGCGCAGCACACCAGTGCCGGCCGCGTATCGGCGAGCGCCGCATCGAGTGCACAGCCCGGGTCCGCAAGATGCATCGCACATGCCGCCAGGCCGGCCATTCGCGCCGCAGCGTCATCCGATGCGAGCAGGCGCGCCGCCAGCCCTCGCAGCGCTTGCGCCGGGACCCACCCCAGGGCCGATACCAGGCCACGCGCAGCATCGGTGTTCGCCGACGCGAGCGCAAGCAGCGGATCGAGCGCTGCATGGTCGTGCGCGAGGATGGCCGTCGCGGCGGCCGCGAAGACTTCACCGCAGCCGGGTTCGCGCAGGGCGGCGTGAACCAGTTCCCGCCCTGCCTCTGCGGCCACCGCGATGCCATCGAGGTGCGCGTCGATGCGCTCGTCGTGCCGCTGGAGCAACGGCAGCGTGATCTCGGCGCCGGCCACCAGGCGCGTGCGCTGGCGGCGCAACGCGGCAGTCTCGTCGACATGCTGCTGCACGATGCCCAGCAGCGGCGGCGCGGCGCGCCATGCCTGTGCGACTTCATTCACCGGCGTCTTCCAGGCCGGCGCCGGTGGCCAGCCAGTAGCCCGGCGCCATCAGAGTGACGCGCAGCAGGTGGTTCTCGATGTTGCTGTATTCCACGCGCAGGCTGCAGCCCTCGAAGTGCCAGAGCGCCAGGCCGCTTCGGTCGAAATCCGTGCGCTCGTCCGGCGCGCGGCCGAGCTTGGCCGCGATCTGCGCCTGGGAATCGTCGAACGAGAGATCGAAGGGCATGGCGCCCATCCATTGGCGCGCATCGAGGACACGCGCCCCGTAGTAGGTGACGCTGGCCAGCGCGAGCGAACGCGGGTAGCGCAGATCGGCGCCGGCGACGAGTTCGCCCGGCGCGAAGCCGAACTCGATGCCGTGCGCCACATGCAGGTCGGCGCTGCGGTGCATGCGCACGCCGGACAGCGCGCTTTCATAGCCCAGCGGGGCAAGCTGCCGGCGCATCACGGCGCTCGACCAGCGCGCGCCGAACAGGCCGATCAGCAGCTCCGGGGTGAACGGCGCGGCCAGGTCGCGCTCGTCCGCCTGCGCGGGCCACCGGCGATAGGGTACATGGCACAGCAAGGATTCGAGCCGGCCGTCGTCCTCCCGGTAGGCGGCGGTCAGCTCGAAGGCATCGAGCCGCCAGGCATCGCGCAGGTACGAGCGGCGCGATGCCTCGTGCGCCGCGAGCTTCGCGCGGACCGCGCCGCGGTCGTCGCCGAAGTCGAGCCCCAGCGGCAGCGGATGGGGAAAGGGACGGGTCTTGGGCGTGTCGCCGTAGAAGTAGAGCTGCGTCAGCAGCAGCGGGCCGGTGCGCGGCGGCTCCATGTCCAGGCCCATCACGTAGGCCCGGTCCTCGAAACCGAATTCCAGGCCGATCTCGTTGACCGTGACCCAGTCGACGAAGGCGTTGTCGTCCTCGGGATCGAGTTCGGGCTGCATGCCGCGCGCGAGCGCGAGCAGCGCCGCCTGGATGCGCGGCGCCTGCACCGGCAGGCCGATGAGGGCAAGCAGCTCGTCGCCGGCCATCGCTACTCCTGCAGCGGCAGATGCACCGTGACGATCGCGATGCGGCCATCGTCCTTCGCGTACTTGATGGCCAGCCGAAGCCCATCGAGCTTCCAGATGTCGCGACGCAGCTTGGGCCGCGCATCGAAGGGCTTTCCGAGCTTGGCATGCGCCTGCGCCTGCGTGTCGGAGAACAGCAGTTGCCGGGGCAGGGTGCCGGCGAAGCTGGTGAAGCCCTTCTCCGCGTCGGAGATGAACTGGACCGCATTGAAAACGAGCAGGCTCGACTTCGGGTCCTCGGGTTTGAAGATCAGCGACAAGCCGTCCTTGCCGAGGTCGACGCGCGCCTCGATGTCGTCCCTCGGCATCCTGAGCGTCTTCGTCACGCCCACCGCCTGCAGCATGCGCTGCACTTCCGGCGCATCCTGCGGCTTGCCGATGCATGCAATGAAATCGTCGCTGTCCATCTTCGGTTCCTTTCCAGGGTTGCTTCGATACGACCCCGCACGCCGCCTCAGCAGCTCGCGAGCATCTTGTCGATCCAGTTGGTGTACTGCCGGTTGGTGATCTTGCCGATCTGCTCGGCCGCCTTCTTATAGGCCTCGGCGCATGCCTCGTCCAGCTTGCCGCTGTCCTGGATCGCCTTGAGGTCGCGCTTGGCCGAGGCCTGCAGGTTCTTGGCGTCCTTCTGGGCATCGGCACGCGACTGGCCATAGGTTTCGCTGAAGCGCTGATGCACCGGCTTCGGAATGACGATCGACAGCGCGCCATTGACGATCGCGCTCTTCTGGCACGGATCCAGCGGCCCGCCGTTGCGCTGCTCCGCCTTGGCCAGCAGCGCGCTCTTGGCCGGCACATGGTCGCGGTCGCTCTTGCCGCCGCCGCTCACCTTCTTCTGCTCGCCGTACTGGTTGAGCTCGCCGCACTTCATCTCCACGTCATCCACCAGCACCTGGACGATGATCGGGATGACGCCCATGGCGTCGACGGTGTTCTCGTTGTTCTGGAACTTCTTGTCGGTGAAGCGGCAGGCGTTCTTGCCGTCGAGCTTGACGTCGAATGAGTAGGTGATCCAGGTCGATGCCTGCTTGAAGGTGCTGGACTTGACGCCGCCGGCGGTGCCGGGTTCGTCGCCGGTGCTCATCGAGAACTTCGAGCCCTTGATGGCGGCCATGTTGCCGCCGTCGACCTTGACCGTGGTCGTGCCGCCCGTCAGCGTGTTGGCCTGGGACACGTTCGGATAGGGCAGCGGCACCGGCCCCCCGGGCGAGGGCGTCTTGCAGACATCGGGAAAGGTCGCGGGCGAGGACCAGCCTCCGCCCTTGTGGACCAGGCCGTTGCAGGTGCCGTTGACCTTGACCGTGGCCATCGTGTCCGCTTCCTCAGGAGGCCGACCCGACGAGCACCGCGCCGCGCTCGCCCATGACCGAACTGGCCCACACCAGCGCCAAACCGCCCAGCGCGTAGCCCTTGACCATCGCGATGCAGGCCAGGCCGATCAGCAGCGGCGCCGAAGCCGCGCCGACGTCACCCCAGCAGTCGGCCGGTGCGACGAAATCCGACGCCGCGACGAAGCGCTCGCGCGTGCGCGTGACCAGGAAGGCATACTCGTCGCCGCGATAGGGCTCCCCGTTCATATCGCAGTAGACGTCGGTGACGCGCGCCTGGCCCTGCAGGCCGTTCAGCGCACCGCGCACCGCCTCGGTCAGCCCCAGGCCGATGCATACGCTGCCGGTGCCGATGCGCTGCTGTTCGTGGCCCAGGCCCAGGCCGCGCAACCGCCCCAGCGCAGGCAGCGCGAGCCGGCTCGCCATGTGCGACGACACGAGCAGCAGCGCCCCTGCCCCCTCGCCGGGCACGAAGCCCCAGGCGTTGTTGCGCTCGCCCGCGCCGTGAAGCTGGTCGGTTTCCTCCAGCCATTCGAGCGTGTCGGGATCGAGATAGGAGTCCGCTGCCGCCACGACGCAGGCCGCATCGGACCGATCGGCCAGCGCGCCGGCGGCCGAACGCAGCGCCAGCAGGCCGCCGGCGTGTCCGCAGCCGGCGACGGCAAGGTGCCCGATGCACGCGCCGAAGGCATCGTGCAGGCGCTCAACGATCTGCTGTCCGAGATCATCCGGCAGCATGGGGCGCGGCGACGGCAGGTTGACCCACAGCTGCACGGGCGACTCCGGCTGCGCCTCGATCCAGGGTGCGAGCGCCTCGCCCACAGCGGCCACCAGCGCGTCGCCGATGCGCTCGGCAATCTCGCGCGCCTCCTCGATCCAGGGCATGGGCGCAACGATCATCGGCCTGCCGTTCGCATCGACCATGTAGGCGTGCGCGGCAAAGCCGGCGATGCCGGCACGCACCGCGGCGGCGCCGGCCCAGGCGCTGCGGCCCACGGCGGTTGCAGCGCCGATTCCAGCGATCAGCGGCGCGTCCTCAGACGAGGTCCAGCAGGTTGTCCACTGATTCATCGTCGTCATCCTCGCTGCCGGCCAGCCGCCACGAGATGCGCGTCTGCTCGAGCTGGTAGGCCTTGGCATGGCATTCGAGCGCGCTGTGCCATACCAGCGACATCCGCAGCAGATCGGGCTCGAGAATTGCCGAATGCAGCTTCGGCGCCTCGTGCGCGCGCCGCTCGCCGTCCGCGAAGCGGCTTTCCATCGACAGCGCTATGACCGGCAGCAGAAAATCCAGGCGGCCGTGCGGGCTCAGGTGCAGCAGCGTCACCGCTTCGCCGCCGGTCAGGAACTGTGCGCACTGCTGGTCGGCCGGCGCGCACTGGAAGAAGCGGTCTTCGCAATCGACCGGCAGCAGGGGTTGGCGCCTGGCCTCCCAGTCCGCGTCGTAGGTGCCGGCCAGCGCCGCGCGCGGCTGCCAATGGCTCGCGACCGGCCCGAAGCCGGCCGGCGCGGGCCGCTCGTCCCAGCTTCGGATCAGCCGGTCCGGCGCCTCGATGTTGGGCACTGGCAGGCCGTGCAGGTGCGAGGCGGCGATCGCCCAGCCGCAGCCGACCGGGTTTCGCCAGTCCCAGTCGCGCCCCGGCTCCGGGGAGCGCACGTCGACGCCGCCGAAGGCACGTTCGTAGACCAGGGGCATGGTCGCGAAAGGCTGCGGCTCGCCGGGGCGCCCCGACTGCCAGATGCGGTCGCCGAACACGCGCAGCACTTTCTGCATCCGCCCGACGCGCAGGCCGACGTCGAGTTCGCGCACCATGCCGCCGTGCGGGACATGGGCATGCCCGACGACGAGGACATCTGTCGTCGCCTTGGTCAACACGAAATCGGCCTCGTACCGGATGCTGCTGCGGCCAGGCTCGCCATGGTGCTCCGGCACGCGAAGCGGCGCGGGCTGCACGGGCGACACGGCGGTCGAGCCGTCCGCGAGGATGTCGAAGCTCGCCTTGACCACCACGAGCCAGACCTCCGCGCCGTTGCGGTCGCGTATCCAGCCCTGCGCTGCGGCGAAGGGTGTCCGGTTGTCGAGTTGCCACATCCGGGGCTGCTCGCTAGTTGATGTCGATCGCCGCGCCCTTGAGCCGGTTGTAGCCGCTGGCCTGGCTCAGGATGTAGCGGCCGCGGATCAGGACTTTGCCGGCGCGCGTGAGCGTGATGCTCGCGTCGCCGCACTGCAGGACGATCTCGCGCTCGGCGCGCAGCACGAGGCGCTCCTGCTCGTCCAGGACGACCGCCACCGCGTCGGCGGGGACGGGGGCCGGCGCAGCGGCATGCGCCTCGACGACCCCCATGACGATCGGGCGGCGCGGATCGCCGCGCTCGAAGGCGAGCACGACACTGCGCCCGACCGCCTCGCGACGTAGTGCGACCACCGAGCGGGCCACGACGATCTCGCCCGGCAGTTCCGGCAGGCCGCGCACCAGGGGGCGCTCGTCCAGGTCGAAGCCGTGGAACACGGCGACGGCCACGGCCGGCGCCTGTGCGACGACGGCGGTCGATGCCTTCCGCCGCAGTGCATCGCACGGCTCTCGCGCAACGACGGCGTCGAGCGCCTGCAGCATGTCGGGTGTCACGGGGGCATTCATCGTCAGTTCACTCCCACTTTCGAACCCTTGATCACCACGTCGCTCGAGGCCTTCACCTTGATCTTTCCCGATCCTTCGATCTGGATGTCCTTGCCCTTGAGCACGATGGTCCCGTCCTTCTTCATCGTCAGGCTGGCGCTGCCGGTCTTGATCGACACCGAATCGCCGGCATCGATCACCAGGTTCTTGCCGACCTTCAGCGCATCGTCCTTGCCCACGCTGGTGGAGCGGCCCTGGCCCACAGAGCGCGTCTCGGCGGCGCCCACGTTGGTCGAGAGCTTCGCGCCGACGTCGACCGAGCGGTTGGCGCCGATGCGGGTGGACTGGTTCAGGCCCACCGTGACCGATTGCAGCCCGCCGATCGCCACCTCCTGCGCCGCGCCGATGGCGATCGTCTCGTTCACCCCCACCGTGTGCGTGCGCTGCAGCGCCACGGTGGCGGTCTCGCTGGCGCCCACGCTGATGCTGCGGTTGCTGCCGATGGTGATGGTCTCGTTGGAACCCACGGTCTCGGTGCGGTTGACGCCGATCGCGATGGTCTCGTTGTTGCCCACCTGCTCGCTGCGGTCCACGCCGATGGTGATGGTCTCGTTGTTGTCCACCGTCTCGGTGCGGTCGTGCTTGACGTGCGTGGTCTCGTCGTTGTCGATCGTCTTGGTGCGGTCGTGGCCCACCCAGTGCGTCTCGTCGTTCTCGACCTCGATGTCCTGGTTTTTCTCGGCGTGCAGGTACACCTGCTCCGAGCCCTTGTTGTCGTCGAACCGGAACTCGTTGCAGTTGCTCGCGCTGCCCTTGGGTGTGGAGCGGGTGCGAAAACCGCTTTGCGTGTGCGAGTCGAACGGGATCGGCTGGTCGTCGTTGTACACCCGCCCCACGATGATCGGGCGGTCCGGGTCGCCGTTGAGAAAGTCGACGATCACCTCCTGGCCGATGCGCGGAATGAAGTACCCGCCCCAGCCCTTGCCCGCCCACGGCTGCGACACCCGCACCCAGCAGGT
>Ga0160469_100354_pt1 | contig 25475 bp, 20 predicted proteins | sample HID1972M_E11MG_FD_108246 | JGI IMG/M metagenome (GOLD analysis project Ga0160469, IMG submission 108246) | Enriched pill bug-associated microbial communities from UW Madison campus, WI, USA - HID1972M_E11 MG | ecosystem: Host-associated > Arthropoda: Insects > Digestive system > Unclassified ...
GCTGATGGCCGGCGATCATCAGGGGGCGGACAACCTCGTTTCTGATGGCAGACATCGCGCCCGCCGCTTCGGCGAAAACAATATCCACCCGTTGTTTCATTAAATCAGTCATGGCAGGCACTAAGCCTTCATAGTTCCGTGCATTCAGAAGTAAATCGGTTTTTTTCTGGAATAGATCTGCCAGTACGCTTAAACTGCCCTGGCCCACGTGCGCTATCTGATACTTCCCGGGACGCATCCGTGCCTGGGCGATTAGATCCGTCAGGCGCCATGCGGCGACATGGGCTCCGACCAACAGTATATTCGGGACTTTGACCAGTCCATGCAAATAAGTTACATCGTGAAAAACGTCGAACAGATCGTCTCCGTTCCCAAGGCAAGAGAAAACCGTAGCGCCTGTTCCTGCCAGCCCGATAGTCAGACCATCAGGTGAGGATCTCGTTATCTTGTGCACGCCCAACAAGCCACCCAACCCGACTGCGTTGTCCACTGAAACGCGTCGCTCGATTTTTTCGCTGAATACCCGGGCGAAATAGCGTGCATACCGGTCCGCAGGTCCGTTAGGGGGAAACGGCACGATCAATGTAACGCCGCTGTCGCTGGATGTTTTGCGACGCCGTCGGGTCAATGCATCTTTTACCAGGCGAGCGGCTTCAGGCAGGTTTGCTGCTTGACGCGTCACAATGGAAACGCAACGATCCAGTTGTGGACTGATTTTTATACGGCAGACTCTTGGGTTGGGCGCCGCGTCACCACAGCTTGTAGGCAACACTGCCACCCCAAAACGCTCGGAAGCAAGAGACATGGCCATGGCAGGTTGCGCAACTTCCTGCGCAACTGCGGGGTTAATTCCATAACGACTGAGAAAACTGTCCAGGCTTGCTCTACCACCGCTGTTGCTGCTCAGAAGGACTAGGGTCTCATATTTAAGTAAACCGACGGGGACCTCGGCGCGCCGGGAAAAAGGATGGTCGACGCAGCAAAAAACCGAATAATCGTCCTGTAGCAGCAACTCGGAGTGAAGGTCTGAAGGGATCGAATCGTCTACGCAAATACCAAGTTCTGCCAAGCCAGAATGGACGGTATCAATCACGGAGGTATGGGTGAGATCTCTTAGCTGTAGCCTGATATCGGGATAGGACTGCTGGGCGAAAGCAAGACGACCTGCAAGATCTCTTCCTGTGACCGTCGAGCCGCAGGCCACCGTGAGTGTCCCCCTGGCAACCGAACCTTTCTGCCTTGCGCGCTCGATTACCAAGTCCAGGTTAAATAGTGCTTCGCGCAAGGGGCCGATCAGTTCGCGGCCGTCTGTGCTAAGAGACACTTGCCGGCTCGTGCGCTCGATCAATGAAATACCCAGGTTCTCGTCAAGCGCCTTGATTGCCTGGCTTACCGCCGACTGCGTCAATCCCACCGCATTGGCGGTCGCGCTGAAGCTTTCCGTTTCTGCTATTGATAACAGGATTCGAAGCTGCTTGAGAGTAACGGGGCTATTGATAAACGCATCCATAAGAATAATTAATATATTGGAAAGCTAAATTAATTTATCTTGCATTGCAAGTGCCATTACATTGTCGTTACCGCGGCCAATAGGGCATTTGCACGCTTTCCGTAAGACTATACCAGCATATCTCGGGAACGGCATTGTCCATCGTCGTCTTGCGGCAAAGTTGCATTCATCGCCTCGGATTGGCCGGGACGGAGTATTTCTTATAAATCACTACCGGTAATGGCAAACAAGAAGCGCAACGCACTTTTATGGATGGAAATGGCTTGAAAACAGGAAACGGGCGTATGGGAAACGAGGTAAACAGCAAAGTCGACATAGACGGACAATCACTTTCCATTCAGAGGGTGGTAACGATTGCACGCGAGGGCACTACAGTCGGACTGCCGCCGGTTGCGTGGGAACAGATCAGAAGCGGACGAGGCGTCATTGAGCGTATTGTTTCAAGAGGGGATCTGGTGTACGGGGTAACAAGCAGCGTTGGCGCCAAAACTGGCGTGCTTTTGACTCCTGAAAATTACACAGAATTCAATCGGCGGCTTCTGGAAACACACAATTTCGGCCATGGGCCGACAGCCTCACATGAGGTGGTGCGTTCCATGCTTGTCATACTGCTCAACAGTATGGCTAGCGGAAGATTGGGTGTTCGACCGATTTTGGCGGAAAAAATAGTCGACGCGCTCAATAGCGATCGCCATTTTACCGTTCACTTATGGGGCTCTACCGGTGAAAGCGATATGTCGCCGGTCGTTGATATTGTTCTGGATCTCTATGATGATGTTCAGTTGGCTGCTGGGGAGGCGATTGCATTGATCAATTCCAGTGCCTTGTCAATCGGATCTGCGGCGCTGGCAGTCCATGATATCGAGAAAGTGCTTCGTAACGGATGTGTCGTCGCTGCGTTGAGCATGGAAGGATTCGCTGCCAACCCGTCTATCCTCTCGAATGCGGCCGTGAAGTCGCGTCCGTTTGATGGGCTGGCTTTGGCGGCCAGGCTAATCAAAAGCGAACTGGAAGGCAGTTATGTCTACAAGGAAAACGGGCCCAGGCACTTGCAGGATCCACTCTGTTTCAGGTCGCTCCCGATCACTTATGGCAACGCTTTTGATGTGCTCGATTTTGCGAAAAAGCAGATCGGCATTGAACTTAACGCGAGCCAGAATAATCCTGTTGTTTCCATTGAAGACGATGCGATGGTGTCGGTAGCAAACTTTGACATGCTGTCTCTGTCTATGGCACTTGATGCGCTTCGGCTGTCCCTGGCGCCGGTGGTAACCGGCTCCACCGAGCGACTGGCAAAGCTTGTCGACTCGTACTGGTCTGGCTTGAGTGTGGGTCTTATTGATGCTGACGAGCTGGGTCTGCCTGGATTCAATGGCCTGGCACAGGTGCATAAATCACTCACTTCCGAAGCCAGGCTCCTGGCCGCCCCTACCGTTAATGAACTGGCCAGTTCAAGCCATTCCAATGGAAACCTCGATCGCGTCAGCATGGCGAGCTTGTCGGCTCGACGCTCCATGGAGATGGCCACATTGTCAAAATCCATTCTGGCGTTTGAACTACTGGTGGCGGCCCAAGCGGTAGAAATGAGGAAAGTGCAAACGATGCTTGGTGCCAATACCACCAGGATCTTCAGGTTCGTCCGAAATCTGCTTCCCTTTGCCGGCGGGAACCAGAGAGTGCCCCATCCGGCGCCACTGATGGATGCATTAGAGGAGATTGACTATGAGCTGCAACGGATTTCATGCCCTTTGCGGGAAACAGGATGTAGCGAAACAGTTTAGTCTGCAGGAAAACGCAAATTACAAATGAAAGAACGTGCTGTACCGGGGTCCCGGCAGCCAATAACAAGGAGGACTGTAATGGATATTAAAAGAAGAAGGGCGCTGATCGGCGCAATCAGAGGGTTGGGCGCCCTCGCGGTTCTAACGCCCGGCCTTGCCATGGCGAACTATCCGGACCGACCGATTCAACTGGTTGTTCCATTCCCGCCAGGGGGGCCTTCAGACAACTACGCGCGAATTCTTGCCTCTGCGCTACAACAGGAATTGGGGCAAACCGTTATCGTTGTCAACAAACCCGGCGTGTCAGGGGCATTGGGCATTCAGTACGTTGCAAGATCAAAGCCCGATGGCTATACCTTCGGCTTGGCCGGCATGGGTGCAACTGTTTTTCTCCCCTTGTTGACCTCAAAAGTCCTTTTCGATACCGACAAAGATTTGACGTTCATTGGGGACGTGGTTGCAACGCCTAATGTGTTCATTATCGGAAACCATGTGAAAGTGAATGATATTGCTGATCTGATCGCCAAAGCGAAAGAGAAGCCTGGTGCATTTTCATATGCGTCTACTGGTGTTGGTAGTACTTCGCATGTACTGACTTCCCTTTTCGAGCAATCTGCGCAAGTCAAGCTCTTGCATGTGCCCTACAAAGGCGCAGCGCCTGCGCTGCAGGAGTTGATGAGTGGCCTGGTAGACATTTTCATTGGCGACGCTGCCGGAATTCTTCCAATGGTTAAAGCCGGCAAGGCAAGAGCGTTGTTTACCGTGGATAAAGAGCGAATGGAATGGCTTCCTGAGCTTCCCAGCGCGCCCGAAGTTGGGCTGCCGGACGTGTATTTGAGTGGCGAATATGGACTGGTTGGTCCGGCAAGGTTGAGTGACAGTGTACAAAAAAGCATACATAGCGCTCTTGCCAAGGCGCTTTCGAGCAAGACAGTGAGCGAAAAATTCGGTCAGCAATTTGGAAAGCCGGTGATGGGGAGCGGCGCTGACTACAAAAATATGCTTGATGCCGAGAGTAAGCGTTGGAAGAAGGTAGTCAAGTCTGCAAATATTACATTGGACTGAGCCGGGCCAGGTTCTGCCGTTGAGGAGAGAGTAATGGAAGTGGTGCGTTTGGCATCTGAGGTCATTCATCTGGAAAGACTGCAGGCGCTCAGGAAAAAAATTCATATGAACCCGGAACTCAAGTACGAGGAGGTCAATACTGCCTGGCTCATCGTCGAGCATCTGGATACGCTGAATATTCCATATGAAGATAAAATCTGTGAGACCGGCATTGTCGCAACAATTCACGGAATCGGCCGGGATCGCGCGAATCCCGGGCGTGCAATCGGACTGCGGGCCGACATGGACGCGTTGCCCATGCAAGAGCATAATCGATTCGAGCATGTCAGCCAAGTGGCAGGTAAAATGCACGCATGCGGCCACGATGGCCACGTTTGCATGTTACTTGGCGCGGCCGAACTATTGGCTTCCCAGAATGATTTTGATGGAACGGTGCACCTGATTTTTCAGCCTGCCGAGGAAGGCGGAGCGGGCGCAAAGGCCATGATGGAAGCCGGTCTGTTTGAAAAATATCCCTGCGACGCTATTTTTGCGCTCCATAACTGGCCAGAGCTTCCATATGGTCAGATGGCGGTCCGGCCAGGCCCAATCATGGGCGCTTCGGTCCGTTTTGAAATCATTGTTACCGGAAAGGGAGGACACGGCGCGTTGCCGCATGAGGCAATTGATCCTATACCTATAGCGTGCGCTATCGTCAGCCAGCTCCAGACACTTATATCCAGAAGCAAAGATCCGCAAGATGCGGCTGTCCTGACCGTGGGCAAAATCGAATCTGGCATTATGGAGAATATTATTCCTGACGAGGCGAAGATTTTCGGCACATGTCGTACGCTAACGGCGAAAACGCAGGCGATATTGGTAGAGGGCTTGCACCGCGTATCAACTGGCATCGCACAGGCTCATGCAGCAAACGCGCAGGTCAAGGTCAAGTATGGCTACCCGGCTACGAACAACGATGCGGCCGAAGCGACGTTCATGTTCGAGGCAATGAAAGACGTGGTGGGGCCGCAGGCGGCACATTTTGAGCTGCCTGCGGCCCTGACTGCCGAAGACTTTGCCTATATGCTCGAGAGCGTGCCCGGCGCTTATGGATGGATTGGTAATAACATGCCGGGCCAGGAGAAGCACGCGCTGCACAGTCCTAGCTATGACTTTTGTGATAATAATTTACTATTGGGCGCTGCTTTCTGGGGACATCTGGTCAGAAAACGTTTCGGATCGTAAAGTTGATTTGCCCATGATGCGTGTCAAATCGAATTCATCGTGGAGGATGGCAACTGATAAGCCAATAGTTAATCGGCAGTTAGGTTCATCTATCAGGCAGTGACAGCGACGTTATGCCTTGGCAACAACAGCAGCAATAACGCCCGATTTGAAAAGGCGATTTTTCTCTGCTCCTAGTCATCCAGCGTTGCTTTGAAGGCTTGCTTCATACAATCTACAAAAAAATCCGTATGGATATCCCGTAGCGCGAGCTGAGGCTTGAGCATATAGCTTTTGAACGGAATGTCTGGTTTGAACGGAATGGAAACAATACCCGGAAATTTCGTGGTGCGGCTAACAATGGGATTCACCAGACTAATACCCAGGCCTTCGTTGACCATCCGGCATATGGTGACAGCATAGGCTGTTTCAAGGACCATGGTGCGATGTACAGCGCTGAATGCTGAGTCGACCGCGACTCGGGAAGCACTGCCAGAAGGAAGTGAAATGAAACGTTCTCCCTCAAGGTCACTCGGAGTCAGGTGGGGCTTGCCAGCAAGACGATGCCCGGACGGAACAATACAAGTGGCATTTTCTGCATGAATTAAAGATGCAACAACGCCGGGCTTATCGGGCATATAGGCCACGAAGCCAATGTCGGAATGCTGTGTCGCGATCCAGTTTGCAACGACGGAAGATTCGCCAGTGTCAACAATCACCCGGACGCGCGGGTAACGCTCGTGGAATAGGCGTAACGCGATAGGCAATGCACTCATGACAATGGATGCCGCTGCCGCCACCCTGAGTGCTCCTTGGCCCACGTCTCTGATGGCACGGGCCGACTCAGCCACGCTGTCGAGCCCGATGAATGTCCTTTCCACTTCCCTGAAAAATGCTTCTCCTGCTTTTGTGGGCTGAACACGGCCTGCAAAACGATCAAAAAGCTCGAAGCCTGTTTCGGCTTCGAGCTTGCCAATGATGCGACTGACATTTGGCTGCGATGTATGCAACTGTCTGGCGGCGATCGTCATCGAACCGGTGAGCATGACGGCTCGGAATGTCTCAAGCTGCTTGAAGTTCATAGTCCTCCAATCAAAAGCGTGGTTTTGAAATAATTATTTCACCCAGACGCCAATATCCACCGTGGATTGGCCTAGGGTATACCTGAATCATACTGGATGTCATATCAAAAATGTATGGACTGCCTTAAATTTGTTATTTGACGTGATGGGTTGCAGCTCGGATACTACTTCCATATCAAATGGAGCACTGAAAATGGAATCAAAAGTAAGTCGTCGGCTGAAAGAACCTCTTGCCGCCGAGATCTGCGAACTTATCTACGCGCCACGCCTGGCAAGGGACTTCCTTACGGTATTCCCACACCTTACCCAGGTAAACAAGGCCCACCTTCTGATGCTGCACAAGACGGGGCTGATGAGCCCGGATATTGCCGTAAAGCTTGCCAAAGGCTTGTTGCAGATAGAATCAGAAGGTCCAGCGTCTGTCGTTCTGGATCCTGCCAAGGAAGATCCCTATTTCAATTACGAAGCCAGGCTGATGGCGATCACCAGCCGGGATATAGGGGGCCGGGTGCATATGGCGCGCAGCCGCAATGACATTAGCGTGACGATAGACCGCATTCGTGCCCGTGATGTTGTTCTCAATATATTGGAGGCGATCGGCCGAGTCAGGAAGAACATGCTCGAACGAGCCTTGGGTTTTGCCGATACTGTCATGCCTGGCTATACGCATCTGCAGCCTGCGCAGCCCATGACCTTTGGCTTCTATATGGCTGGTGTTGCCGAACATCTTGGGCGTGACATGGACCGGCTGCTAAACGCACTGGTACGCATCGATATGTGTCCGCTGGGTGCCGGGGCTTTTGCAGGTACCCGATTCCCAATTGATCGGAGTATTACTACTAAATACCTTGGGTTCACTACAGTTCAGGCCAATACACTGGATTCGGTCGCGTCCAGGGATTTTGCCTGGGAGGCCATGTCTGCCATGGCCATGCTTGCGGTCACTTGGGGGCGCGTGTCCCAGGACCTGCACGTTTGGTCTACACCCGAGTTCGGGCTCGTGTCGTTTCCGGACCGTGTAGCCAGCACATCAAGCATCATGCCGCAGAAAAAGAACCCGGCGGTGCTCGAATATCTGAAAGGCAAGAGCGCTCATGTGCTTGGCTTGCTCAACACGGCATTGGTAACCGTAAAAGGTACGCATTACACGCATACCGGTGACAGTAGTAGAGAAAGCATGAGAAATTTCTGGGAGTGCTCGGACGAAGTCCTGCGCAGCCTCTCTCTGTTCGGCTTGATTATGAGCAGCGTCGAACCACGAAAGCAGCATATGCTGGAGCACGTCAACCGGGACTTCTCAGCGGCAACCGATTTGGCCGATGGCCTGGTCGCTGAAGCGAATATGCCCTTTCGTGATGCCCATCATATCGTCGGAGAATTGGTGCGACTGGCTATTGATGCAGGAAAGAGTGCTCATGAGCTGACCAGCGAGATGCTGGATCAGGCCGTTATAGAGGTAACGGGGGCCCCTCTCGGGTGGCCCGAAGATAAGCTGCACAAGTATCTGAATCCAGTCGATAGCGTGAATGCTCGCAAGAGTGGCGGGCCGGCTCCTGTGGCCACGCAACAGGCTGTTCAAAGGCAATTGCAGCACATCGATCATGCGCTGGCCGTCGTAGCCTTAACCCGAGCACGGCTTGATACCGCGAATCAGGACATGGATGAACAGATCAAGGCCCTTGCATCGATCTGACGCATCAATACAGGTACTTTGGAGGAAAGTGGACATGCAAAAACTTAATATTAAGCCGTTCAGCATTCAATTGATCTCAGGCATCCTGATGGCATGCTGTCTGAGCATCGCAGCGGCAGCACCTTACCCTGGGGAGCGGCCAATTAAACTTATCGTACCGTTTGCACCGGGTGGCTCTGTGGACATCATTGGCAGGCTGCTGGCCGATCATCTTTCCAAAGCCCTGGGCCAGCAGGTCATTGTTGAGAATAAATCGGGGGCAGGTGGCACTCTAGGCGCAGATGTTGTTGCCAAATCTAAAGCCGATGGATATACATTACTGCTTGCTGCATCATCTCACCAGACTTTCCATCCCTTATTGTATAAACGACTGCCCTATGATCCTCGCAAGGATTTCACCCAGGTTGCCCTGTTTGCCACGGTACCTAACGTGCTAGTGGTCAACAATCAGGTTCTTGCGCACAATGTTCAGGAGCTGATCAATATTTCCCGGTCTCGAGGAAAGACGCTGTTCATGGGCTCTTCCGGGACCGGTGGGGTCAACCATCTTATTGGCGAGTTCTTTCAATTCAAGACGGGCACCAAGTTCGAACATGTCCCCTACAAGGGCGCGGGTTTAGCGAACAATGACCTGATCGGTGGTCGGATCGATCTGATGTTCGTGAACATGCCTACAGTTCTGGCACAAGTCAAGGCAGGCAAGCTTCGCGCGCTGGCTGTCGCCAGCGACACACGGTCTCCTTTACTTCCCGATGTACCCACAATGGCTGAAGCAGGTGTTCCGGACTTTGCAGTGGATTCCTGGTCCGGAGTCCTGGCCCCGGCTGGTACACCCGCTCCTGTTGTCGATATGCTTTCGCAGGCCATTACCAAGATAGCGCATAGCCCGGACGTTGCTGAAAGCCTGGGTGGTATCGGGGCTGAGCCTCGCGCAGGCAACAGCAAGGATTACAAAAATTTGGTGGACTTCGAGTTGAAACGGTGGACCGAAGTGATCAAGGCCGCGAATATTTCTCTTGATTGAAGATTGAACCTTCTATGTGCGATGGGTGTATCTGTTGGCGCCTGTCACTGTGTCGACGTATACAAAATTTCTTTGATGAATTTTTCCACAGCACGCGAAGCTGCAGTCAATGGATGCTGCCTGGATGTCGCGATCCAGGTGGTTTGCTGCACGCTGGGGCTGCACAAGTGACGGGCAGTTAACTGGTTGTTGCTGATGGCTTTGACGTAGGTGCCGGCAGGGGACAGGGTGACAAGGCCGGAGGCCAGCATGGCTTCCTGGATCAGCGACGAGGTGCCGGCTTCCAGGGCAATATTGAGCGAGATTCCGTGATTGGCTGCGGCACCAAGGATGTGGTCTGTAAGACTGTTGGGGCGGGCTGGCATGGCGATTGGAATTCCCTGCAGAACATTAAAAGGAATATCCTTCTGTCGAAACAAGGGGTGATCGGGTGTGCCTATGACGGACACCTGTCCACGCATGAGCGGGTCGGCGTAAACCGGCCGGACGCCGCCGTAGCGATTGAACACGCCAATATCGACGCGTCCCGAGCTTAACCACTCCTCGACCTGCCCGCTGTAGGCTTCCAGCATCCGCAGCCGGATGCCAGGATGCGTGGATTGCAGACGTCGTACCAGGCTGGATGCCAAGTGGCGCGACACTAACGGAATGACGCCAACCGTGACATCTCCTGATAGTTGAGCCCGGGTATCAGATACCAGCGCATCGAAAGCTTCCAGCTCGGCTATCAGGGATTGAACGCGCGGCATGATGCGTTGCCCGAAATCGGTCAGGGCGACGCCACGACCGTGGCGGTGAAAGAGTTTTTGACCTAAGCGGCTTTCCAGACCGGCCACCCGTCTGCTCAATTGGGATTGCGATACGCCCATCGAAAGGGCGGCACGCAAGAAACTGCCATGACTGGCTACACGGATAGCGGCTTTCAAGCCAGCAACTGCGATGGAGGAGTCGACTGTATCGGCCATATCGGGCTGTTTTTCCTGTTTGTTTCGGCTTTGGGAAGAATTGCATAAATTACATATCTGATATCCTCAAACTGCGGATTCATCATATATGAAAGTCTCTAGAATCGTCTACAGATTACAACTTCCAGGGAACAGGAATTGACTTCAGAAAACGCTCATGGCCCACTGCATGGTTTACGTATTCTTGATTTGTCGACGGTTATAGCAGGGCCTTATGCGTCGACGTTGCTGGCAGACTTGGGGGCCGAAGTCCTTAAAGTGGAATTGCCCGGCAAAGGCGACGGCCTGCGCGACTTGGCGCCGCACAAGAATGGAGTTCCCCTTTGGTGGAAAGTGACGAATCGCAACAAGCGCGGTATCACGCTTGATTTGCGCAAGCCCGGTGCGAAAACCGTGCTGGAACGACTTTTGCCGGGATTTGACGTGGTTGTCGAAAATTTCCGCCCTGATACCCTGGATCGCTGGGGTATTACCAAGGACTGGATGCATAGTATTAACCGACGTCTCATCATCTTGCGTGTAACAGGCTTTGGGCAGACAGGTCCTTATCGCAACCGTCCCGGTTTTGCGCGCGTCTTCGAATCAATGAGCGGCTTTACCCGTATGTGCGGCGAAGTAGGGGGCAGTCCATTGCATCTGGGTTATCCCATTTCGGACGCGGTGGGTGGCTTGTTTGGCGCGATCGGCATCCTGGCTGAACTCAGTCGCTTGCGCGCACAGCCGGAGAGCCGCAGTCAGGAAATTGATGTCTCTGTTACCGAAGCTATGTTACGGACCCTGGATTTTCTCGCCATCGAATATGACCAACTGGGAGCAACACGGGTTGGTTCGGGCAATTTGAGTCAGTATGCGGCTCCCGGCAACATCTATCGCACTCAGGATGATAAATGGGCATCCATTGCGGCATCCACCCAAAGCATTTACGAACGGCTATGCCGTGCTCTGGATCTGCCAGCTTTGCTGGAGGATCCCCGCTTCGTGGACAATCCCACGCGTGTAGTTCATCGAGAGGTATTGGATGCCATGCTTTCCGAGCGCATCGCCAGCCTGACACTTCAGGAGCTGCAGCAACGACTGGATCGCGCACATGTCGGTTTTTCACCCATTTACGATGCGTCGGATGTCATGGCTGACCCTCATTTTCAAGCACGCGAAGCCATCGTTACGGTGGACGACGACGAACTGGGGCCGGTGCGTATGCAATGTGTTGTGCCGCGCTTTTCCGAAACGCCAGGGAGGGTTCATAGCACGGGGCCTGGTATCGGCCAGGATAACGAGGCCGTTTATGCCTCGTTAGATTTTAACGATCAGGAAATTGAAGAAATGCGCCTTCAGGGCGTGATATAGACGGCAACAGAACGAGATCAGGTCTACAACAAATGAAGGAGACTATTGATGAAAAAGCTGATTTTTTTCCTGGTAATGGCGATGGCCACCTCACTCGCTCAGGCGCAAAGCGAAAGGGTAAATAAGATTATTGTTGGGTTTCCTCCAGGGCAGGCGACAGACCAGGTTGCACGCCTGCTTGCGCAGGAACTGTCACGTGAACTGCAGGAAAACTTCATTGTGGAAAATCGACCAGGCCAAGGCGGTAGCGTGGCCCTGGCGGCGCTCAAGCGCAGTGAGTCGGATGGTCGCACCATGGCATTGGCAGCGCTGGCTTCTCTGGTGGTCAATCCTCATCTTTATAAAAATGTGGGCTATGCGACGCTTAGTGATTTCGAGCCCGTAGCGTTGGTGGCGGATCTTCCCATGCTGTTGGTCGTCAATCCCAAGGTGCCTGCGCATTCGTATCAGGAACTGGTCAATTATGTCAAAGACCACCCGGGTGAACTGAACTATGCGTCTTCAGGTAACGGAACACTCTCGCATCTGGGAATGGAAGAGCTCAAGCGGCATACAGGGATGGAAATCGCGCACATACCCTATTCGGGCAGTGCTCGCTCTATAGCAGACGTGGTCGGCGGTGGAGTTCAGGCCGCCATCGATACCGTAGCCGTCACTCAGACACAGATACGTTCTGGCAATTTACGGCTTCTGGCGACGACTTACTCTGAAAGATTGCCGGCCTTTCCGGATGTTCCGACCATTGCCGAGCTAGGAGTAAAAGACTTCAGACTCAGCGCGTGGCTAGGTCTGATGATGCCCAAGGGAGTGCCGCCGGATCGTGTGGCCAGGCTGAACAAAGCGGCAATGAAGGTAATCCAGTCAGAAGTGGTACGCAGCAAGTACGCCGCGTTAGGCGCCGTGCCGCGCACTATGCCGACGCCGGAGTTTCGCCGGTTCATGGCGGCAGAATACGAACGCTGGGGAAATGGCGTGAGCCAAGCCGCTTTGAAAGTTGACTAGTATGTCGCAGCATGGCCACAAGGTTAATACTGCGCACGGCGGCGGTGGAGGGAACAAAATTGGATCGTAATATCACAGGAGCGAAAATGTTTAACGCATTGGTAATAGAGAAGGACGAAAAGGGGTATCGCACCGTCCAGACCCAAATGGACACAGCACAACTGCCAGAAGGGGATGTCCTGATCGACGTTCAGCATTCCACGTTAAATTACAAGGACGCTCTGGCCATTACCGGCAAGGGACCGGTCGTTCGTCAATTTCCTATGATTCCAGGCATTGATCTATCCGGCATTGTACGGGAAAGCAGGCATCCCGATTTCAAGGCAGGCGAAGCTGTCATTATGAATGGATGGGGCGTGGGCGAGACGCATTGGGGCGGGATGGCGCAGAAGGCGAAAGTGCAAGGCGAGTGGCTGATACGGCGACCGCATGCCATTACATCTGAGCAGGCGATGGCTATCGGCACAGCGGGCTACACCGCCATGCTTTGTGTTATGGCGTTGCAAAAGCATGGTCTTGAGGCTGGCGACGGTGATGTTCTGGTTACCGGTGCGGCAGGTGGTGTCGGTAGTGTGGCAGTGGCATTGCTAAGCACACTCGGTTACCGTGTCGTGGCATCCACTGGTCGGCCCGAGGAGGCGGACTACCTCAAGCGTCTGGGCGCAGCGGACATTATTGACCGCAATACACTGAGTGAACCCGGCAAACCGCTGGCCAAGGAGCGCTGGGCGGGTGCTATCGATAGTGTGGGCAGCCATACGCTGGTCAATGTCTGCGCTGGAACACGATATGGCGGTATCGTCGCCGCTTGTGGCTTGGCGCAAGGAATGGATTTTTCAGCCACGGTAGCACCGTTTATTTTACGTGGTATTACCCTGGCGGGCATTGACAGTGTCTATTGTCCTCGCAAACATCGCCAGTCTGCCTGGGATTCGATTGCTCGAGATCTCGATCCAGTAAAACTTGCGATGATTGGCCAGAAAATCGTATCGCTGGAGCAGACGCTTGCATTGGCGAGTGAATTACTCGCTGGAAAAGTGCGCGGCCGGGTGGTTGTTGATGTGAATCGCTGAATCGCCTTATGTCGCATGGAATGCTAAAGTCCATGCGGCATGTTAGGTGTGGCTTTGTTAACACCCCGGTCTTTTGTTTTACCAAACTTTTAATTGTCCAGGTAGCCACTTACAACCATCAAGGTTTTTGCACAGCGAGCGATACCTGCTGCTGTTCGGTCAAGTTGATATCGGGAATACTCACGACAACCAGTGCCTGTGCGGGCTTGCCAATTGATCTGGACCTATGTGGTATTGATGCATTGAAATAAAGAGAGTCTCCCGTTTCAAGCCTGACTACACGATCTTCAAATATTACCTCCATAACACCAGCGACGAGGAAGATAAATTCTTCACCTGCATGGCTCGCAAGATCTGTTTTTTCGTTGACTGATGTTGGCGGCGTCATAATGAAAGGCGCCATGGCCTTTTGTGTACGGCTGGCAGCGATGGCTTCATAAACATATCCTTCACGCTCTTTTGAACGGGTAAATGGTATGCGCTCGCCCGCTTTCACTAAAACGATATCGTCATCCCGTGCCTCCTGGCCAATCAACTGCTCTGCACTTCGACCCAAAGCTTGCGCCAGCTTGAGCAAGGTTGCAATTGTGGGTGAAGACAGGCCGCGCTCCAGTTTTGAAAGATAGCTTTTGGTAATTCCTGCCCGTGTTGCGACCTGCTCCAGGCTAAGTCCATTGAGCTTGCGAAAAACGGAGAGTCGCTCGGCTAAAAAATTCTGGTCGGGCGATTTTTTGCTGATTCGTGTTCTGGCCGCTGGAGAGTCTGGTGATATTTTTGTTTGCACTGCATTCTCTTAATCTACGTTGTCCGTTTATTGTAAAACAATTATCGTGTCCTAAATATCATAAAGGTTGCATATATGACACGCAAGTGTCATAATTGGCGCGAGTACCCAATTTAGCGCGAGTACCCAATACCAAAATATATTAGGAGAATAACGATGATGAAAATATGCAAGGCCGGGATTGGCGTTCTGGCTCGTTCTGTTGCGGTGTATGTTTTTGGCATTTCTGCGGCATTTGCTGCATACCCGTCCGGGCCTATCACGCTGATTGTCCCCTTTGGCGCGGGCGGAATAACAGATTTAGTGGCAAGGGCCACTGCCAAGGTGCTTTCAGATCAACTTAAACAGCCGATCATTGTTGATAACAGGCCGGGAGCAGGGGGCAATATCGCCGCGGGACGACTTAAAAATGCCAAGCCAGATGGCTACACCCTCATGTTCACAACGCTGGGCGTTGTTGCCGTCAATCCGCATATCACTGCAGATATAACGTTTGATAGTCTTAAAGACTTTACTTATATTTCCTCTGTTGCCTCAACGCCGCATGTGATAGCCGTTAATCCGGATATTAAGGCAAACTCCTTGAAGGAACTGATCGCTCTGGCAACCGATAAGCCAGAAAGCATCAGTTTTGGCAGCGCCGGTATTGGAAGCTCTCCATATCAGGGGATGATCATTATGCAGGAACACACTGGGTCCAGGTTCTTGCATGTGCCGTTCAAAAGTGGAGCCGAGTCGGTAACGAGTGTGGTTGGCAAACAGGTAGATATAACCATGGAGGCAACCCCCGTCGTCATGCCATTTGTTAAGTCAGGCAAATTACGTGCGATTGCCTTGGCGAATGCCACGCGAATCAACAGTGCCCCTGATCTTCCCTCCACTGCAGAGCTGGGCTACCCTGATATTCTTTCTGGATCAATATCTGGGTTGATCGGCCCGGCAGGCTTGCCCAAACCGATAGCCGACAAACTGAATGAGGCAACTCGGCAAGCCTTAAAAAACCCAGATTACGTCCAATTGTTGTCCGACCAAGGCACTACAACAGCCAGTTCAACGTCAGAGGAATTTCGCAATGCGGTCGTTGCCGAATATGATAAATGGAAGAAAATTATGGCTAAACCGTTAGCATCAACCAAACATTGAGCACAATCTTTAACTGTAACAGGAGATAATGATGGCAGCAGATACGATGCGACTTGGCAAATCTGAAATTGTCAATTCAGCCCTCAAAAGCATGGAAGCCAATTTAAATTCCCAAAAAATGACGACGCGCGAGGCGGTTGCCCAGACCTGTCGGACATTATTTGCGTTTGGTCACGATTCGGGCTTATCCGGCCAGATCACTGCCCGGGCAGAGCAACCAGGTACCTACTGGACCCAGCGACTGGGTCTGGGTTTCGACGAAATCACGTCGGAAAATTTGTTGTTGATTGATGAGGATCTGAATGTATTACAGGGCGAGGGTATGGCCAATCCTGCCAATCGCTTTCATTCGTGGTTGTATCGTGCACGACCTGATGTTCAGTGTATTGTGCACTCCCATGCGCCTCATGTCTCGGCTCTCTCCATGCTCGAAGTGCCTCTTGAAATAGCGCACATGGATACATGCGTGCTATATGGCCAATGTGCTTTCCTGGAAAAATGGCCAGGAATACCAGTGGGGAATGAAGAAGGAGAGATTATCTCCGGCGCGCTAAAAGAGAAAAAAGCCATTCTCCTGGCGCATCACGGATTGCTGGTGACAGGAGCCAGCGTTGAGGAGGCGTGTGTTCTTGGTGTCATGTTTGAACGCGCGGCCCGTCTCCAGCTGTTGGCCATGGCGGCCGGAACGATACAGCCCATATCTCCCGAACTAGGCCATGAGGCACAGCAATGGATCAATACGCCGCGTCGCACACAAGCCACTTTTGCTTACTACGCACGCCGAGCTGAAAAAATGTTGCATCCGTTTTAACGAAATATGCTCTGCCAAGCCACTCATATTGTCGTTCGGGGCCGTGCGAAGCGGCTCTGAATGACAATATACACACCATGTATATCACGATTGTAAAACTGCAGGATGCTGATGCTCCAGGTGGAGCATCACTTAACGTGTACCTCGTTGGGCTGTAAGGTAAGTAAAAGCATGCATTTTTAAGATGAAGTAGTTAACTATCAAAAAATGATGCTAAAGCGTATCCGGCACCACCTATCGCTAAGACAATGACCTGTCGCCAAATTAAGTGCATCCTATATAGGGTATTCGCCTAACGTATTGGTCATCAAAGCGACGACGCCTGCGCAATTGATATACATTGATTGGTGCTCCGAAAGCATCGAATGTGAGCACTTGAATCAGCTCACCTGCTATTTTGTTAATAAAATCTTGGTAAATTGTTAAAATATGAATAAAATATTGTAACGGTTAATTTTTTCTGAGAATCCGACATGGCAAATGGATATGGTGAAATCGGCTATGGCTACCTGGTAGATAAGCTGAAACTTAGTGTATCAGGGTACCGATTACACGCCAAGGTCGATGCCGGGGTATCGGCGGTGCGTCAACAAGGGGACGTAGTACTCGTTCCTGCAAGCGTGGCCCCCAGTAGTGACGATCCCATAGATCATCTGGAATTTGCACTGAAATACCAAGGCGTTGAGCTTGAGGTTTTGCAAGCTGTTTGTTCGAATCTGGCGCCTGACCAAATTGAGTACCGACTTACCGCATCGCCGAACGGGAAATATATTCGCACCATTGCTGCCCTGTTTGAGAAATTTACTGGCCAGCAACTTGGTGCCAGAGTTATTTCTGCTCCTTATGTCAGCCTGTTTGATCCGAAGCACTATATTTGTGGGACTGATCGCTTTCAGAAGAAATTCAGGGTGAATTTCAATGGCATTGGCGACCTGCAATTTTGCCCCGTCATCCGCCGCACGCACACGCTAACCGATCTACTTGCTCGCGACATCTTTGCTGAACTGCAAGCCTTTGTTGAGTCTGTTGGGGGCGAGGAAAATCTGGATCGCGCTCTAGGCTGGGCTTATCTGGATGAAACGCGCAGCTCCTTTGCTATTGAGCACGAACTGCCCTCGGAAGATAAGTCCAGGCGTTTTGTTCAGCTATTGAAGGGTGCCCACGAAAAACGGGAACTATCAGAAACGTACCTGACTGAGCTACAGCGCTCCACCATCGCTAATCCATATCTCGAAGCATTTGCGTTTCGTAACGAGCAAAACTGGCTCCAACAAGGAGGCCGACTACGCGCATCAAGTGTTTCATACCTGCCGCCCCCTGCTGCAGAAGTGAATCCGCTAATGACCGCATTGATGAACTTTGCCAATGAAAAATCTGACATTGATCCACTGCTCAAAGCATTTATTGTGTCGTTCGCCTTTGTTTTTATTCATCCCTTTATGGATGGAAACGGCCGGATTTCCAGATTTCTGGCTCATCACTCCCTCTGTCGATCAGGTAAGCTTGAGCAAGGATTGATCTTACCGATTTCCGTGGCCATGGCGCACCATGAATCACGGTATTTGGCCGCATTACAAAGCGTTTCCAGGCCAATCCGAAATCTATGGAACGTCACTGTAATTGATGAGGACAAAATCCACGCCACCTTTACGGGCAGTGCCAATCCTTATCGTTATTGGGATGCGACCGATTGCATGGAGTTTGGAGTTCAAATGACGCACTACGCTCTGGATACTTCCCTTATCAAAGAGTCTGAGTATCTAAAGCGTTACGATACGGTTTATGCGCGCATCAATTCGCGGTTCGATATCGTCGACAAGGATCTGCATGCCTTGATTCGTATGGCCTACAGCAATGAAGGGAAATTATCCGTTAATCGACGCAAGCAATATCTACATAGGGTGCCACCCGCAGTGCTTGATGCCATCGAGGCCGAAGTGCATGCGGTTTTTTTCTCAGAAGAATAAATGGCGATAATGTGCCCTCTTTTTCTCGGCCATGGGGACAAACAATATTATTGTCATGAGGGGCGGCTCGTCACTCTCGCCATTTAGCAAGAGCCTGTCGTAGGCGCTTCCCACCTTGTCAGGGCCTCATACCCGCTTTTTTGCATGACAATCGCAGATGTGTTGCTCCTGCCCGCCCGTCCTCTGCGCGCCTTTGCCCTTTCTGCTCGTCGATATGACAAAGCAGTATCGCAAGCCCTGATTTCGGTGCATACGGCAGTCTAAATAATTTATGATCTCTAATATAAAAAACCACCTAAACTACTGCAATTCAGGTGGTTTTTATGGATATAGACGCAACTGAGGGAAAAATAAAAATCGACAGACTTTATTCTTTCCTTTCAGTGATGAAATGAAGTAATAAAGTCTGTCGAGTCAGCATGTCGTCGCTCGGTTCCGCATCAAATCTGAACTAAAGTCTGTCGAGCCCAATAGGATTGCGGCTTTCGAGGCCCCAGAATACCTCAGTTGGTGAAATTAAACATTGTGATTGTATTTCCTAATTTTCAGTTTGGTTTCTCATTATGAAAACAAATGGCCTTGTTTATAACTATCCGGGACCGGATCTCCAGATAGTTGGCTGAGCGAAATGCACCTCTAATATACCAATACTATGCGTTTTAGTAACTTGAAAAACGTTAACGGACTGTGAATCCAGAACTAGTATCCCCGCGAGGATATCCCTCTGCAAACACGGGGTTTGTTATCACAGCTGTACCGCGAAAATTTATAATATCCCAATAAGAAGATTAAAAATCTTCCCTGTGTTGGCTACGAGACTGGATAGCGGATGTGATAGAACACGATCCGCGGGTGTTTTGGAAGACGTAATCAAACCGAAGTATCAATAAATTTAGGCCTGTTTTTGGGCAGCCTGAGAGCAAGCTCGCTCAGCACCTAATTAATTCGTGATTAAGCCTTGGTATGCATAATCGACATTAGTCTTTGAGTAATCTGTGAAGAGTGCATTTTGAGTATGCTGACAAGCTCCGGTAGACGCTCATTAGTAATACGTTCCTTAATTGCTGCCAGGCTTATTGCAGCAATTACTCGTCCCTGTGCATCACGAATAGGAACGCCGACCCCACGCACTTGGGGCAGAACATACCCGCTACTTAGCGCATAGTCGCTATCCTGGGCTTTCTTGACGGCATCTCTGATCGTTTCTAGATTGCTTTCCGGATAATCGCACAGGCGGGCGTTCAAAGTCTCGTATGCTTCCTCACGCTCACTTTCACTCAACGCCGCAAGAAGAATGATACTTCCAGCCCCGACCCCGAAGGGTCGACGATTACCCACATCAATAGTGAAAGCTTTCACTGGATAGGACCCGGATTGTCTATCCAGACAGATAACGTCATACCCTGAACGCACACTCAGAAAACTCGTGTCGCCTGTGCTCTGGGCGATCTTAATCATCGGATCTGCGCAAAGCTCCACCAGGTCATAGGCCTGGTGTCCGGCTGACCAACCCAATGTGCTGATTTCACGTCCCAGAGTATAGCGTTTGGAATCTTGATGCTGCTCGACAAAGTCATGTCGGCGCAACGTGTCCAAAATTCGATGAACTGTGGGCTTGGTCAGTCCAGTATCTCGTTGTAGATCAACCAGTCTTTTGCCTTCATTACTGGACGCCACCAGGCGAAGAATCTGTATAGCCCTGACGATAGATTGCGACATGTTGTTCCTTAGATGTTCCATAGTTTGGACTAAATATACCATTTATTGACCATATATTGAATTCTAATTAGTATTTACTCCTGAATGGGTACCGTAATATGGACCAATCATGCTAAATCGCATTTTTTTATTTTCATTCAGGAAAACACAATATGCACGCAGTATTTGATCTACTTAACGGCGCCAAAATGACGCCGCAGTATGCCCAGGCCTCACTTGAGCACGGTGTAGAAGCCGTTCACATCACGTTGAATAACTACCGCGGTATAAATCCAATACCCGATATGCGCCATTCATTGAATCAACTTGCAGACTATCGCAAGCATCTGAATACGCTTTCAGATCTGGTCTATCCAATCGAGGAATTCGAAGATTTTGCAAAAGCAAAGGCTGCTGGCAAGCTGGGGATCGTCATGGGGTATCAGAACGTGCCAGGAGTGGAGCGTGATTTGGGGCTTTTGGAGCTATTTCATGGCCTGGGAGTGCGTGTCATCCAAACTGCTCATAATATTCGCAATCTTTATGGAGATGGTTGTGCGGAGGAGGCAAATGCGGGGCTTTCTGGCCTGGGTCGGGAACTGATTCACGTCTTAAATGACCTGGGGATTGTCATCGATCTGTCTCACGTTGGAGATCAAACGGCTTTGGATATCTTGGAAATATCCAAGGATCCAGTTTCAGTCACCCACGCAAACTGCTACACACTTTGCGCGAATGCTCGCAATAAAAGTGATCAGGTTTTGGACAGTTTGAAGAAAAATGGTGGCGTGCTGGGCATTACTTATCTTCCGCCCTTAGTCATCTTGCCAAGCAAGGGTAAGCCAGAGAGCTCTGATGTTGTGGCTCATATTGACTATGCTGTGAAGCGAATCGGGATCGAGCATGTCGGACTAGGATCAGACTTTATCACAGATCAGCCGCCAGAACGTTATCAGGAATTTATGCGTAAACCCGAGGTATATGGTACCTGGCCATGGTTGTATCCCATCAACGATCTGCAACAACAGCAAGATATGCTCTCGTCCCTGACTGAAATGGGATTAGCCAATGAAGAGATTGACCTCATTGCGCATGGCAACTTCATGCGGCTATTCAAGCAAGTTATGTCATAACGAGACCATGATGATTGTTGAAGAACGTCGCTATACCTTTCATCCAGGGAAGCTTGCCATTTTCCTGGAGATCTACGCTTCAGAAGGTATGGCCGTACAGAGAAGTTATTTGCCACACCTGTTGGGGTATTACGTATCAGAAGTGGGGCCCTTGAATCAGATTACTGCACATTGGGGTTATCCATCCTTTGATGTGCGAGAAAAGTGGCGTGCGGCACTGGCAGCCGATCCAAGATGGGTGGAATTTTTAAGTAAAGCACGTCCCCTGATGTCTCACCAGGAGTGTCGCATACTGAAACCAGCACCTTTTTATAAACAGGCTCTATCCGAAGCGATTAAATCCTGTAATTTTGAGGGAGTAAAAAATGAAACGTCGTAAGTTTATATCCACGGCAATGATGCTGCCCGCTACGTTTGCGATGCTAAGCCCAAATATTGGAGCTGCAGCCGAAGATCCAAATTCCTATCCAAAGCATGCCATCAAGCTTATCGTCCCATTTTCTGCCGGAGGCGGTATTGACATGATTGCGCGTATCGCGGCCGAGAGAATGGGTGAGGCCCTGGGGCAGCCCATCATTGTTCAGAATCAGGGGGGAGGAGGCGGTGTAGTGGCTTCAAGAAGCGTTGTACAAGCACAACCCGATGGTTACACCCTCATTTTCCATTCGGTCTCCTCGGCCGTCGTGAATGCAACCGTGCGCAAAGACCTGGGATATGACCCTATAAAGGACTTCGCTCCAGTTTCACTGATTGCTCAATTTCCACTGGTCATGATAATTAACCCCGATGTCCCCGCCAAAACGCTCCCCGAGTTCATAGATCTCCTCAAGAAGAATCCTGGGAAGTACAGTTACGGTTCCTCCGGTGTGGGTAGCGGTATTCACCTGGCCGGAGAGCTATTTAACAAATTGGCCGGTGTTCAGATGCAACACATCCCCTACAAGGGTACCTCCGCTGCGTTGACTGACCTACTCGCCGGCCGTATTGCAATGCAGATTGATGGCGTGCCCCCTCAAGTTCAAAATATTCGATCTGAACAAGTCCGGCCCCTAGCTGTGACAACAACTGAGCGCTCTGAAGTTTTGCCTGATGTGCCCACCATGATTGAATCAGGGCTAAGTGGATATGACTTGCCGTTTTGGGTGGCCATCTACGCTCCAAATGGCACACCCCAGCCCATTATTGACAAATTGGCTAAATCAGCTGGCACCGCAATGCATGATCCTAAGGCAGTTGAGCGCCTGAAAACGCTCGGTACCGTCGGTGTGGGATCCAGCCCTCAAGAGCTCGATGAATTTTGGAAGAAGCAATTGAATTTATACAGTGACATTGTGAAAAATTCCAATATTGAATTGAACAATTAAGCATCTCACAAAAGGAATAAGATATGACTGAAAAAAAATTAACTGGCAAAATTGCTCGCGAGCGTATTCGTTTGATGGAAACTCTACGTCCGCCTGAAGGTCTGGTTGCAAGATTTCAGGCGCTGGGAGATGCGTCTGGTATTGTGTCGGACATCATGGATGAGCTTGGCATCACCGGAGTGGTTGCAGGTTCAACCCTGCGACCCACGATCCCAGGTACGTGTATTGTCGGGCCGGCACTGACGGTTAGAAATACGATGCAAAGAGAACACCCCTACGAGACCGGTAAAGCCAAGGTTAATAAAATGGCGGAATTCGAAGCCCACAATTTGGCACTTGAAGGCGATATCATTGTGATTCAGGGGGTATCAGGTGTATCCAACATGGGTGGTATTTCCTCTCAGACGGGTAAGCGCCAGGGTGAAGCCGGAGCCATTGTTTTTGGAGGTATCCGTGATGTGGCTCATTCGCGCAGCGTAAATTACCCGGTGTGGGCCAGTGAAATCACGCCAATTACTGGTAAATCACGACTTGAAACTGTTGAGATTAATGGTGACATTGAAATCGCTGGGGTGAGGGTGTCACCCGGAGACATCGTTATTGCTGACGATACTGGCGTATGCTTTATTCCAAGGGCGCGCGCGCTGGATGTTCTTGAACTGGCAGAAAAAAAGCACGCTAAGGAAAAAATTAAATGCACCGCTCTTGACGAAGGCACAGCCATTGCTGACCTTCCCACGAACGCTTAGGCCTTACCATGCCACATATCATTGTCGAATTTTCCAACAATATCAAGTCTGTCTGTTCTGTTGATGACTTGATTGGCTGCGTACATCTTGCGGCAATTGATTCTGGCGTGTTCGAACCGGCAACAGTACGCACCAGAGCAGTTGCGCGAGATGTGTACCAAGTTGGCAATAGCCAGGATGAGTCTGCAGGATTTATCCTGGTTAAAGCTAGAATTAGACCCGGGCGCTCGGACGAGGCAAAAAACGGTTTGTTAAGCGGGTTGATTGCTGCCGTTAGGAATTATCTAAATGATGTCAACTATTCAAAACCCTTAATGGTGAATGTCGAAATTCACGAACTACCACCATTAAGAGAGGGGTTTAGATTACCTTGAGACGTTAGCATTTTCGTATCAAGAAACTTGCTGTAGTCAAGGCTGACGGCTCTCAGGGCCAATCAACGGCATTACCGATTCATTTAGGTGCGAATCTGGATTCAATCCCTGGGTTGCTAAGTACCGTTGTAGCAGTTCCTGCTCGGGCTTCACCAATACATTTCTCTCGTGGGCCTGCCTTTTCCCTCGACTTTAAATACCAAGCAAGTTTCCCATCATCATTTTCCTGAACTTTGACATCACCCAGCTTCAATGTACACAGTTCCGATATCTGTTAGTTCCGGTCATTAGGAGTTGCGAAACGGCTGTGATTGCTTACTTACAAAAACTCTAAACTGAGATAGAACAATCAATTACTCAAAAATAATATTATTATACTTAAGGGTAAATACTAAATACTTGTGAGTAAGATTTTAATGTATGATACATACAAGTTCAAACAACCGAGGTAAAGGTTATGGAAGCAGGTAGTAGCTCTCCCACCACCTTGAAGCTCAAGGGCATCGTCGACTCTGCGGAGTTCCTGCCACTTGCCGCTGCAGTGGTCCAATGCACGAATGATATGGATTTACTCGGAAGACTACAGACCGCGAAAGCACGTAGTAGCCGCGCGAATGGATTTCCCTCTGCGTTGAAAGAGGAAGTAAGGGCAACAGCGTTGGAGTTGCTCACCAGTCAATACGATTTACCATTAAAGTTCGACATGAGCACGTCACCCAGTGAACTGTTGCTGGCACTCGTATCTATTGTTTCTGGCGTAACAAAAAACGAAGCTGCGCGTTACCTGCCAATGATGCTGGATCAAGCGGGTTTTCAGGCTCCTGAACAGAAATTCCGGCACGAGGTCACACAGGATAACGATTCAGAGCTGACGGTGGCTGTAGTTGGTGCTGGTATGTCAGGAATTTGCGCCGCAATCGAATTGAAACGCGCGGGCTTTCGTTTTCAGGTATTTGAACGTAATGATTCAGTCGGGGGCACTTGGTATGAAAATAAATACCCTGGCTGCGGCGTAGACACACCTAGCATTTTTTATTCGTATTCTTTTGAGTCCAGCTATCCGTGGCGTCACTACTTCGCAAAGCGTGAACAAATTGCCGAATACTTTGAACACTGCGTAGACAAGTATGAAGTGCGTTCCAATATCGTACTGAGTACAGAAGTTGTCCGAGCCTCGTATGATGAGGTTGGTCAACGATGGGAACTAGTCGTCAAAACGTCGGGTGAGTGTGAACGTACGTTGTACGCAGATGCATTGATTGCGGCGGTTGGTCAGTTGAATATTCCCTCGATTCCGTCCTTGCCAGGGATGGACACCTTCCGAGGTCCGATCGTCCATACGGCATCATGGCCCAAAGACCTAGACGTAAAAGGAAAACGTGTTGGGCTGGTCGGAACCGGTGCCAGTGGCATGCAGGTCGGTCCGGCCATTGCCGGATCCGTGGAGCAATTGACGGTTTTCCAGCGCGAGCCACATTGGGTACTGCCTAATGCGCAATACCATGCAGAATTGCGTGATGACGAACACTGGTTGTTTGAGCATCTGCCATACTATGAACAATGGGTTCGTGCCCAGCTCATCTGGAATTATGGAGATGCGGTGTATCCTTCGCTACAGGTTGATCGCAACTGGGAAAGCGATGGAGGCTCGATTAACGCCGTGAGTGAGAGCTTTCGGAAAAACATGATGCGCCATATTCAGCGCGA
>Ga0160469_100360_pt1 | contig 25085 bp, 26 predicted proteins | sample HID1972M_E11MG_FD_108246 | JGI IMG/M metagenome (GOLD analysis project Ga0160469, IMG submission 108246) | Enriched pill bug-associated microbial communities from UW Madison campus, WI, USA - HID1972M_E11 MG | ecosystem: Host-associated > Arthropoda: Insects > Digestive system > Unclassified ...
CATGCCCCCGCCGATGGCGGCATCGAAACCTTCGGCGATCAGATCGACCTGCCGATTCTCGAAACTCCAGTCCGGCACCACGTCGGGATAGCGCTGCATGAAGGACGGCAGCAGCGGCAAGACACAGCGCCTGGAAGGGCTGGCGCCGGTGCAGATCGACCCCAAGGATCCGCGCACGCTGCCGCACATCATCGAGGCTTTCACGCGGCCGGTGCTCACGCTGCGCGCCAGCGCCGAGGGCGAGTACTACGCGCTGCTGGTGGCGCGCGAGCTGTACCACGCCAGCAAAGAGGCCGACCGTGTGCTGCGCGGCTAGCAAGGTGTACTCGATCGCCGGCGCGATGGCGGACACGCACCTGCAGGCGCGCGAGGCCTTCGTCAAGCTGCAGCACCCGGAACTCGGGCCTGTGCCGGCGCCGGCCGTTGTTCCCAGATTCGCCAGGCGTGCCGCGCCCATTTCCACGGAGGGCCCTTCGACGGGACAGCACAACGCGCAGGTGTATGGGGCGCTGGGGCTGGATCAGGAGGCGTTGGAGCGGCTGCGCCACGGACAGATCGTCCAGGGCGGGTACGGCGCGACCAGCTCGATCCAGCTGAACAGCAACGTTCTCTTCAGACGCCGAAGAACAAGGCAACCAGAATGAAGGCAACGTCCAGCGCATAGGCGCCAAGGACAACCATCACTGCCACGAAGAAGACGAAGTAGATGGCGCGGCGCAGGACGCTTTCCACATGCGGAACACAACGCCAGTAGATGAGAAAGGCCCACACGACCAACACTGCCTCCATCACGTGGGCCAAGACCGTATCGGCAGTGTTGGTGCGGAACACTCTTTGACTGAGCATGGCGACCACCAGCCCGAAGACGGGAATGGCGAATGCCCACACGGCAACGTTCAGAATCAGCCGCCAGCGCGGGATCATCGGATTGCCTCGCCCTTGATGAAATGCAGGGGCATGGGTTGCTCCCAACCAGGCGTTTGGTAGCCGGCCACCTTGATCTCCGGGACGGCGCCCATCACGCTACGAAGCAATGCTGCGAGATAGGAGCTGCTGTTGTATTGGCGTTGACTGCCACGGCCATCATCATAGAGATGGGGAAGTCTCCGTTCCGAACGAGCACCCGATGAATGGGTTGCGGCGCGGCTGGACGACTACCCCGGAAGTCTCGAGGCGCGTGCCGAGGCAAGGACCTGTCACCGGCCGCAGCGCCTGCGCACGCACGACATCTGCGGGTTTGTACGTGTGTTCAATATGTTTGTACGGATGTTCAATGACGACCATGGCCACCCGTGCACGCCCATCCCGATCGGCCCGCGAAGCCGCTTCCCCACGCCACGCACCGCGGCCCGACCGCAAGCAGGCGATCCTGCTGGCGGCCGAGAAGCTGTTCGCGCAGCACGGCTACCGCGCCGTGACGATCCGCCAGATCGCCGAGGAGGCCGGCGTGCCGCTGGCGCTGGTGGGCTACTACTACGGGCCCAAGCACGAGCTCTTCCACGCGATCTTCGAGCACTGGAGCCACACCATCGCGCAGCGCCTGGAAGGGCTGGCGGCGGTGCAGATCGATCCTGAGGACCCGCGCACGCTGCCCGCCATCATCGAGGCCTTCACGCGGCCGGTGCTCACGCTGCGCGCCAGCGCCGAGGGCGAGTACTACGCGCTGCTGGTGGCGCGCGAGCTGTACCACGCCAGCGAAGAGGCCGACCGCGTGCTGCGCGGCTACTTCGACCCGCTGGCCGAGGCCTATATCGACGCGCTGCACAAGGCGCTGCCGCACGCCGCGCGCGCGCAGGTGGCATGGGGCTACCAGTTCGCGCTGGGCGCGCTGCTGCACCACCTGAGCGATTCGCGCATCGAGCGGCTGTCGCGCGGCAAGAACCGCCGCAGCGATCCGGCCGCCGCGCCGATGCTGGTGGACTTCATCGTCGGCGGGCTGCGCGCCGCGCTGCCGCGTCCGGCCACCCCCTCGAAGAAGACAAGGAGACCCGCACCATGATGAAACGACGCACCCTGATCACCGGCGCGCTCGGCGCCGCGGCCGCCGTTGCGCTGCCCACGCGCGCGCAAGAGCGCACGAAGATCGCCTTCGGCTACACCGCGGTGACCGACTTCGCCTCGGTCTTCGTCGCCGCCGAAGAGGGCTACTTCGCCAGGCGCAACCTCGACGTCACCCTGCGCTTCATCCCGCTGAACTCCACCATCCCGGCCGCGCTGCAGTCCGATTCGCTGCAGATCGGCGGGCCCACGCCCTCGGTGTTCCTGCAGGCGGTGGACGGCGGGCTCGACCTGGTGCTGGTGGCCGGCGGCGGGCTCACGTCCAAGACGATCACCGGCTTCGGCCTGGTGGCGCGCGCGGGCTCGGGCATCCGGGCGGCGCAGGACTGCGTGGGCAAGAAGATCGGCGTGCCGGGCCTGGGCGCCTTCCTGCACGTGACCTTCCGCGCCTGGCTCAAGGACAGCGGCGTGGACTACCGCAAGGTGAACTTCGTCGAGGCCGCCTTCCCGCAGCATGCCGACCTGCTGCGCGGCGGCTCGGTGGACGCGGTGGTGTCGGCCGACCCGTTCATGAGCCGCATCACCGACAGCGGCGCGGGCTACGTGGCCTCGTACTACTCCACCTTCCTGCCCGAGGGCAACCAGACCATCGTGCACGCCGCCAAGCGCGAGTGGGTGCAGAAGAACCCGGCCGCCGCGCGCGCCTTCCGCGAGGCACTGCAGGAGGGCGCGGCCTTCATGCGCAACGCGGGCAACCAGGCGCGCGTGCGCGCCATCATCGGCAAGCACATCAAGCTGCCGCCGGAGGTGCTGGCCAAGGTGCAGATCTCGCCGCCCGGCCCGGTGGTGACCGACCAGCAGCTCGCCTACTGGGTCGCGCTGATGCGCGATCAGGAGATGCTGCGCACGCAGGTGGACGTGGCCAGCCTGATCGCCCGGTGATGGTGGCCGAGCCGATGGCTGCTGCTGCGGCGGCCGCACCCTTTCTCGGTTTCGACGACGTGGCGATCCGCCTGGGCGGGCGCGAGATCCTCTCGCCCACGCGCTTCACGGTGGCGCGCGGCGAGTTCGTGTGCATCGTCGGCCCCAGCGGCTGCGGCAAGACCACGCTGCTGCGCGCCGCCGCCGGCCTGGTGGCGCCCAGCGCCGGCGAGGTGCGGCGCGAAGGCCGCGTGGTGCGCGCGCCTTCGCGCGAGGCGGCCTTCGTGTTCCAGGACTACGGCCGCGCGCTGCTGCCCTGGCGCACGGTGGAAGGCAACGTGAGCCTGGCGCTGGAAGCCGCCGGCGTGCCCGCCGCCGAACGCGCGCCGCGCATCGCCGAGGTGCTGGCCAAGGTGGGGCTGGCGGCGCATGCGCAGAAGTTCCCGGTGCAGCTCTCGGGCGGCATGCAGCAGCGCGCGCAGATCGCCCGCTGCCTCGCGCAGCGGCCCGCGCTGATGATGATGGACGAGCCCTTCGGCGCGCTGGACGCGCTCACGCGCCAGGGCCTGCAGGACGAACTGGCGCGCCTGGTGCGCGAGGACGGGCTCACGGTGCTGTTCGTCACGCACGACCTGGAGGAGGCCATCTACCTCGGCGACCGCGTGATCGCGCTGCAGGCCGACCCGGGACCGGGGCGGCCCAGCCTGGCGCGCATGATCGACGTGCGCATTCCGCGGCCGCGCGAGCAGCTCGGCACCAAGGAGCACCCGGAGTTCCTGCGGCTGCGGCGCGAGCTGTTCGCCTTCATCGAGCAGGGCCATGACTAGCGGCGCGGCGATCGGGCGCGCGCTGCGCCCCTGGGCATTCCCGCTCGTGCTGCTCGGCCTGTACGAGGTCTACGCGCGCCGCGCGGCCGCGCTCGGCAGCGATGCGCTGGCGCCGCCGAGCGCCGCCCTGAAAGCCTTCGTGGGCGCGGCGCTCGACGGCTCGCTGTGGGAGGCCACCGCCTTCACCCTCGGCACCGCCGCGCTGGGCCTGCTGGCGGGCGCGGGGCTGGGGCTGCTGCTGGGCATCGCGCTGGGCCTGTCGCCGCGCGCGGCGCGCATGGGCTTCCTGAGCATCGAGGTGTTCCGCCCCGTGCCCTCGGTGGCGCTGATCCCGCTGGCGATGCTGATGTTCGGCTTCGGCCTGCGCATGGAGCTGGCCATCGTCGCCTTCGCCACCTTCTGGCCGATGCTGGTGCTGGTGCAGGCGGCGGTGCGGCAGGTGGAGCCGCGCCTGCTCGAAGTCAGCCGCATGCTGGGGCTGTCGGCGCGCGAGCGCGCCTTCAAGATCGTGCTGCCGGCCATCGTGCCGCGGTTGTTCGTGGCGCTGCGCCTGGGCGTGGCGGTGGCGCTGGTGGTGGCGGTCACGGTGGAGATCGCGGCCAACCCGCACGGCATGGGCTACGCGATGATGATCGCGCAGCAGAGCTTCGACCCGGCGCTGATGCTGGCCTGGCTGGGCTGGATCGGCGTGGTGGGTTACGCGGTCAACGCGGCGATGCAGCGCCTGCAGGGCTGGATGGCGCGGCGCATGGGGGCGGCGGCATGAAGGCCCAGGGCGCGGCAGGCTGGTTCGGCTCGCTGGCCGTGTTCGCGGCACTGGTCGCGCTGTGGTGGGCCGCGAGCAACGCCGGCTGGGTCAGCCGCGTGTTCCTGCCCACGCCGCAGGCCACGCTGGCGAGCCTGGCCGAAGGCCTGAACCTGCGCGATGGCCAGGGCAACGGCGAACTGCTCGGCTTCACGCAGGCCACCGTGGGCCGCATGCTGCAGGGCTGGCTGCTGGCCTCGCTGGCCGGCGTGCTGCTGGGCGCGGCCATCGGCGTCTCGCCCGCGGTGCGCGCCTGGGTGCAGCCCACGCTGGAGTTCATCCGCCCCCTGCCCGCCTCGGCGCTGCTGCCGCTGGCCATTTCCATCTTCGGCCTGAGCGCGGGCATGGTGCTGTTCGTCGTCGCCTTCGGCGCCATGTGGCCGGTGCTGCTGGCCACGGTGCACGGCTTCGCGGCGGTCGAGCCGCGCCTCGCGGAAGTGGCCCGCTGCCTGCAGATGCCGCGCGCGGCCTTCGTGTGGAAGGTCGGCCTGCCCAGCGCCATGCCCGACATCCTGGCCGGCATGCGGCTGTCGATGACCATCTCGCTCATCGTCGCGGTGGTGGGCGAGATGATCGCCTCGCAAAGCGGCCTGGGCCAGGCCATCCTGCTCGCGGCGCGCGCCTTCCGCGCGAGCGAGCTGTTCGCCGGCATCGTGCTGCTGGGCCTGATCGGCTTCGCGAGCAATGCGCTGCTGGCGGTTGCGGAAAAGAAATTGCTGCGCTGGCAGCAACCCTGAAAGGAGAACCACGATGTCCCGCCGATTCGTCGACCTGTCGATCTTCCTGGAAAACGACGTGATGTCCGACCCGCCGGCCTTCGCGCCGAAGATCCAGTACTTCACGCACGAGCAGACCTACGAGCAGATCGCGCCCTTCTTTCCCGGCCTGAAGAAAGAAGACCTGCCCGACGGCGAAGGCTGGGCGGTGGAGCTGGTGCAGCTGTCCACCCACAACGGCACGCACCTGGACGCGCCCTACCACTTCCATTCCACGATGGACAAGGCGCTGGGCGAGAAGAAGCCCGCCATCGCCATCCACGACGTGCCGCTGGAGTGGTGCTTCCAGCCCGGCGTGAAGCTGGACTTCCGCCACTTCGACGACGGCTACGTGGTCACGGCGCAGGACGTGGAAGCCGAACTCGCGCGCATCGGCCACGCGCTGCAGCCGCTGGAGATCGTGGTGGTCAACACGCGCGCCGGCTCGCGCTACGGGCACAACGACTACGTCTCGGCCGGCTGCGGCATGGGCTACGAGGCCACCATGTACCTGCTGGAGCGCGGCGTGCGCCTGACCGGCACCGACGCCTGGAGCTGGGACGCGCCCTTCGTGCACACCGCGAAGAAGTACGGCCAGACGCAGGACGCCTCGCTGATCTGGGAAGGCCACAAGGCCGGCCGCGACATCGGCTACTGCCACATCGAGAAGCTGCACAACCTGGAGGCGCTGCCGCCGGATGGCTTCTTCATCAGCTGCTTTCCGCACAAGATCCGCGGCGCGTCCGCAGGCTGGACACGTGCGGTGGCGATCTTCGACGACGCCCTGACGGCCGCAGGCTGAGGAGCCGCACCGATGCACGCACTGAACCACACCCACGACCCCGCCGCGCGAAGCTGGCTCGCCAGCGCCAATGCAGCGCACGCCGACTTCCCGGTCCAGAACCTGCCGCACGCGGTGTTCCGCCGCGCCGACAGCACCGAGCCCTTCCGCGGCGGCGTCGCGATCGGCGACCAGGTGCTGGACCTCGCGGCGGTGGCGACCGATGGCCTGCTGGACGGCCTGGCGCTGGACGCGGCGCGCGCCGCGGCCCTGCCGGCGCTCAACGACTTCTTCGCGCTCGGCCCGCCGGCCTGGCAGGCGCTGCGGCACGGGCTGTTCGCGCTGCTCAAGTCCGACGCCGGCGAGGCCGCCGAGCAGGCGCTGCGGCCCTGCCTGGTGCCGCAGGCGGACGCGGAATACACCCTGCCCGCGCGCGTGGGCGACTACACCGACTTCTACACCTCGCTGGACCACGCGCTCAACATCACGCGGCTCATGAACCCCGAGGGCGACGTGACGCCCAACTTCCGCTGGCTGCCGATCGCCTACCACGGCCGCGTCTCGACCCTGGGCGTGAGCGGCCAGCGCTTCCCCCGCCCCATGGGCCAGGCGATGGCGCCCGGCGCCACGGCCCCCACCTACCAGGCCTGCGCGCGGCTGGACTACGAGCTGGAGCTGGCGGTCTGGATCGGCCAGGGCAACGCCGCCGGCACGCCGATCCCGCTCGATCGCGCGGAAGAACACATCTTCGGCATCGGCCTGCTCAACGACTGGTCGGCGCGCGACATCCAGTTCTGGGAGATGGCGCCGCTGGGCCCCTTCCTGGCGAAGAACTTCGCCACCACGCTCTCGCCCTGGATCGTGACCCTGGAAGCGCTCGCGCCCTACCGCTGCGCCTTCGCGCGCCCGGCCGGCGACCCGCAGCCCCTGCCCTACCTGGACGGCAAGGCCAACCGCGCGCAGGGCGCGATCGACATCCGGCTGGAGGTCTGGCTCGAAAGCGCGCGGGCGCGCAGCGAGGGCCGCGCGCCCACGCGCCTGTCGGCCACCAGCTTTCGCCACCAGTACTGGACACCCGCGCAGATGGTGGCGCACCACACGGTGGGCGGCTGCCGCCTGAACCCCGGCGACCTGTTCGGCAGCGGCACCGTCTCCGGCCCCGGGCCGGGCGAGGCCGGCGCGCTCATCGAGCTCAGCCGCGCGGGGCAGCAGCCGGTCGCGCTGGACACCGGCGAGCGGCGCGCCTTCCTGGAAGACGGCGATGCCGTGATGCTGCGCGGCTGGTGCGAGAAGCCGGGGCATGCGCGCATCGGCTTCGGCGAGAGCCGCGGGCTGGTGCTGCCGGCACATAGCTGAGCCACCCCCGTCCCTCGCGCACTTCGTGTCGCTCGACTCCCCCCTCCAGGGGGCGCACCCAGCGGCCCGGCCAAGCCGGTTCCGCGGGTGCCTGCGAACAGGCTTGGCTGCGCCGGCCCTTGGGTTTCATGCGTTGTGGGGTATCACCCAGGCGCCGCCAGGCGGAACAGGCTGGTCACCTCGGTGTCCAGCACCTGCGCGCCGTGCTGGTTGATGAGCTGCCAGCGCCAGCGCAGGATGCCCAGCCGCGGCTTGCTGGCGGAGCGGCGCGCCTCGATCACCTCGGCGTGCAGCCGCAGCGCGTCGCCCGGGCGCACCGGGTTCGGCCAGCGCACGTACTGCAGCCCCGGCGAGGCGAAGGACTCCGAGCCTTCGAGCGCGGCCTGCACCGCCAGCCGCATCGCGATGGCGCAGGTGTGCCAGCCGCTGGCGATCAGCCCGCCGAAGATGCCTTCGGCAGCGGCTTCGGGGTCGGTGTGGAACCACTGCGGATCCCAGTCCCGCGCGAAGCCACGCAGCTCGTCCTCGCTCACGCGATGGGGGCCGGCTTCGATGATCTGGCCAGGGTGGAAATCGGCGAATTTCATGGAGGCAGCTTTATACGCCCTGGGTCATCGCTTCAGCATCCACAGCCCCAGCAGCGCGGCGGCAGTGAATCCTGCGCCCGCCAGAAAGGTGGCCTGGTAGCCGGCCGCATCCCAGAGCGCGCCCGCCATGACGCTTGCCAGGAGCAGGGCCATGCCCGTCATCAGGTGGAACATGCCGAACGCCGTCCCGCGCAGAGCGGCCGGCGCACTGTCGGCAACGAGCGCCGCGAACACGCCCTGCGTGAATCCCATGTGCAGGCCCCAGAGAAGCACCCCGGCCGCCAGGCCGCCCCAGCCCGGCGCAAGTGCAAGCACGAGATCGGCGGCGAGCAACAGCATGAGGCCGGCCACCAGCACGCCCGTGCGCCCGAAGCGGTCCGACAGCGCGCCTGCCGGATAGGCGCACAGCGAGAACGCCAGCGCCATCACCACCAGGACGCCGGGCGCCCACACGGCGGGCAATCCCATGGCCTGGGCCCGCAGGATGAGAAAGGCTTCGCTGAAGCGTGCCAGCGTGAAGAGCATCGCCAGGCCCACCACCGACCAGTAGCCCGGCCCCAGCCCGGCGAGCGCCCGGCGGGACAGCGGGGCGCGCACCGCGCGCGCGCCCTCGGGGCGGTGCGGCTCACGGACAAAGACCACCAGGACGCCGACGGCAAGAAAGGCCGGCACGACGGCCAGCCAGAACACCGTCTGGAAATGGCTGGCTGTCAGCCACATCAGGGCGATGGCCAGCAGCGGCCCCATGAACGCGCCGATGGTGTCCAGCGTCTGGCGCAGGCCGTAGGCGGCGCCTCGCAGCGCCGGCGGCGTCACGTCGGCGACCAGGGCGTCGCGCGGCGCGCCCCGGATGCCCTTGCCGACGCGATCGACGAAGCGCGCGCCGATCAGCCACTCGAGGCCGGAGGCCAGCGGGAACACCGGCTTGGTCAGTGCCGCCAACCCATAGCCCGCGATCGCCAGGAGCTTGCGCTTGCCGAGCCGGTCGCTCAGCGCACCCGAAAAAACCTTGGTGACGGAAGCCGTGGCTTCCGCGACGCCTTCGATGATGCCCACGGCGAGAACCGAGGTGCCGAGGACCGTCACCATGTAGATCGGCAAAAGGGCGTGAATCATCTCGGACGAGATGTCCATCAGCATGGACACGAAACCGAGCGCCCAGACGCTGCCGGGAATCGCGCGCAGCCCTCTTGCGGCGGATGGGGATGCGGAGGCGGGGGCGGCGCTGCTGGCCGATGCCTTGGATGCTTCAGCGGCTTTCATTGTTTGCCTGGGCATTCTCGAGCATCTTCGGCCGCCATCGGGGCGATCGCCCCGATGGCGCAGGCCGTGCTTCGCTCGCGTTGAATGGTAGGCTGGCTTGCCTGGCGCATGAAAGGCCCGCATGAACCACGCACCCCTCAAGAAAGGCTTGCCTCGCAAAGCCGCAGACTGCCGACCATGGAATCAGCCGCCGCCACCACCTTCGACGAAGCCTACTACCAGCGCTACTACTTCAACAAGAAGACCAAGGTCGTGGACCCCCAGCACGCCGAGCGTCTGGGCGCCTTCGTCTGCGCGTACCTGCAATACCTGCGCGTGCCCGTGCGGCGCGTGCTGGACGTGGGCTGCGGCATCGGGCTGTGGCGCGGCATCGTGGCGCGGCACTTCCCGCAGGCCAGCTACCACGGCGTGGAGTTCAGCGAATACCTGTGCGGGCGCTACGGATGGGAGCGCGGCTCGGTGGTGGACTACCAGGCCGGGAAACCCTTCGACTTCGTCGTCTGCCAGGGCGTGCTGCCCTATCTCGGCCCTGCCGACCTGAAGCGCGCACTGCACAACCTGGGCCTGCTGAGCCAGGGCGCCCTGTACGTGGAGGCCGTCACGCGCGAGGACTACGCGCGCGACATCGTGGACGAGGACCTGACCGATCCGCGCATCTTTCGCCACCGCGCCGAGGTGTACCGGCGCGGGCTGTCGCAGCACTTCCAGGAGATGGGCGGCGGCCTGTGGCTGAGCCGGCGGGCCGAGGTGCCCGTGTTCTCGCTGGAGTGCGCGGCGGGGTGAAGGCGCTGCGGAGCCGACTTCAGTTCGCGCTGATCGACGCCGTCTTCACGAGTTGCGCGTAGCGATCGATGTCGGCCGCGATCGTGCGCGCGAACTGTTCGGCACTGTCACCTATCGGAATCGTCCCCTGGGCATGGAGGCGCTCCACGATCGCGGGCTCCTTCAGAATGGCGACGATGTGCTGGTTCAGGAAGCTCACGATGGACGCCGGTGTCTTCGCCGGCGCGACGAGACCGTACCAGATGCTCGACTCGAAGCCCGGAAGGCCGCTCTCGGCCACCGTCGGCACGTCCGGCATCAACGAGATGCGGGCGGGCGTGGCGATGGCCAGGGCGCGCAGCTTGCCTGCCCGGACGTGCGCCAGCGTGGCGGGGATCACCGTGAACATCATGGACGTCTGTCCGCCGAGCAGGTCGGCAACTGCCGGGGCGGCGCCCTTGTAGGGAATGCCGAGCAGGTCGACGCCTGCCTGCAGCTTGAACTTCTCCGCGGCGAGGTGCGCCGCGCTGCCGTTGCCCGACGAGGCGTAGGTGAGCGCCCCCGGCTTCGCCCGGGCAAGCGCGATCAGCTCCCGGACATTGGTCGCCGGCACCGCAGGATTCACCACCAGGATGTTCGGCGCATCGCCGACGTTGGCTACGGGCGTGAACGCGGTCCTGAAATCGATCTTGAGATCGGGAAAGAGCGACACGTTGACGCAGTTGTTGGAACTGGCCATCAGCAATGTGTAGCCGTCGGCGGGCGCCTGTGCCGCGGCTTCGGTGCCCAGGTTGGTCGCCGCACCGGGCCGGTTGTCGACGACCACCGGCGTGCCCACGCGCTCCGACAGGCGCTGACCGATCGTCCGCGCGAGAAAGTCGGCCGCGCCGCCGGCGGCCCAGGGCACGATGATCCTGATGGGCTGCCTGGGATAGCCGTCGGGATTGGCGTGCGCCACCGGCAACAGGAAAGCGGCGCTCGCCAGGATGGCGCCGAAGCACTTGGACAGCAATGAGGGCAAACGCATTTCGACAGCTCCGCTTTCTTGAGGGTGGGGAAGAGATGGAGAGATCCGGACCGCCCTAGAAAGCGGCGGACGAGGGGTCGACGATGCCGCCATCGATCAGCGAGTACTGCGTGCTTCGCTGTGCGTGCCTGATCTCGATGCAGGCATTCGATCCGGACAGGCCGATCTGCAGCGCCATTCCGGCGCCGCAGATCTCAAAGCAGGGTCCGGCCTCGCTCTGAATGCGGCGAATCTGCGCGCCGGAGGGTTCGATCTGCTTCAGCACGGCTTGAAGGTGGCGCAGGACCTTGGAGGCGGGCCGGGGATTGAACGCGCGATCGATGAGCCCCACCCGCTTGAAATAGCCGCGGTCCATGTCCACGAGGCCGTCGATGACGAAGCGCAGGTCGGGATAGCGCCATGCCGCAATGGCCGTTTCCACGACGCGCTCGACCAGGACATCGTCGGACGACTGTTCCGTGGCGGGGTTGTCCGTTCCCATCCGCACCATGAGGGCGAACGGCGCCCGGTAGGCCGACGCCAGTTCCGCCGCCTGGTGCGCGATGCGCAAGGGCGACTCCGCGAGACGGACGCGCACGACGGCGCCGGCCTGCGCGATGCCCGCCAGCTCCGAGCCGAGCATGGTGCCGATGCGTTGCGCCTCCTGCGGGATCCAGCCGTGGAACACCAGGTGGCCGTACTTCAGGCCGTCGACGGCAGCGTCCGAGGGACGGCGCAGCTTGCTGACGAGCAGCGGCACGCCGAGCGCATGCATCACCTCCTGGATGTGGGGCGCGACACGCGCGATGGCGTCTTCGTGGACGACCCATTCGACCGCGTCGAGCATGGGCGCAAGCTCGGCCAGCCGCGCGCCTTGCCGCGGACAGACTTCGTGGCCGGAGACGACGATCTGCGCACGGATTCCGATGGCCCCGAGCTTGCGGAGACGGCCGAGCAGGTGCGCGTCGTCCAGGTCCTCCACCGGGATGCGGATCCGGGATGCCCCCAGTTCGAACAGGGCCAGCAGCGGATAGTCGTTGCGCACCCGCTTGCGCCGAAACTCGTCGAGCGCGGCGTTCGGGGGCAGGTCGACCTCTTCGGCCCATGGATAGGCCAGGTCGATGGCGAGCCTGGGCAGGGCGGGGGCCTTCGGATGCGGGGAGCTCGCGTGCAGTTCGGCGTCCGTCGCTCGCGCGCCCGGTTGCCCGGAGCGCATGAACCTGGCGATGTGCCCGCGCTCGTACACGTCGACCAGGAAGAAGCCCAGCTTGTCCACGTCCTGGCGTCCGCCTTCGTCTCCCGGCGGCTTGACGCGCTGCAGGTCGGAATAATCCTGACGGACGAAGGCGGTCGACGGCAGGAGGTAGATCTCCGCACCCGCATGCTGGTCGTACCAGAAGTTGTGCACATGGCCGCAGAACACACCCTCGAACGGGTAGCGTTCGAGAACGCCCAGCAGCCATGAACGTGCGGGTTCGTCGATGTTGTCGTAGTGGCCGGCTTCGTTGGCGTCGCACAGGTAGGGCGGATAGTGCAGCGCCAGAAAGCGGCGCTCGCCGGCTGGTGCCTCGTCGAGCTGCTGCGTGAACCATTCGCGCTGCCGCTGCTCGTCGGGCAGGCCCGAGTTCATGAGCGAGGTGTTCAGGGAGAAGTATCGGCAGGGTCCGTGCGACCAGGTCGACCACTGCGCGCCGAACGCGTGTTCGTATTCGCGGATGAACTCGGGCTCGATGCCGGCCACCGGGGCGAGCGGCCACTTCTTGTCGCCGATGTCGTGGTTGCCGGGCGTCAGGTGCACCGGGCATTCGAAGATGCGCTCCAGTGTCCTGTAGTTGCCGACCGCGGCCTCGAAGCCCGGGCTGCACGGGATCGGGTGGACGATGTCGCCCAGGTGCATCACGAAGGCCGGCTTCAGTGCGGCGGCGGCCCTGAACGAGGTCGCGGCCCGTCCGTTCGCAAGCCGGTTGAGGGGAAAGAACGCCGAGGCACGGTCTTCCGCTTCGTTGATGTGCGTGTCGGCGACGACGATGAACCTGTACAGCAGGTCGCCTTCCGGTTGCTTTGTCGGCATGGGAGTCCTTTTTGGCTAGACGAGGCGCAGCGCGGTATGCGTCTTGCCGATCGCATCGCGGAAGCTGCCGTGGCCGCGCTCGATGTGACGCTTCATCAGGCTCGCGGCCTGCTCGGGGTCGCGTGACCGGACAGCCTCGACGATCCCGATGTTCTCTTCATAGATGTCGGCGGCGCGGTCCGGATTCGCACGCAGCAGCGACAGGCCGAAGATCAGCACCAGGTCGTCGAGCTGACGGAACATGCGCATGATTTGCGTGTTGGCCGTGGCTTGCACGATCCGCTCGTGGACCGCGCGCGAGTCGATCTGGAATTCGACCAGCTTGCCCTGGCGCAGCCGCTTCTCGGAAGCGGCGAGCGCCTTGCCCAGCGCGTCCTCGTCCGCCGCCGACGCGCGTTCGGCCGCAAGGCGGGCGGCGGCCACCTCGATGATCAACCGGCCTTCGAAGATCTCCTCGGCATCGCGGACCGTGATGCTGCGCACCGTGTATCCCCAGTTCTCCTCCCGCAGCACCAGCCCCTCGCTCTCCAGGCGCGCCAGGGCTTCCTTGACGGGCGTGCGGCTGACATTGGCCTGGGTGGCCAGGCGCTGTGCGACGAGGCGCTGGCCGGGCGAAAGGCGACCGCGAATGATGTCGTCCCGCAGCTGGGAGTAGACCAGGGTGGTGTCCAGAACCGATTTTGAATCCATAGTGGATCCAATTTAGATCGGATCACGGGACAATGCAAGCGGGTATTCCGCACATCCGGCTTGCCAGGCGCGAGCCTTCATCCAGGTGGCGCCGTTTGTTGCCGAGCCGGCGCGCACAGCGAAGTCGAGATTGCTGCTGCCGGCTGGAGTGGCCATGCTCGATGGCGCAGATCGGCCATCTGCTGTCGTTCGCCGAAAAACCGCGACCGACAGCGCCAGTCCTCGCTGTTCAAAAAAGATGCGTGCTCTGGTCCATGCCGGGCGACGGACTCTCTCCGAAGCAGCCACTTCAATGCAGAGGCCAGCGGCCGCCCCAGGCGATCTCTTGAGCGCGGCCCGCTCCAAAGCCGCGGAGGGTCGCTCGCTCGGACATTTTTGTATCAGAACGACCGTATTGACCGACATGCCCTCCTTGATGAGATCGCGCGTGCGGATGCCCGCCGCAGCGCAATGAATCGAAAGCGAGTACGTGATTGATTCAGTCGGTACTGCGCAATAACCGACAGTGACGGGATCACTCCCCCTCGGCAACATCGTGTCCATCGAATCGGCAACCACAGATTGACCTGATTCGAGACCAGTCCGAACGAGTCCGCTCGTTCGTTTGTAACGGCGCCCAATCGCCCACCCTCCCAAGGAGTTCTCCCATGCCCAAGTCCGGCCTGCAAGCCCTGCTGCGTCCCGAAGACAGCATCCTCGTGCTGATCGACCACCAGCCCTACCAGTTCGCGAACCTCCACAGTCATGAGCCGACGATCGTCGCAAATAACGTGATCGGCCTGGCCAAGGGCGCGAAGGTGTTCGACGTGCCCACCATCCTCACGACGGTGGTCGAGGAGCGCGGCGGCTACCTGATCAAAGGACTGCAAGATGTCTTCCCCGATCAGAAGCCAATCGACCGCACCTTCATCAACACTTGGCAGGACCCGAAGGTCACCGACATCGTGAAGAAGAGCGGCCGCAAGCAGCTGGTCCTGGCGGCCCTGTGGACGGAGGTCTGCCTGGCCATGCCGGCGATCCATGCCCTGGGCGAAGGCTACGACGTGTTCGTCGTAACCGATGCGTCTGGCGGCGTGACGGCGGAGGCACACGACATGGCCGTGCGTCGTATGGTGCAGGCGGGTGTCGTGCCGATCACCTGGATGGCGGTGGTGTCGGAATGGCAGCGTGACTGGGCTCGCGAGGAGTCCGCAGTCGCGCTGAGCGGCGTGATAGCGGAGCATGGCGGCGCCAGCGGCATCGCCTACGCTTGGGAAGTGCAACTGCTGCAGTCGGCCGCCAAGGCCGCGAAGTAAGACTTGCGAAGCAAGGCCACAAAGTAGAGCCGCCGCCTGGCCGCCGTTGCATGCGTTGCCCGGCGGTGGCGCTCGTTTTCAAGGAGAGAGTCATGACGACGAGTCTTCAGAAGCCCCCGCCGGCCAGCACGGCGCCCCGGCGTGTGACCCGCCGCTCGCGCGGCGTGACGAGGGGTCCTATCACGCGGCTGATGAGCCCCTCGGACCTGGGGCACCTGCTCAAGCCATTCGTGTTCCTGGACCTGTTCCAGATCGACCTGCACGACCCGCGCGCTGGCTTCTCGCTGCATCCCCACTCCGGCCTGGCGACCGTCACGGTGATCACCGACGGGGACCTGCGCTTTGACGATCCGACCGATGGCACTGGCCACATCGAGTTTGGCGGCTTCGAATGGATGCGTGCCGGCAGCGGCGTCTGGCATGGCAAGGAACTGTCCGGCGGCCGATCCTCGAAGGCCCGGGGGTTCCAGCTGTGGATCGCCTTGCCGCCCGAGCTGGAACTCGCGCCTGCGGACAGCCAGTACGTGGAAGCCCTGCAGGTGCCGAGCACCGGTCCTGCGCGTGTGATTCTGGGCGGCTACGACGGCATGCGCAGCCCCGCCCGCGCGCCCGCTGGCGTGACCTACCTGCTGCTCAGGCTCGCCGCCCGAGAGGCATGGACGTTTACGCCGCCTGCCGGGCAGACATCCAGCTGGCTTGCGGTGTCCAGCGGCCGGCTGGTGGGCGACGTGCCTGCCGACGCTGGCGAGATGGTCGTCTTCGAATCGTCCGAAGCTCCCATCCGCCTTGAGGCCGATGCCATCGGTGACGCCGTCGTCGTGGTCGGTTCAGCCGTGCCGCATGAACATGACCTGCACCTGGGCGCCTATTCGGTGCACACGTCCGAGGTGGCCCTCCGGAAAGGGCAGGACAACATCGAGCGCCTGAGGCAGTTGCTGGTTGCGGCCGGCGATCGGCGCACCGCGCACGGCACGATCCCGGCGTTCCGCGGGGACACGCATTGATGGGGCTCGTTGCCCCGGCGTCCTGCACCCGACGCAAAAGATCCGGGTGCGGACAGATCGCCGGCATCAACCCGGCTCTCACAAGGAACATTCATGAAGGCCGCGGTCCATGACCGAGCGGGACCGCCCGATGTCCTGGTCTATCGCGACGTGCCTGCCCCGGCAGTAGCGCCGGACGAGCTACTGATTGCCGTCGAGGCGATTGCGATCGAAGGCGGAGATCTGATCAACCGCCGCACTGCCACACCGCCACGGCCGGCTTGGGTGCCTGGGTATGCCGCTTCCGGAACCGTGGTGGCGGTGGGGGCGGCCGTGGAGGATCGCCAGGTGGGCGACCGGGTGACTGCCTTCAGCCTGCGGGGGTCGCATGCCGAGCTGTGGGCCGTGCCAGCCGTGCGCACATGGCATGTGCCCATCGGCGTGGACATGGCGGAGGCGGCGGCTTTGCCCATCGCTTTCGGCACTGCGCATCACTGCCTTTTTGCGCGGGCCGGCTTGCAGCGGGGCGAGAGCCTGCTGATCCAGGCCGCCGCGGGCGGTGTAGGCCTCGCCGCCGTGCAGCTCGCCGCTCAGGCCGGCGCCATCGTGCTCGCCGTCGCGAGTGGTCAGCATCGCATCCGCGGGATCCGAGCGCTGGGCGCCTATCACGTTGTGGACCGCAGCGAGCGCGACGTGGTCGCCGATGTCAGGCGCCTCACTGGCCAGCGAGGCGTCGACGTCATCATCGACCCGGTGGGATCGACGCTGCCCGCCTCCCTTGCCGCCCTGGCGCCTGAGGGTCGTCTCGTCTTCGTCGGCAACGCGGGTGGTGGCAGGCTCGGCGTGGACCTGTGGTCGCCGATGCAGTCGAACCAGACTCTGCTCGGCGTGTTCATGGGCACCATGCTGGAAAGACAGGCGGCTCGAGCGACCGTGGACCAGATGCTGAAAGCGCTTGCCGCGGGCGCGATTCAGGTCTTGATCGATCGCAGCTTCTCTCTTTCTGAAGTGGCCGCTGCGCATGAGTATGCGGAAACCGCCAAGCCGCTCGGACGCGTGGTGATGAAGCCCTGAGGACAGGAGCCGTGGGCGATATGCCCTAGCCGAGCCGATCCATGCGCCAGGCCGCCGGCGTGGTGCCTGCCACCTTGCGGAACGTCCTTCCGAAATGCACTGCGTCTGCGAAGCCGGTGGCCTCGGCCACGGCTTCCAAGGTGCCGTTGGTGTCCAGCAGCAAGCATTTCGCGCGTTCGATGCGCGCATGCAATTGCCATTGATAGGGCGCGAGCCCGGTCGAAGTCTTGAATGCCCGGCAGTAATGCGATGGCGACATGCCCGCCAGCTGGGCCAGCGTCGCCAGCTCCACGCGGTTTGGCAGCTGCGCTTCGAGAAATCCGATCGCATCCTTGAGTTGCAACGGCGACAACCCCCGCGCCGTCTTCTCGCACGCATCGATCTTCTCGAACAAGCGGGCTGCGATGGCCAAGGTCAGGGAGTCCCCATACAACTGGGTGGACGCGTCCGGATCCTCGATGGCGTCGGCCAGCAGCTTGACCAGCGTCCAGATCCGGTCGTCCGTGAACCGCAGCCTCGGCGTGTCCGCCAGTTGGCCTGTCTGGCCGATGCCAAGGCGGTCTCGCAGCAGGGGGACATCGAAGCTCAGGATGACGTCCTTGACGAAGCGGACATCCGCGCTGTAGCCCCACAGTTCCATGCCCGCTGGCGTGAAGTGCATGTCGCGCGGCCGGTGCTCGATCGGGCAGGGCGTGTTTTCTCGCAGCCGTGGTTCTACGCGGCTACGGCCCACCTCTTCCAGGATCACGCCCAAGCAGGTGTCGTTCTCGTAAGGCAATCGCTGCAACACCCGGCCCGTGCAGGCATAGTTCGTCAACTCGACCCGCACGCCGGCCCAGTCCCGGCGCGCGGAGGTCTCGATCAACAGGTTCTCGGAGAGTTGGACGGGTGTCGACATGGGGCAGGCGCGTGTCGTTGCGCGAGATCATCCCATTCCGCTCCATGGTACGGTAGTGCCGGAATTTGTGTTTCTGTGTTGCTGGAAGGGGAACGCTCGATGGAAATCGAAGATCTGCGGACCTTCGTGGAGGTGGCCGATGCGGGGGGCATTTCGCCGGCCGCGCTGCGCCTGGGCATCGCCAAGTCCATCGTCAGCCGCCGGCTGGCGCGACTCGAATCGGACCTTGGCGTGCAGCTGCTCGCCCGGACGACGCGAGGGGCGGCTCTCACCGAAGCCGGGCTGACCTTCCGGGACTTCGCGGTACGCATCAGCGCAGAGATGGACGTGGCGCGGGAGACGGTGCTTCCTACGGGTGCGCTTCGCGGGCGGTTGCGCGTATCCGCGCCACTGACCTTCGGCCCCACGCACTTCGCCCCAGTGATCGCGGAGATGGCGCGCCGCCACCCGCAGTTGCAGATCCAGGCCTGCTACAGCGACCGGTTCGTCGACATCGTGACGGAGGGCTACGACTGCGCGATCCGCGTTGGCTCCCTGCCTGATTCGACGCTGGTCGCGCGGCGTGTCGGACCCATCAGCGGGCAGTTGGTCGCAAGCCCTGCCTACGTGCAGGCGCACGGCGCACCGGAGACGCCGGAGCAACTCCTGACCCATGAAGCGCTCATGCAGGGCACGGAAAGCTGGCACTTCATGGACGGCGATCGAGTTGTCACCGTCCGTCCACAAGGCCGATTCAAGGCTGACAACGGCACGGCCTTGGCGGCGGCGGCCGTGGCGGGCCTCGGACTGGGCTACCTACCCGACGGGCTGATCCATCCCTTTCTGGCGTCCGGCGCGCTGGTGCCGGTGATGAAGCGCTACCCACCGCGGCCAGCCGGAGCCTATGTCCTGCGTCCGCCGGGACCGCATCCGGCGCGCAAGGTCCGAATCCTGATCGACATGCTGAGCGAGTACTTCGAGCAAACGCCCAATCTTGTGGCCGCGGTGCCCGGTTGACTGGGCTGATCGACGCGGCCGCCGACCGGCTGGACGCCTTCGCGAGGCTTGCCTGCCACCGCTATCGCGCCTGCGAGCGTGAGAGGCGTGCAGCACGCGCGGTTTCAGTCTGTCGGCCGCACTTTCCGTCAGTGCCATTGCGAGAGCACAGGGAGATCATTGCTGCAACCGTCCACATGATTGCTAACAAGGAGTACGCAATGGATCGCCTGAAAGCCCTCGAAATCTTCAAAGCCATCGCCGAGAAGGGAAGTTTTGTCAAAGGCGCAGATTCGTTGAATCTGTCCAAGTGTCACGCGTCGCGTGCCGTGCAGGACTTGGAAGCGCTGCTTGGCGCCAAGCTGCTGCAGCGCTCGACACGTCGCATCTCCTTGACCTCAATGGGACAGACCGTTCTGGCACACGCAAAAACACTGCTTGCTTCCTACGACACTCTCAAGGCAGTGGGCAACCGCGATGCCTCGGAAGTCGCCGGCAACATCCGGCTGGTTGCACCGGCCTCCTATTGCGTGCGCCGGCTCGGCGCCTCGCTGGCGACTTTCGTTGCCAAGCATCCGCAGGTACGTGTCGATCTGCGCCTCGTGAACGATGCAATCGATGTGATCGAACAACGTGCAGAGCTGGCCCTGTGCGTCGCCGGCACGTTGCCAACGACCTTGATTGCGCGCCGAGTCAGCTCGACGCCGATGGGGTTGTACGCCTCACCTTTCTACTTGGCCCGGCGTGGCACGCCGACCCACCCCAACGAGTTGGCGAAGCATGATTGCCTCATTTACGAGCAGGACGATGCCGCTGGCGCAGTGCATTGGACCTTCGACCATGTGCAGACGGGGGAACGTTGCACCCTATCGGCCCAGGGCGCGCTGAACTGCAACAACGCATATGCCGTGGTAGCAGCGGCTGTGCATGGCGCAGGATTGGCGCGCTTGCCTCATTGTGTCGCTGAAGCAGCGGTGGAGCGCGGCGAGTTGATGCCGGTATTGCCGCATTGGAGCAGCGCGCCTTTGGACATACTGTTGGCCTACACCTCGCGGAGCTTCCAGCCTCTGCGCGTGCGCAAGCTCATAGAGCATTTGGCCGCCACCCTCGACGAACCAGCGGACGCTGTATCGCATCCGCCTCTCAGAGCGTCCAAAGCGGGCTGTCCTGCCGTAGCAGCTTTGACGCCCTTGACGATGTCGGTCGCCGCCTAGGACAACGCCGAACTCGCGACGCCTTTGCAGTTGCCGCACTTCGCGTATCAGCAAGCTTGGCACAACCGTCGCGCGGAAGATGCCGCCCATCGCTGGCTGTGGGAGGCCGTCGCAGCGCTGCTCCCCGGGGGGGCGGGACTACACCTCCCCTTGCATCGCCGGCCGCGCCTGCACCTTCCCCAGCCACGCCTTCACGTGCGGGTGCGCCGCCACCGGCGCGCCGAGGTAGACGCTGTAGCCGATGACCGAACCCACCACCAGGTCGACCAGCGAATAGTCCGGGCCCAGCATCCAGGGCTGCGCGGCCAGCCGCGCGTCCAGCAGCGCCAGCAGCTGGTTCAGCCCCTCGCGGGCCGCATCGGCATGCGCGGCGCTGCGCAGCGCCTCGTCGCCGTGCGCGGCGACCTGCAGCCGCACCAGCACCGCGCCGTAGGTGACGTAGGACCATGCACACCAGGACAGGGCCTGCAGCGACTCGGGCGTGCCGGCGCGCGGCCACAGGCCGCGCTCGACGCCGTAGCGCTCGCCCAGCCACAGGTGGATGGCCAGCGCCTCGAACATCGGCGCGCCGTCCACGGTGAGGGTGGGCACCTTGCCGTTGGGGTTGAGCGCCAGGTAGTCCGGGCGGCGCTGCTCGCCGGCACGGATGTCGATCTTCACGCGCTCGTGCGGCACGCCCAGTTCGGCCAGGGCGCAGGCGATGGGGGTGGCGCTGGACATGGGGTGCCAGTACAGGACGATGGACATGGGAAGGCTCCTTGCGGGTTGAAAAGCGATGCGCCCACTGTAGGCGCCATTGCGGACAGATTTCGCCCTCGATCGCAGCTACAGTGGCGCCATGCTGTCCACCTCCGCCCGCCTGCTGCGCCTGTTGTCCCTGCTGCAGACGCGCCGCCACTGGACGGGCGCCGAACTGGCCGAGCGGATGGCGGTGCATCCGCGCACGCTGCGGCGCGACATCGACCGGCTGCGCCAGCTCGGCTACCCGGTGCATGCCAGCAGCGGCGTGGCGGGCGGCTATGCCTTCCGCGCCGGGCAGGCGCTGCCACCGCTGCTGCTGGACGACGAGGAGGCCTTGGCGGTGTCGATCGCGCTGCGCACCGCCACCGCCGGCGCGGTGGGCGGCATCGAGGAGCCGGCCCTGCGCGCGCTGGTCAAGCTGGAGCAGGCGATGCCTGCGCGGCTGCGCCGGCGCGTGGATGCGCTGCGCTCGGCGATCGTGCCGATGGAACGCGCCGGCCCGGTGGTGGACGCCACGCTGCTGGCCACGCTGGCGGCCGCCTGCCGCGACCAGATGCGGCTGGAGTTCGCCTATGCGGACAGCCGGGGGAACAGTGCCCGGCGCACGGTGGAGCCGCAGGGCGTGGCGCACACCGGCCACCGCTGGTACCTGGTGGCCTGGGACCTGGCGCGCGAGGACTGGCGCACCTTCCGCATCGACCGCATCGCCGGCACGCCTGCCGTGGGCGCACACTTCGCGCCCCGCGCCTCCCCGGCGGGCGGGGACCTGCGGGCCTTCGTGTCGCGTTCGCTGGCGGTGGCGCCCTATGCGGCGCAGGCGCGCATCGTGCTGCATGCGCCGCACGCGCAGATGGCGCGGCGCATTCCGCCGTCGGCCGGTGTGCTGCAGCCGCTCGACGACGCACGCTGCCTGCTGGAATGCGGCGCCAACGCGCTCGATCCGCTGGTGTACTGGCTGATGGCGCTGGACGTGGACTTCGAGGTGCTGGCGCCCGCGGCGCTGCAGGAACGGCTGCGCGCCGCGGGCGAGCGCCTGGCCCGCTGCGTGGACCAGGCGCGGCAGGGGCGGCTTACTGGCCGACCCTGACGCCGCCGCCGCCCTGGGCCTGGCCGCTCGCGCTGCCGCCCACGCCCTGCAGGACGCCGCCGGCCGAACCGGCCGCGCCGGTGGCGCCGCCCGCGGTGTTGCCCACCGCGCCGGTCGCCGAGTTGACCGCACCGGTGGCGCCGCTCGCCGTGTTCGACACCTGGCCCGCGGCCCCGGTGGCACTGTTCACGGCGCCGCCGACCGCGCCCGTGGCGCCGCCGAGCACGTTGCCGACGGCACCGCCCAGGCCCGCGTCGCCCTGGGCCCCGCCGCGCGCCTGCGTGTCGGCCGCCCCCTGCGCACCGACGCGGCCTGCGCCGCGCGCGTCGGCCGCGGCGCCGGCCCCTTGCCGGGGCTGCGGCTGCGTGCCGGCCTGGGCGCCGCCGCCGGCGCCGATGCCGACCTGCGCGTCCACCCCGACGCCCAGGCCGGGTGCCTGCTGCGCGTGGGCGATGCCGCCCGCGGCCAGCAGGCCGGCGAGCAGGGCACCGAGGGCGATGCGATGGTGTTGTTGTCGTTGCATGACGAGTCTTCCTTTCTCTGTCGAAGTGCGACCGGGTCGCGGAAAGAACAGAGCCGGCGATCGAAGCCGGCTCGGGTCGCATGATCGGAAAGGAAGCCGGGGCAGGCCTGTGGGCCGGTGCCGGGGATCGCCGTGGGACGCCTCCGTCGGCGAAATGGAGGGCTCGTGCGTTAGGCCCGCATCCAGGCAGAAACAGGGGATTTCGGCCGGAATTGGGCGATGAAGCGTACCGTTCGGCGCATGGACACCATCGGCAGGTATCAATAGGTCTCGAGATGCAACCGGCCTTCGCGCTTGAGCCCGGCGGCCACGGCCTCCCAATCCAGGCCGGCCTCGCTCGCCACGTCGCGCAGCGCCAGCACCACGCCCTCTTCCATGCTCTTGAGGCCGCACACGTAGAAGTGGCTGTTGCCGTCCTTGAGCAGGGCGGCCAGATCGGCGGCGCGCTCGCGCATCAGGTCCTGCACGTACTTCCTGGGCGCGCCGGGCGTGCGCGAGAAGGCGAGGTTGATGTCGATGAAGTCCTTGGGCAGCGACTGCAGGGGGCCGAAGTAGGGCAGCTCCTGCTGGGTGCGCGCGCCGAAGAAGAGCATGAGCTTGCCGCTCTCGAACTTGCCGCTCTTGCGCAGGCGGCGGCGCCATTCGGTCATGGCGCGCATGGGGGCGCTGCCGGTGCCGGTGCAGATCATCACGATGTGCGACCGGGGGTGGTTCGGCATCAGGAAGGTGCTGCCGAAGGGGCCGACCACCTGCACCGTGTCGCCCACTTTCAGGTCGCACACGTAGTTGGAGGCGATGCCGCGCACCGCGTTGCCCTGGTGGTCCTGGGTGACGCGCTTCACGGTGAGCGAGACGTTGTTGTAGCCGGGGCGCTCGCCGTTGCGCGGGCTGGCCACCGAGTACTGGCGCGGCTGGTGCGCGCGCCCCAGCGCGTCGGTGCCGGGCGGGACGATGCCGATCGACTGGCCTTCCAGCACCGGGAAGGGCATGCTGCCGAAGTCCAGCACGATGTGGTGCGTCTCGCTGTCGAAGCCGGCCTCGGTGCAGTTGAAGTTGCCGACCACGGTGGCGGTGGTGGCCTTCTTCGGCGAGAAGAGATTGGTGTAGGCGTGCGCGGCGGACCACGGCGGCAGCGTGGCGCCGTACTGCGCGGAGTTGAAGGGCACGGTGCCGGGTTCGGGCTCGGCCTGCGGCGCGGCGGGGGCCGCGGCCACGGTGGCGGCGGCCTCGGGGTCGTCGATGCCTTCGGCGGCCAGCTGGTCGGGCGTCAGCTCGGGGGGCAGTTCGTCCCAGGTGAGCTGCTCCTCGATCGAGTAGGCGCGCGCCACGGGCATGGTGCGCCAGTTGTCGATCGAGCCGGTGGGGCAGGGCGAGATGCAGGCCATGCAGCCGTTGCACACGTCCGCGCGCACGACGTAGTTGCGGTCGTCGTGCGTGATCGCGTCGACCGGGCAGGTGGCTTCGCAGGTGTTGCAGCGGATGCAGATCTCGGGGTCGATCAAATGCTGCTTGATCACTTTCACATCAACGGCCATGTCCATCGTGTCTCTCCTTGTGCGCCCTCGCCCCGGGGGAGGGCGGATGGGCGTTCGCGGCGGGCGAGCCCCCATCCCTGCCTTCCCCCAGGAGGGGAAGGTGTCATACGGTATCAGCCAAATCTCACGTACTCGAAGTCGATCGGCTGGCGGTTGATGCCCATCACCGGCGGCGCGATCCAGTTGGCGAACTTGCCCGGCTCGACCACGCGGCCCATCAGCGAGGCGACGAAGGCGAAGTCTTCCGGCGTGGGCAGCCACTCGCCCTTGCGCGCCGCCCATTCGGCGTCGTTGACCACACGGCCCTCGGGCGCCATCTTGATGCCGGCGAGCGCGCCGATCTGGCGGTTGAAGGCCTTGTGCGGCACCGAGAGGCGGAAGGGCACGCCGGCCTTCTCGATCACCTTGTTCCAGCGGTTCACGCCGGCCACCGAGTCCTTGATGAAGTCGTCGCGCAACACCTCGTTCAGGGCGTTGAGCATCGGCACTTCCTTCTCCACGAGCTGGCCGTCCTTGACCTCCAGCACCTTGTAGGTCTGGCCCTTGAGCAGGTGGTCGTCGGCGCGCTTGCCTTCCTCGTAGCGGCCCTTCAGGCCCGAGCTGTAGAAGATGGCGGCGTTGCTCGACTGGTCGGCGCCGAACAGGTCGATGGTCACCGAGTAGTGGAAGTTCAGGTAGCGCTGGATGGTCTCCAGGTCGATGGCGCCGGCGGCGCGGATCTTCTGCGGGTCGTCGGTCTTGAGCTCGTTCATCACCTGGCAGGTGCGCTGCACCACGCGCGAGACGCCGGATTCGCCCACGAACATGTGGTGCGCTTCCTCGGTCAGCATGAACTTCGTGGTGCGCGCCAGCGGGTCGAAGGCGCTTTCGGCCAGCGCTGAGAGCTGGAACTTGCCGTCGCGGTCGGTGAAGTAGGTGAACATGAAGAAGGCCAGCCA
>Ga0160469_100365_pt1 | contig 24515 bp, 23 predicted proteins | sample HID1972M_E11MG_FD_108246 | JGI IMG/M metagenome (GOLD analysis project Ga0160469, IMG submission 108246) | Enriched pill bug-associated microbial communities from UW Madison campus, WI, USA - HID1972M_E11 MG | ecosystem: Host-associated > Arthropoda: Insects > Digestive system > Unclassified ...
AGATTTGTGCTGCTCTGTCCGACTTGTGACGTACCACGCGATTCATATTTGCCGGTTTTGTTACTTTCACGCAGGATGCGCGGTGATTTAGCGGCTAATGTTCTCATTCGTGACACAAAATAACGTTTTGATAACCGTTGTCATTTGGTCATTGGTCAGCGCAACGGCATAATGCCCGCCGCCCACATCATTGCAGAGTCTAGGGAGCTAGCTTGTCTACGCCTGTCGAACCCTTGCGTTTGCTGCTACTGGCCGAAGAGCCAGCGTGGACAGCGTTATTGCGTGAGTGTCTGGCTCCGATGGGGAGCGCGGCGGTGCTGATCAGCGCGCCGAGCTGGGAGTCGGTCAGCAGTTTGTTCGAAGACAACCGCCATGCGGTGTTGTTGACCCTTCCTGCGTTGCAACCGGCACCCGGCCGCTGCAGCCTGCCGACGGTATTGTTGCTCGAACACGAACCGGACACCGCGCCGGTTGGCGTCAGTGACTGGCTGGTGTTCGACGCTCTTGACCCCGGCATGCTGCGCCGTTGCCTGCGCCATGTGCGCGAACGCGGCGTTCTCGAAAACACCCTGCAACGCCTCGCCGAACAGGATCCTTTGACCGGCATCGCCAACCGTCAGGGTTTCCAGACCTTGCTGACAGCGCGTCTTGCTGAAGGCGATGGTCGCGGCCTGGCACTCGGGCATCTCGATCTCGACAACTTCCGTCACGCCAACGACGCCCTTGGCCATCAGGCTGGCGATCGGCTGATCCTGCAAGTGGTCGCGCGGCTGAAAAGTCAGCTGGAGGCCGGCGATCAACTGGCCCGTCTCGGCAGCGATGAATTTGCTTTGCTGATCGACACCCGCCGCGCGCCGCAACGCGCCGAGTGGATGGCCGAACGCATCACCGAAGCACTCGCCGAACCGTATTGGGTGGATGGCGAAAGCCTGCTCATCGGCTCGAGCCTCGGCATCGCCCACGCCCGCGCGCAGGCTGGCGCTGACCCGCTGATGTGGCATGCGCACATCGCCATGCAGCAGGCCAAGAGCACGCAGGGCTGCACCTTTCATATCTTCAACGAACGTATCAACCGCAACGCGCGGAGCATGGCTGACCTCGAAAGTGAGCTGCGCCGGGCCTTGCGTCGTGATGAGCTGGAATTGCATTACCAGCCACGCCTGAATCTTGAGGATGGGCAGATTGTCGGCCTCGAAGCCTTGGTGCGCTGGCGCCATGGCGAACGTGGTTTGCTGCCGCCGAGTGAGTTCGTGCCGTTGGCCGAGCAGAGCGGCTTGATTGTGCCGCTGGGTTACTGGGTGATTTCCCGGGCGTTGCGGGATATGCAGGCATTGCGCGAACGCGGATTGCCGGCGCTGCACATGGCGATCAATCTGTCGTTCCGCCAGTTTCAGGACAGTCAGTTGTTGCCGACGCTGAGCCGCTTGATCGCTGAGCGCGGTGTGGAGGCGCAGTGGCTGGAATTTGAACTGACGGAAACGGCGGTGATGCGTCGCAGCGATCTGGTCAAGCAGACCATGGATGCGTTGGGCCGCCTCGGTGTGCGTTTCTCGCTGGATGACTTTGGCACCGGGTTCTCGTCGTTCGTGCACCTCAACAGCTTGCCGATCACTTTGCTGAAGATCGACAAGAGTTTTGTCGGTGGCATGGAACAGCGCGAAGAGAACCGCAAACTGGTGCACGCGATGATCAACCTTGCGCACAACCTGCATCTGGAAGTGGTGGCGGAAGGGGTTGAAACGCCGGAACAACTGGAATTGCTGCGCGGGTTTGGTTGCGATCAGGTGCAGGGTTATCTGATCAGCCGGCCGTTGCCGTTGGCAGAGCTGGTTGAATACCTGACGTTTGGCTCAAGCCAACAGCCCGCCCTCGAAATCGTGAGCTGACCACTAGAGCAAATTTGAAACAACATTGTGGCGAGGGGATTCAGCGAAACGTCGCACCGCCCCGTTCGGCTGCGCAGCAGTCGCAAAACCATCGCACCGGGTGTAACTGATACACCGCGACATCAGATTTTGGGGCGGCTTCGCCACCCAACGGGGATAAATCCCCTCGCCACAAGATTCCCTTTTATTGGGGGATTTCAGTCGGTCTGAGGAACTGTGAATGGCCGGGATGACGCCGGCTCACGCCGAATCATCCGCTTCATCTTCCACTCAAACGCCAACGTCAGACTCACCGCCGCGCACGCCAACCCCAGCGCCAATCCCCACCAGACGCCCGTCGGCCCCCAGTTCAAGTGGAATGCCATCCACCACGCCGCTGGCGCGCCAATCAGCCAATAACAGCAGAGCCCGACCAGAAACGTGGTCTTCGCATCCTTGAGCCCGCGAATACAGCCCATGGCAATCGTCTGCGTGCCGTCGAACAGCTCAAACCACGCTGCCACGGCCAGCAGGCTCACCGCCAAACGAATCACTTCGGCAAACGCCGGATCATTGTGATCAAGGAATAACCCGACCAACTGATTTGGCAGCAACCAGAACACCATCGCAAACCCGAGCATCACCACCGCACCAAAGACAATCCCGACCCGGCCCGACATCCGTGCATCGAGCAATTGCCCGGCGCCGTAATGTTGGCCGATGCGCATGGTGATCGCATACGACATCCCCGCCGGCACCATGAACGCCACCGAAACAATCTGCAGAGCAATCTGGTGCGCGCCCAATTGCGTGCTGCCCATGGTGCCCATGCACAGTGCTGCGAAGGCGAACAAACCGACTTCCACCGCGTAGGTGCCGCCAATCGGCAGGCCAAGGCGCCAGAGTTCTTTCAGGTATTGGCGGTTCGGCCGCGATAACCCTGCGCGCAGCGGATAAGCGTCATACGCCGGGTGCCGGCGTATATGCCAGGCCAATGCCAGCGCCATGCAGTTGGCGACAATCGCCGTGACCAGACCGATGCCCATCAGGCCCATTTTCGGCAGGCCGAACATGCCAGTGATCAGCGCGTAATTGAGCAGGAAGTTGGCCACGGTGCCGGCCAGACTGATAACCATCACCGGTGTCGCCCGACCAATTGCACTGGTGAAACCGCGCAGGGCCATAAAGCTCAGATAACCGGGCAGGGCGAAGGGCAGGGCAATCAGGAATTGCCCGGCGGCGTTGACGTTGGTTTCGGTCTGGCCGAACAGCAGCAACACCGGTTTCAGGTTCCATAGCAGCAAGCCGGCGCCCAGTGCCATCAACCACGCCAGCCACAACCCGGCCTGGGTCAGACGTGCCGCGCCAATGATGTCGCCCGCACCTTTGCGAATCGCTACCAAGGTGCCGACTGCGGCAATCACGCCGATGCAGAAGATCGACACGAACGAATAAGTCGCCGCGCCCAGACCGCCGCCGGCCAGCGCTTCGGGACTGAGGCGCGCCATCATCAAAGTGTCGGTCAGCACCATCAACATGTGCGCCAACTGTGAAGCGATCAACGGCCCTGCCAGCCGCAGAATGGCCCAGAGTTCAGTACGCACAGGATGCTGCATGGGTATCACCACTCAATTTTCAGAGGGAACAGGAGACCGTCGATTCTCCGGCCTTGGCAGGCATTGCACAAAGGGATAAAAAGGATGGGTGGCATGACTAAAACTCATCCTGAACAGATTCCGCTCATTTCGCTGCATCCCGCCACTGGAGCTTTGTGCATGGCCCGTCGACTTCCTCCGTTGTATGCCCTGCGCGCATTTGAAGCGGCGGCGCGACATAGCTCGTTTACCCGCGGGGCGGAAGAACTGTCGATCACCCAGAGCGCGGTGAGTCGGCATATTCGTACGCTGGAAGAGCATTTTGCCTGCCGCTTGTTTCACCGCAGCGGTCGCAACCTGCAACTCACCGAAGCGGCGCGTCTGCTCTTGCCAGGGATTCGCGAAGGTTTCACGGCGCTGGAGCGCGCCTGCAATACCTTGCGCGCCGAGGACGACATCCTGCGCATGAAAGCCCCGTCGACCCTGACCATGCGTTGGTTGCTGGCGCGCCTGAGTCGCTTTCGCCACTTGCAGCCGGGCAACGAGGTGCAACTGACCAGTGCGTGGATGGATGTCGATTCGGTGGACTTCAACGATGAGCCGTTTGATTGCGCCGTGTTGCTCAGCGACGGCCATTTTCCGCCGGACTGGGAAGCGAGTTTGTTGTTTCCCGAAGAACTAATCCCGGTCGGCGCGCCGAATCTGCTCAACGATCAACCGTGGGATCTTGATCGACTGGCAAACACCGAATTGCTCCACCCGACCCCGGATCGCCGCGACTGGCGCAGTTGGCTGGAGCACATGGGCTTGTCCGATCAGGTCTCGCTCAAGGGTGGGCAAGTCTTCGACACGCTGGAGCTGGGCATGATCGCAGCGGCGCGTGGCTACGGGGTATCAATGGGCGATTTGTTGATGGTCGCCGAAGATGTCGCGCAAGGACGCCTCAGTCTGCCGTGGCCAACCGCTGTCGCCAGCGGCCTGAATTATTACCTGGTGTGGCCAAAAACCCGTCCGGGAGGTGAACGTTTGCGCCGCCTCAGCGACTTTCTTCAAGGCGAAGTCCGCGCCATGGAACTGCCAGCCGTCACGCGCTTGAGCTGAAACGTTCGAGCCGCCACAATGCCGGCCCCGTGCCATACCCTCGCACAGCGCTCAAGTATTCGGATTTACCGCCGACTATGAGCAAGTGGAACCGTCGTGCCGGTCTCCATGCTTCACCCCCATTATTAGAATTATTCCGAGCATCAGCTGCGATCAAGGAGGATCCGGTGGCTCGGCCAGGAGCTGTTCATGTCTCAACCTCGCGCTCGGATTGCCTCGCAGCTGGGCCTTGCCCTTGCTGTGATTCTGGCGGTCGTTATCAGTGGCAGTACGGTGTTCGCGTTGCGTTCGCTGGACACCGCCAACCTCGCCACCCGTGAAGAACATCTGGCCAGTGAGGCGCGGCTGCTGGCCGACCAACTGAGCACCTTCCACGGCACGTTGCGTGAAAGCACCCAGCGCCTCAGCGGGTTGTTCGAGAAGCGCTTCAGCAGCGGGTTGAGCCTTCATCCGGACGAGCCAGTGAGTGTTGCCGGCACCCAGACTCCGGGTCTGCACCTGGGCAGCGAAGTGCTGAACAACAACTTCAAGGAAGTCGACGAGTTCAAGCAGATGACTGCCGGCGTCGCCACGCTGTTCGTACGCAGTGGCGAAGACTTCATCCGCGTCAGCACCTCGCTGACCAAACAGGACGGCAGCCGCGCCATCGGCACCTTGCTCGATCACGCCCATCCGGCCTACGCGAAGTTGATGGCCGGACAGGGTTATGTCGGCCGCGCCTTGCTGTTTGATCGTTCCTACATGACCCAATACACCCCGGTGCGCGATGGCAGCGGCAAAGTGATTGCGGTGTTGTTCGTCGGTTTCGATTACACCGATGCGCAGAATGCCCAGTTCGATAACCTCAAACGCTTCCGCATCGGTCAGACCGGCTCGCTGGCGTTGCTTGATGAGCAAAGCAAATGGCTGGTTCCACCAGCGGGCGTGCAGGCGCTGGATCAAGCAATTCCGCTGATCAAGGATCTGGCGAAATCGCCGGGCAAAGGCCAGTTCTGGGGCGACACGTCCGAAGATTTCTACAGCGTCGCGGTGCCGTTCGACGGCGGCCCGTGGTCGGTGGTGGCAAGCATGCCGAAAGCCGAGATTCGCGCAGTGACCTGGAGCGTCGGCACGCAACTGGCGATTGGCAGCCTGTTGGCGATGTTGCTGGCGGTCGGTTCGGCGATGTGGCTGCTGCGTTCGAAACTGCAACCGCTGGGTGATCTGGTGCGTCAGGCCGAAGCCTTGGGCGCCGGTGATCTGAGCGTGCGTCTGGATGTAGCGAGTAACGACGAAATCGGTCAGTTGTCGCGCGCGTTCAACCAGATGAGCCAGGCGCTGTCGACCATGGTTGAGCACATTCGCCGTTCCTCCGCGGAGGTCAACAGCCGAGCGCAGGCACTGTCCGGTTTGTCTGGCGGTGCTTATGAAGGCATGGAGCAGCAGTCCGGCGAAATCACCAGCATGGCCGGCGCGGTGGAGGAATTCAGCGCGACCTCGTTGAACATCGCCGACAACATGGGCGCGACCCAACGTCTGGCACAGGAAAACGCCCAGCAGACGCAGATTGGCCGCAGCTCGATGGAAGAAGCTTCGTCCTCTCTGGAGCAAATCGCTGGCGCCCTCAACAGCACCGCCACAGTGATCAACACGCTCGGCCAGCGTTCGCAGGAAATCGGCGGCATCGTTGGCGTGATCACCTCGATTGCCGAGCAGACCAATTTGCTGGCGCTCAACGCTGCAATTGAAGCGGCGCGGGCCGGTGAGCAAGGTCGCGGTTTCGCCGTGGTGGCGGATGAAGTGCGCAGCCTTGCCTCGCGTACCCGTCAGGCGACCGATGAAATCTCGGTGATGATCCACAGCATCCAGCAGGAAACCGGCAACGCGATCAGCACCATGGAGCAGGGCAATGTGCTGATGCAGGAAGGCTTGTCGCGTAACGCCAATGTCGCCTCGGCGCTGGCGCGGATTGATGAGCAGAGCCGTTCTGCCGGGCAGCAGTTCGCCGCGATTACCACGGCGACTCAGGAGCAGAGCAGCACCGCGACTTTGCTGAGCAGCAATTTGCAGAGCATTGCGTTGGCCAACAGTGAGCAGCGTGAGGTTGTTTCGAATCTGGCTGTGACGGCGAAGGAACTGGAAGGCTTGGCGGCGGACTTGCGTGCCGAGGTTGATCGGTTTCGTTGATGGGTGGCTGAAATCGCTATCGCGAGCAGGCTCACTCCTACAGATGTATCGGTTGGTCGCAATGTTTGTGATCACTGAAGATCCCTGTAGGAGTGAGCCTGCTCGCGATCGCCTCACTGCCAATCCTGGATAAAACACCCGAGCTCTTGCTCTTTCATACTTGCTGAAACGTTTCCGCAGCGCTATAAAAATGGCACAACTCCAATAAAGGCTGCTGCCATGACCCCGCTCAAACTCGCCGTCGCCCTCGGCGCATTCTCTGCTGCTTCCCACGCCATGGCCTGGGATTACGTCCTCCTCGACACCAACAAGTCCGCGCAAAACTGGAGCATCACCAGTGAGCAGCTCGGCGTGAAAACCGACAAACCCTTCTCCGTAAGCCTGCGTACCTTGCACGGGGGGCGACAGGAAGGCGTCAGCATCGTCGATATCGATAACGGCACGATGAAACTCTCGGTGGTGCCAACCCGAGGGATGAATGTTTTGCAGGCCTCTGTCGGCAACGTGCGCATGGGTTGGGATTCGCCGGTCAAGGACGTGGTCAACCCGGCCTTCATCGAGCTCAACGGGCGCGGTGGTCTGGGCTGGCTGGAAGGTTTCAACGAGCTGGTCGCCCGCTGCGGTTACGAATGGGTTGGCCATCCCGGCATGGACAACGGTGAACTGCTGACCTTGCATGGCCGCGCCGCCAACATCCCGGCCAGTACCGTCACGCTGCACATCGACGAAAAGCCACCCTACGCCATCAGTCTGCGCGGCGAGCTGAAAGAGCAGGCTTTCAAGAAAGTCGACTTCTCGGTGGTCACAGAACTGGTCACCGAACCTGGCAGCGTGCGCTTTGCACTTAACGATACGCTGACCAACAACGGCGACTATCCAAAGGAATACCAGGCGCTGTATCACAGCAATTTCAGCACGCCGTTCCTCGAGCAGGGCGCCCGTTTTGCTGCACCGGTAAAACAGGTCTCGCCGTTCAACGACAAGGCCAAGGGCGATCTGGCTGACTGGCAGACTTATCGCGCGCCGACCAAGGACTACGACGAAACCGTCTACAACGTCGTGCCCTATGCCGACGCCAAAGGTGAAACTCTGACTGTTCTGCATAACAAGGCGGGCAGCCTTGGTGTTTCTGTTGGCTTCAATACCCAGCAGTTGCCGGTGTTTTCCCTGTGGAAAAACACCGATACCCAAGGGCAGGGCTATGTCACGGGGCTGGAGCCGGGCACCAGTTTTTCCTACAACCGTCGCTATCAGCGACCGTTGAATCTGGTGCCGACCATCGCACCGAAGGAACACAAACAGTTCCAGATCAGCTACAGCCTGCTTGCGGACAAAGGTGCTGTGGATAACGCCTTGAAGCGTGTGACCGAAATTCAGGCGGGGCGCGAGACCGAAGTGCGGCAGACGCCGCTGGTTGATCTGACCGAGCATTAAGGCGTCGCCGGCCGATATTGCAGCGCCTCGGCCAAGTGTTCGCGTTTGATTGCATCGACTTGCTCGAGGTCGGCCAGTGTCCGGGCGACCTTGAGCAGGCGATGGGCCGAGCGCAGCGAAAGCGTTAATCGCTCACAGGCCGACTCGAGCCATTTTTCATCGGCTGTGGATAACGCGCAGTGCCGCTTCAGCCCCGGCAAATCAAGAAATGCATTGGCGCAGCCCTGTCGTTTCTGCTGTCGTTCGCGCGCCTCGGCGACCAAGGCAGCGGCGGTGGCACTGTCCTCTCCCGGTTTTACCTGCGGATTCAACGCGGTCGCCTCCCGCGCGACCGTCAGGTGCAGATCAATTCGATCCAGCAGCGGCCCCGATAGCTTGTTGCGATAGCGCTGCACCATGTCCGGTGTGCAGGAACATTTGCCGCTGGGCTCGCCAAGATATCCACAGGGACATGGATTCATTGCCGCCACCAATTGAAAGCGCGCCGGAAAACGCACGCGATCCTTGGCTCGGGAAATCACGATGTGTCCGGACTCCAATGGCTCGCGCAGCACCTCCAGAACCTTGCGATCAAACTCCGGCAATTCATCGAGAAACAGCACGCCGTGGTGGGCGAGGGTGATTTCACCGGGTTGCGGTTTCGAGCTGCCACCGACCAGTGCCGGGCCGGATGCCGAGTGATGCGGCTGGCGAAACGGCCGCTGCGGCCAGTGGGTCAGCGGCACGCAACTGGCGACCGATTGAATGGCCGCCACTTCCAGCGCCTCGCTTTCCGCGAGTGGTGGCAGCAACCCGGGCAGGCGACTGGCCAACAAGGTTTTGCCCGTCCCCGGCGGGCCGCTGAACAACAGGTTATGCGCGCCCGCCGCGGCAATCAGCAGCGCACGTTTGGCAGCTGATTGACCTTGGACTTCGTTGAGATCGGGATAGGGTTTGCTGGCGTACATCAGGCCGTTAGAGACATACGGTTCAACCGGCGTATGGCCATTGAAATGCGCCACCGCCTCCAGCAGATGATCCACCGCAAACACTTTCAACCCCGATGCCAGACAGGCTTCCTCAGCATTCGCTCGCGGCACCACCAGCGCACGACCCGCCTTGCGCGCCGCCAATGCTGCCGGCAACACGCCACGCACCGCTCGTACGGCGCCGGACAGCGCCAACTCACCAAGACATTCCACATCATCCAGCGTCAGACACGGCACCTGCACACTCGCCGACAGAATCCCCAAGGCAATCGCCAGATCAAACCGCCCGCCGTCCTTGGGCAAATCAGCCGGCGCCAGATTCAAGGTGATCCGCCGCGCCGGAAACTGCAGCCCGGAATTGATGATCGCGCTGCGCACCCGATCCTTGCTCTCCTTCACAGCACTTAGCTAGCGATTTAACAAATAAAAAAGCCCTCTTTTGAGGGCTTTGAATCTCAGGCAATCGCCGCATTTTTCCGCTTAGTAGTTTTGATGTCTGGAGGGAGGAATGGGCGAATGTTGCGCAACAAAGCCTCTGCAATGATCGGCGAAACGCTATTCCCAATCATCCTGAAGCTATGCCATATGGTCGGGTTGAAAATGAATGAATCAGGAAAGCCTTGAAGCCGTGCAGCTTCGCGTGGGGTGATTACCCGATTCTCATCGGGGTGCAATGGTCTAACAGATTGGTATGAGCCTCTGTCGCTACCTGTACCTGCTCGCAAGGTTGGGCACAGTCCGTCCCACGCTAGCCTTTTATGCTTGCCTACCTGATCCACACCGCCTTGCGGCACGGTCGAAAATCGCCGGATGGTTTCAGGTCTGTGAGTGGTTCGCTGATGTCCAGTGAAAAGCCCGTTTGGAGTGCGCATGCGAAGAGCATAGGGGGACGCCATAGGATAAGCGCCGTAGTGCCATAAGCTTGGGTCATTGCTTGATTGAAACGCAGAGACTAAATCGGCTATAGCATCTTTGACGCATACCTGTGGCGCGTCTGTGGCAATGATTTGATCAAGCGTCGGCACCTGCATTTTTTTCGGATTAAACCCAAAGACGAAAACACGCTTTCGCCTTGTAGGTGCACCGTAGTGGGATGCGTCAAGCAAGACTGGACCTAGGACATGCCATTCGCTTCCGAGGCGTGCCAGCCCTTCATCCAAGATCGGTCGATTCTCTGGGAAGGCCAGACCCGGTACGTTTTCCATAATAAAAAACGCTGGTTGGATCTCTTGAACCAGCCTGAAAAACTCACCTACCAGTGACCTTCGAGGATCATCAGGTAAGCGCTTTCCTATTCCGCTAAAAGCTTGGCAGGGGGGGCCCCCTACTATCCCATCAACCCCAGAGGGCAGATATTCGTGGAGCGTGCTCTGAGTCAGAACGCCTACGTCTGCATGCAGAAATTTCGTGGTCGGAAAATTAACCGGAAATGAGCTGGAGAGAATAGGATCGATGTCAACAGCTAGAGACGTTGTGAACCCGGCGTTTTTTGAACCTAAAGCTAGGCCGCCACAACCGCTAAATAAATCAAGAAGAGTAGGCATTCAATGAGTCCGTGTGAGTACGCGGACGATACAGGATGCGAGACCTTTTGTCGATCGACGGGCTAGTATAAGCGCCATCAAATCGGCATCATCAGACGCATTCTAGGGAGGTATTTATGACGGAAACGGACTCTGAGGTTAGAGAGAACATCAGCGCAGAACCGACTAAGGCTTTCTTCGTAGACATGCTCGTGCGGGACATCCCTCTTGAGCAGGCGGTGCTCGATCTCGTAGACAATTGTGTCGATGGTGCGAAAAGACTGGCTAGTAAGACAGAGCGGCCTTACGAGGGTTGCTATGTTGAAATTACCATCGATCAAAAGCAATTTCGCATTCAGGACAACTGCGGCGGCTTCGATATAGAGACTGCTCGCGAGTATGCTTTTCGGTTTGGTCGGCCAGCCGGAGCGAAAGCGACGGCCCATTCAATCGGCCAATTTGGCGTAGGCATGAAGCGTGCCCTCTTCAAGTTTGGTCGGCACTTCAACGTTCAATCAGCTACTCCGGAGGAATCTTGGGCTGTTGATGTAAACGTCGAGGAATGGGAGGCAGAATCGGGATGGAATTTCCCGTGGTCAGAATTTAATAGTGACAAAATTTCTACCGATGACCCCGGCACCGATATAAAGGTGACCAATTTGCGGCCTGAGGTTGCGCTGAAATTTGGTACTACCTTTTTTGTAAACTCAATTATAGGACTTATAAAGTCGAAGCATCGTCAATTCATATCGGACGGACTACAGATATCAGTCAACAGCACCCGAATCGATGCGACTAATATCTATCTATTAGTCGGCGATGGATTCGCTCCTGGGACTGATATATTGGAGTTCCCGAGTGATGATGGTGCTCCAGTAGTCGCAAAAATTATTGTAGGTGTCGGCCCATCATCTCCGAAAGAAGCGGGCTGGAACGTGATCTGTAACGGTCGCGTTATTTTGGAAGCTGATAGACGCCCTGTTACTGGTTGGGGTTTGCTCGAAGAAGAAGCAGGTAGAACTCTCATCCCTAGCTTCCACAATCAGTTCGCTCGATTCCGTGGCATTGTCTCTTTTGATTCGGATGACTCTTCTAGAATTCCTTGGAACACGACAAAAACCGACGTTGATCAGGACAGCATCGTATGGAGAAAAACTTTCCAGCGCATGCTTGAAATGATGCGACCGGTAATTGACTTTCTGAACGAATTAGATGCAGATATCGACGAAAATACCCGTGAAAAAAGTGCTTTGCTAGATTTCGTGACAAAAGCAACGCCACGGAGACCCGAGTCTTTTTTAATAAAAGCAACTTTCCAAGCGCCTGCGAGAGGATCGATAGTTAAAGGTCCGAAGATGGTAAAAATTCAGTACTCGCGCACAGTTGACGATGTAGATTTCCTCCAAGATGCGCTTGGGCTAGGCTCCGCGAAAGCTGTTGGCGAAGCGTGTTTTGATATAGTTCTGAAGAGGCAGCGTGACTAATGACTGCCAGCTTTCGAAAAATCGACTATTCCTTGCGTCCTGCTAAGTATGCAGAGCGTAAAATGCTTGTTGATGTCTTCCGCCGCCTCACACCTTTTCAACCAATCGAAGACTACAATTACGTCGGATTCGGTTCTGTCTGGTTTTCAGATTTCATATTATTCCATAAGACACTTGGAATAAAAGATATGGTATCAATAGAACAGTCTGACAGTTCCCGAGATAGATTTGAAGAGAATCGACCTTTTCAGATAAGAATAGAATTCGCAAACTCATCCGTAGCATTACCTCGACTTGATTGGACTAAACGCACCATTACTTGGTTAGATTATGACGACACCCTTGTAACGCCCATGCTACAAGATGTAAGGGCTATTGCTTCAAGAGCTGTATCTGGATCTGTTCTAGCTGTATCAGTTCAGTGCATGAAAGCCAAAGCACTAATTGAGTATCATGAAGAGAACGATCCTTCAAAAGCAAGTGCAATTGAACGATTCCGACAAACATTTGGGCGCGAGCGAGTTCCCGATGGCGCGCAGGACGACGATTTAGCAGGTTGGCGTTATGGCGCCTTATGTCGGAAGATATTAGTTACAGAGATTGAGCAGGCTCTTTCGGACAGAAATACCAGCCCAGAAACTGCCATTCAATTTCTTCCTATTTGCGAGATTGAGTATCAGGATGATGCTCGCATGACTACAATAGTAGGGATTTTCGTTTCGCCTGAAGAAATGAATCGCTATGAATCTTGTTCATTCAGCAGAATTGATTTCATTCCTGCGGATAACAAAGCAATCCGAATAGAAATGCCTAAGCTCACAGTTAGAGAGCTTCGTAAGATTGAACAGCAATTACCAAACTTGGATGGGCGGGAGCTTGCTTTGGGGTCTATCCCTGCTTCTGATGCGGAAAAATTTTGCAGAATGTATCGCTACTTCCCCAATTTTTCGGTTATGGAAGCGTAGCGTATTAGGTAATGTAAAACTACAGCGCGCCCAGGTTATGATGGATCACGACTGAGGGCGCGTAGTTACGCTTTTAAGAATATTAACGCTCACTTTGTAAACTCAAAACTCAGACTTTCTCGATTTCACGAATTATATCGTGAGGGTCGGTTTTCAACCATCTGCAAACCTCTATGAACTCGATCACGTCTAATCGACGCTCACCACGTTCGTACTTTGATACGAATGACTGTGGTTTTTTCAGAAGCTCTGCGAGCTGAAATTGAGTCAGCTTTGCGTTCTTACGCGCCTTCCGCAATAGATCAATTACCAACTGGTAGGAATTCGAATAAATAGACGTCACGAGGAGTCGCCAGAAAATGGGCCGACACCTTAATAAACCTAAAAAAGGTTTATCCCAAAACGGGTTTTTATGCGATGATTCCGCATGGCCACTACGATCGATTGGCCGTCCACAACCGACCACGGCGCTCCTACGCGCCTTCGCGCATAAGGACCCTGCATGATTAACCTTTGTAGTTTGCCCTTACGAGCTGTTGCCCTGGCAGCGCCCCTAAGCCTCGCCTTGCTCAGTGGTTGTTCCGATGAAGCGAAACCTGCGAGTGATGCTGCAATTAACTCAGCTCAGCGGATGAAGGATGCGCAGACAGCCGCCAACGATGCGGTAAGAAAGCAACTGGAAGATGAGAATAGACCCCTCTCGGTTACGTTCAGTAACCCCGGAATGGGGACGTTGGACGAGTATCTGAACGCTCGGAATTCGATGATTCCCTTTTACTTCTACAATGCGAAGCGAAATTGGAATGAGAGCGCTGACGAGATAGCGGAGTCCGTTCAAGATCCGATCAAAACTCAGAGCGATAGCCAGAATTCTACCGTCTTGCGCTGGAGCGTATCTCGACACCGGACGCTTTCAAAAAGCGCGAACTGACTGAAAAGCTTCATGCACTAACGCTGACCGACGCAGCCAGATTCAAGAATAAAAGTCTTATTCAGTTCACGTCCGACGAGTGGATTAAATTGCCGCTCAGCAATTATGACTTTGGAAGAAAGGGATTCTCAATCGATAGCTGTCTGCTTTCTGACAAGCTTGAATATACAGAAGATGAAGAGCGCGATCCCACGTTATTAGCTAAAGCAGAAAAGATCCGCTGTTATATGAATCCGGGGCCTAACAATTACTACTTAGGATTCACCGGCGGATCGAGTATTTTTTTTGAGGTTTCTGATGAAGTGTTGGCAAAAAAAATTGAGGCAACGCGTGAAACTATACAAATTTCAATTTTTGGATACGTCAAAGAGATTCAGCGGGAGAAACTAGGTGGAAATCTAGGCCCGCAACGGTACGTGTTGATTGCCCCACAGAGAATTGATGTCGTTGATACAAAAAACCATATGACATTGTTAACAAAGTCGCTCTGATTTTAACCCTTTAAACTGTTGGAGGCGTCATGGCGTTGATAATTCTGGATGGACTGGTCGAGGAGCTTGGGCTCGCGTCTTATGTCAACGGTGAGCGTGTGCTGTCGTTTGTAAAAATAAACGGCAAGCGCATTAAGAACGTTAGCTGCGATGATTACATAAGGTCTTTTTTAAAAATTGGATCGAAGTTGAGGCTGGCACTAGTTCGAAGACTGTTTGGGACTCATGTTCTTTATGCGGTTCAGCTTGAAAGTGGCGAAGTTGTCAACAGAAGCAGAGCATGGCCGATATTTATGGTTTGCATGTTTGGACTCGCCATTTCTTTGCTGTTGAGCCCTTTTTTTGTGGTGGCGTTAAAAATTACACACTCGATATTAACTTCATTGATTATATTTATTTTGATTGGGCTCGGCTCAGCATATTTAATATTAAAAGATCACTTTAAGGCGCGACTGGCGTTTGGTAGGCCCTTAAGCTAATAGTCTCAGACTTCATCAAGCCCGTTGATGCTTCAAGATGCAAACTAAGAAAAAGGTAAATCAATTGAAAGATACCAAGACGCTGATGGTGATCACCTCTCTCAGCTTGGCAATATTTTCTTTGGCTGGTTGTTCTAGTCACCCGATCAGCGCCGCACAAGCGTATGCCGCTGCCGATGAACCTGCCCCGGCGAACAAAGCCATCGCTACCGACCTCCGTAACAAAATGGCTGCACGTGCTCGATAGTTCTTACAGTAATCCGTGAAGTGCTTGGCCCTGTCTTATAGACGGGGCCTTTATGTGATCGAAAGGATTACCTCAATTACCCATTTCCAAGCTTTCACTTCGAGTTGTGATCAGATTTCAGGCATTAAAAGTTTTTGAAAACTCTAACATCAAGGATGAGTTGGAAATATACTTGGGGCTGTTTTACGAACGTCCGAATGAGAGGCTTCTCCAGTCCCAAAATTGTGGTTAACTCCAATTGTCTCTAATGGGGGTAGATCCTTGTAAGAGTCCAGTAGCACAGCTTCTGCGATGAGCTTAAACGACTCTCGTAGCTCTAGCATGAGTTTCAGTTGTCGCTCAAAAATATCATCAACGGTCTTAACGTATTCAGCGACATCAAATTGCAGCGAATTATTTTTCATGATTAAACCTTTTTATTATTATATTGAAATTAGAACTGCTAGGTCAAAGAATAACCGCTTCCATCTTTCTTCTTTGTATTCTCTATTTGACGCAGTTTATTGGTTAGGAGCCCAAATTCAGATCGCTTTTTATTAACTATTCTGTCAGCTTCAAAATCGCCGCTATCCATACTTCCACCTCCGCTGCTTCCGATGTCGGCGGGTGTCGACGGAATTAAAAAATAATCTGAAGAGGAAGCTATTGCCGGAGAGCTAGACCGCAAGTCATGATGTTTATCGTTGGTTACTTTATTGCCACCATTATGAACATAAACATCGCGAGGCAGATTGTCGAAATGGCTACGTTCAAGATCAGACATATTTTTGATAGCTGTGCGTGTTTTAGGCTGATCTGGCTGTAACGTTTTATTGCCTTCTTCGTCTCTAACAGTTGCGAGTATCTTCTTGAAGCGCTTTTCGATAAACGCTCTACGTTCGCTGACTGCTTGTTTATATCTTGCAGCAACCTTAGGTTTTGTAAGGTACGCTTCTCGATCAATGATTTTTCTTTCTGTATTCTCAAACTGAGCACTGCTAGTGAATCCTGCGTCATATAGGGCACCTTTGAATTTAAATGCTTTTTCGCTCCCAGGCGGCTTCATTGAGACGTAATCTCTACCAACACGTGTAATCTCAAATCCAGCTTTTCTTGATAAGTCCAGTAGTCCTGCTCGGCTTTCGATAACTCCATCTATAACTGCTCGTGTGAAGATGTCGTGCAGCTTTTCCCGGGTGTATTTCTCGCCATCTGGTAACCAATCAGGGCTGTGGATCGCCCTAGCTCTTAGGGGGGATCGAGGGTCATCAAGACCGTACTTCACATTCACCAAATCAACGAAGGCGTCCATTTGTTGGAATTTCTTCTTACCCGGTGGCGCCGGGTTCCAAGCTCGATCGGTCTCGTAATTGCAGCGCGGGGTTACGTAATGCAACTCCAGGCGATCAAGGTGCATTTGGGCAACAATCAGAATGTGACGGTGTTCTTCCTTGATGCCCGCGAAGAGCATGTCCTTGAAACGTGAGGTGATGTCATAAACAGCTTCGTGAAAATGCGTTCCCTCAAGGGTATGCAGACGCGCAGTATCAGCTTCCGTGAATGACAGGACTCCGCTCGTATACTTGTGAACATATGGAAGAGCGTCAATCATCCTGACCATCGTCTGCGGATCGCCCTCGATGACCTCCGGCAGCGGGTCTCGCTGATACCACTCTCCGAGATGCCTGTCATACGCCTTATCGTCCAAGAAGTAGTCAACGGGGCCTGCGCCGGCGCCGGTGCCGTATTTACTGAAGCCGTGTAGCATCTACAGGCTCCCCCAATATGGTACGACTGAGCTTCAGCATTTCGCTTTCGATCGTAGACAGCCCCTGAAGAATGAAAGCAGTCTCCGATGCGCCCTTGTGATAATTGCAGTGCTTCGCGATCATGTTTAGCTGCGAGCCAAGCTTATTTAAGGCAGCCGTAAGCTTCAAAATTTCTGTAGTTTTTTCCGTCTTTGACGAAACCGTAATTCTAATCTTTGAGTTCAGTGCGCCCTGTATCAGCAGCTGAGAGAGGGACATATATGCCTCCCTCGCCTTTTCCTTCAATGCCTGCTTCAGCTCAGACGTTACTCGGATCTCAATTCGTTCAGACGTATTGCAGCTATCAATTTTCATGGCTCACCCATTGTTATTATTTTTATAGAGGGCAGGGAAGTCCCCGTTTTATAAGGGTCCTAGGGTGAAACCCTAGCAAGGCATCATGGCCCCGTACGCAGTACGGGCCGTGAGTAGCCTTGTTCCCAGCTCGATCCCTATATGCATTATATCAGGAAAAACAGCGTAAATAGCTACAGGCTATTGTCAATGACATTGACATAGACAGAGGCTATCGAATGCTGACTTCTGGATATTAATAATTTATTGGGCATATCGAAAAACGAATCCTATAGTTCAACTAGCGGATAAGCCGTTATAGAGATTAATGGATAGATAGGTTTATGTCAGAAAAAATTCTACTTTTTAAGCCGAGAGAGCGATTGCATGATTCAAATCGCGGGAAAGCTTTAATCCGACCGTTGATAGCGATCTATATGCGCGGGATGAAAGCTGGGGCGTCTGGGGTATCGCACCTAGAAGATATTATATTTTGGGATAACGGACATGACTTCCCAGAGCATCGGCGCGTTTTTTTTGCGGGATTCCACGACGGGAATATAGAACGTTGGTCTTCCAAGTGATTGCTAACTAATCTTGCCTTGACGTCGATAAGGAAAAAATTACCGACGGTGTCGAATTAACCCAAGTGGATCCGCATATCCGGCATAGGTGCTTTTTCTAGAGATGGAAAAATTTAGGAATTTTCAATTCCGAAGATTTTTGCATCAATCTGGTATGTGGATTATGCATTAGTGGTGGCGGTTAAAGTCTGGTGCTGTAAGCTATTAAAAATCATAGGAGAGTTGTAGATGAATGAGATGAATGAGATGGATGTGGATGTAAGAATCAACAAGTTAAAGGCTCGGCATGTATTGGGTGATTTGAGTGTTCCTGATCTCGCCGCTACGGCAGCAATTGACGCTATGGATCCTTCTGAGTTACAGACAGTGCTGGATCGACAAACTGCTCTTAAACGAGCGGTTAAATGCGGGGCACTTCTTGCGGGGTATGCAATAGCGCGTATTGAAGCCGATGATTCTTTTGTTGCGTCAGATCAAGCAATCACTAACTTATTCGAATCATTCATTGGACGGTTCGGCTTGAGCGATACACAATTCGCCAGCGCTTTGGTTTACTCTGACGCCAAAAATATTGTCGGGCATTATGTTGCGTCATTGGCCTTCAATTCAGGTGGTTAGCTCAAGGGTTTACATTTTTGGAGGCTGAAAGTCTAATAATCGGGTCGTATGAGTTTAGTTACAATCTCTAATTTCATGCGAATTGCTGTTAGAGAGCCTCCAGATCGCTTTTAAGAAGAGTTTTATAGAAAGAGCCATCTATGCTGACATGTGTGTCAAAAACACCTCACAATGGATTGTGGGGCATTTTAGAGTGGTTTTATAATAGCTATTACGTGCATACAACCGAATACTCACCTTCACCCTCAATAGGTCGAATAGAGTGTTAGTAATGAGTCCCTACACAGCTAAGATCAAGAGCTACCCCCCCTAAAGGCACTGTTATCTGATAAGGCTTCGCTTTGTGCCACATATGAGAGTTGTTATCATTTATAGGGCGAAAATTATCGGTTCTTTTTGGCTGTTGAAACTCTCAGAGACAGATCGGATGCACCTCTTCGTCAAGATCGCTTGAGAATGTGTGATGTAGGTTCGCCGTCGGAGCAATAGCAATCGTTAGGTTCCAACTCGGTGTTGGGTACTCGGGGTTGATCCCCAAAAATCCTATTTTGACTTGCTTTGTCTGAATCGGTGCCTCCAGCATAGGGTTCGAGCCAGCTGATTCAGATAGGGCCAACTTTTTCTTGTCCCGATACCACTGACTACGGCTTATACCCTGCTCGATCCAGGGTTGAGCAGCTGAGACCCCTTTACCATTTCTCTTGCCTAGCTGCCGCATGTGCTCATTAAAACCGTCACCAGCATCAGCCAAGCGCTTCTGAGCGCTAGCCCTACCGCCCTTGGCACCTCGTTCCGCTTGCATTCGAGAAAACTCAGCCGCGCTTTTAGCGGTGTACTTTGACCATGTCCATCGCGCTACCGACTTTACGATATGACTCAGCTCTTTAGGTAAAAGGGGATCGGGAAAGTCGTTGTAAGCTTCGGCTTTGGAAATTAATAGGCGCTGCCACTCATTGAACGATGCTGACTGACGATGTTCGATGACAGTTCGATAAGCGTAGGATCGAATACGGTTAAACATCTGGCAATTGCGCCCAATGCCTTGCGCTTTAGCTTTTTCTAGGGTGACGCGGCGCATTACATTTTTAGACGGGCCGCTGAGATCCAATTTTTCATTCAACTCACCCAATGTGTAAAGCTCTGATCTTAGGTCGATCAGATTCCAGTGAGAATTTAGCGGGTTTTTGCTGATGAGATTTGTGTAAAGCGCATCAGCACCAAATGCTCGAATTAACGCCGCTTCAATAGCAGCTGCATAGTTTAAAGCCGATCGGCTCGCATGATCACCTTTCGCTACCGGTGTTTTTAATCCAAAGAAAGCATGCGCATGGCCATTCTCCCGATTTTCGACTAGGAAATTGGGTTGGGGGATTTCACCTTCACGTATTTTAGTCATTGTAAGACTGCCTATAATTGGCATGTCGATGTCAAGTACTATCCAGTAAAGCGCATGAGGTGGATTGAATTGTATGTAGCGCTTTTTAATTGCTGAACGCAGCGGCCTTATAACTAAACCATGTTGACGATCATCCGTGCAATAAGGAGCGCGAGGTAGTCTTTCTTCGTTAAACGATTGCAGTTTTAGATTTCCCATTTGGTTTTGTACCCTTTTACCTCTAGGTTATTGTTAGTCGGTGTAGCAACTTATCTTAAATTGACAATTACAGTGACCAATCGATTTTGAAGTTCTTATGATCAACATCCTCAATTGGAGTTGGTTCGCCTACGAAACCATCGCTATATGTTCTTGTGTAAAAATTGTAGCTTCCCGTGAAAGGTAGTATTGCTTCCTTTCGGTTGAATCTTATATTCTCAGAAAACCCTTTCTCATGAAAGAAAATAAACATGCTGCTGTACTCTTCGCCGAAGTTCCTGCTAATGAGCACTTCGATCCTTTGAATAGATAGCAAGGAGTTGAATTTCAATCTGCCTTCTTCGCTATCTAACAGCTCGTGAAGTTCTTTGCGGGTAATCTCATTCTTTATTACATCTGACGCCTCTAGGTTTTCAAGCTGCCCCAAAAGCAAGTTAAATTCTTCCTCTAGTTTTGACAGCTGACCTTCGATCTTTGTTATAAGTGACATCAAGGTTTTGGGGATTTCCCCATTGTTTTTTTCGATATCACTAGAAATCCTAAGGAGGGACGCATTTTTGCTAATCCTTTCTTGATTTACCGCTGACAACTTATTTTTCAGTTCCTGGGAGTTGGAGCTTGAAAGTAATTTTTCCACTCCATAATTCTTGAAAAACAGAAGAAATGGCTCAAGCACGTGCCGATAAGGAATTATCACTTTTTTGCCACTTGGGCATGCGTTCACCAAGCTTTTATGACAAATAAGATACATATACTCCTTTCCTTTTCTCTTCATAAAGCTCTGATGAAGATAGGAGTCGCAGTCGAGACACTTAATCAGTCCTTTGAATACGTTACGAAAGCCTTTTGGGGTGCGTCCTCTTGTGGCGTAAATCTCTTTGTTTTTCTCTAGAGATGCCTGCACTTTGTAAAATTCGCTTTTCTCAATTACCGGAGGAAAATACCCCTCAATCTCTTCATATGTCTGGTTTTTTTCCAAGGTTCCGCTTAGTGATTTTGTTTTGAAAGCCTCAAAGCTACCGTAAACTGACTTCGAGCTTAAGAGGTGCCTTATAGCGATGAGTGTCCATCTCTTTTCGGCCCCCTCGCTGTTAATTTTTGTCGCTATCGCCTGCGCTCCAAGCTTATATGAGGCAAGCTCAAATGCCCGTCTAACTTCTTTTGCCCTCTCTTCAATTACTACTATTTTCGTAGTGCCGTTATCTTCGATAGTTCTCAACCAGTACGGAAGTTTTCTCGTCATCACGGCTTTTCCGCTTCGAGCTTCTTCGTGCTTACGTGACCACGCTGAAATAGATCTGCGTTGTTTGGTTAAACTTTCGTCATGCGCCCGACTAATAATGAAATTTATCTGAAAAATTAGATTCGCATGATCTTCGTCTTGAGCGTTGTAAACTCGCTGGTCAGCAAGAGTAAAAATGACAACGCCAGCGTTCAGGATGGAGGCAAGAATTGAGATCGTATCTAGCTCTTTTTGTCGGGAGATTCGGTCAAGTGATTCAACAATAAGAGTGTCTCCAGTCCCAATTTCGCCTTTTTTTACACGATCAAGAAATCTGCTCAATTGCCCGGCTTTTACGTTTTTTCCTCGAAATGCCGACACCCCCAAATCGTTGAATTGCTCAACGACCTCGGCGTTGTTTTTTTCAAGGTAATAATTGATCAGCCTTTGCTGCCGCTCGATAGAGTCCCCATGCTCCTGTTTTTTCGAGCTGAATCGGACGTAGCAAAAAACTTTTTTCTTCATGAACGCCTATCTCAAAAGTCGATAATCTGGTTTGAGAATACAACATCTAAGCGCCGCCTCGGGCAGGCCGACCATGGTCAGCGACGGCAGACCGTTGGCCAGATGGACTTCGACGGTAACAGCGGGGGCTTCCACGCCAATCTGGGCGCGACTGTGGACGATGGAGAGGGACATGGTCGTTCCTTGAGCTGAATCGGGGGCCGCTTCCTGCGGGTTTTTTAAGGGTAGTTGAGCCGGGTTTCAGTGCTGAAATAGAGGTTTACAAGACGTATCAAGACCCGATGGGCTGTAACTGCTTGCCTGAATTGGAGCGTTGACTCTCGACCGGCATTGACGGATCATCCTGTTCGAGGACTGCAACTGCGCATTCGTCGGGACTGGGCACCAGCAAAAGCTCCCCCGCATTTTTGGCAGCAGAGAAAGCTGGTTTCTCTGAAGTAGTGACGACGGGCTAGCCTGTCGGATTCTGAACCCAAGGCCGTAAAGCCCGGAGCTAAAGAATCGCTGCGACTACTCCTCAAAAAATACTTAAAAGGCGTCCATCGGACGCCTTTTTTATTTCTGATTTGATGGTGCTCGTGGTATCTGCCCTACTAACGTGCCATGTGCGCGTTTTTGCGGGTACCAAGTCACCACGAAGTAACCAAATCCTGTGGCGCGCTCGTGTCGCGGTTCAAGAATCAGTGTTCCCATAGATGTCCTCAGTACCGCGATCCTGTTTCCACATCGCTGTTCTTTGAACTCACAATAGATTTGTGCTCCCGGGACAATCATTTTCGCAACAATCGCTGCTATCCCATCGGCAGTCTGGCAACCATGCTTGAGCAAATCGGCACTATGGGCTTCCCAAATGTGCACTACGCCAAAACCACTATTCGCTCGACGGTGGATACCTACACGCAGATAAATCTTCCCGCCTGGCAAGCCGAATTTTGGCATATCGGGGATCGTGCCAAAGGTGTAACCACCATCTGGATGCTGAACCAGCGTGTTTTCTTTGAGCTTAAGCAGATCAGACAAGAGGGATCCAGAACCAGAGTGTCTGGCGATCAATGTGTATCGCCTGGAACTCGACGAATAGGATCGACCAGCGCAGGCGAAAGCCATCAGCCTAATCACAGCGAAGAACTCACGGAATCAGGCGCAGACGCTGATTCTCGTAGGGTTATGCCCTAATAGTTGTAGGACGCCGGCGAAACGGTTTGCCCGATTCGCTGATCAGCAGGGTGTTTTCGATCTGGTTGTGGATCAGGGTTTTTCGGGTTTGGTATTGGTCGGGGTCGAGTTTTCACAGCATGCGTTCGTTGAGGTAGATGTGCAGCAGGCGACTCAGGTCTCGTGCGCAGAACCAGGGTTGGTTCTGGATGAGAAGGGCGTGGAGGGGGAGTTTGTGGCGGTTGAAGATGTTAGGTGTCAGGTAGTTTTCGTCCATGGTTCAGTTCTCGAATTCAAGTGAAGAAAACTGCTTCTGTTCGTCGCCAAACGAAAAGGGTGGCAGCTATGCGCGGGTTGGCGAACCGGTGAATTCGAAACCGGCAGACCCTGAGGTCTCCCACGCAAAGCCGCCATAACTCGTTGAGAGAAAAAACCTCTCTGTGAGTTTAGTTGCATTGCGTCAAATTCGATCCAGGTCGCCAAACCCGGTGCTGAACATTCAGCATCGGGTGAGCTTAGAAACCTGGGCTTTTCGGCGCAATCGGACGGCGGTGGTGCAGGTTGTAGGACGTTGCCGGGATGGTTGAAGGGCTGGAGATCAAAAGATCGCAGCCTTCGGCAGCTCCTACAGGGGGCGTGGGTTATTCAGCGGGCGGCGTCAGCTTGGCTTCCATCTCGGCGACTTTGGCTTCGAGGCTTTCGAGGCGGGCGCGAGTGCGGGCCAGTACGACCATCTGACTATCAAATTCTTCACGGCTCACCAGATCCAGTTTGCTGAACGCACTCTGCAGCAGCATCTTGAACTGGCTTTCGATTTCGGCTTTCGGCAGCGGGGTGTCGCCGCTGAAGAGGCGGGAGGCGGTGCCGCTCAGGGCGTCGAGGAAATCTTTGGGCGCGAGCATGATAAATGTCCTGGAAACAATGGCCGGCAGTGTATCACGCAGTGTCTATAGTCATTCTCGTGGTCAGGGATGCACGCTTTTCGCGCAGGCGGACGGACGGCGACGCACCGTTGTTGTGCGTATCCGGATGGGGTTTCGCACGGGATGGCGTGCGGCAGCGGCCAAGGGATTGAAATCAGAGGTTTTTGGCGAGATGGCAAGCTTTCTGCTTAGTCACCTTCGACCCATGCACTGATGCAGTCGCTGTGACGAATGCAGTGCGGCAGACGGAGCGGGGAGTTTCGTCGGCAGCGGTTAGCTGGCGTCAGTCGGGCAGGTACGGCCGACGATGCGTTACAAAGCCAGGCACTGCGCTTAGACTTGAGTCGGGTTTGTTTTCCTGGGGCAAGTCCACCAATTCGGGAGAGAGTTTTCATGAAGCTAGTCACTGCCATCATCAAGCCGTTCAAGTTGGACGACGTGCGCGAGTCGCTGTCCGAAATCGGCGTGCAGGGCATCACGGTAACTGAAGTCAAAGGCTTCGGACGTCAGAAAGGCCACACCGAGCTGTATCGCGGTGCGGAGTATGTAGTCGACTTCCTTCCC
>Ga0160469_100392_pt1 | contig 22974 bp, 23 predicted proteins | sample HID1972M_E11MG_FD_108246 | JGI IMG/M metagenome (GOLD analysis project Ga0160469, IMG submission 108246) | Enriched pill bug-associated microbial communities from UW Madison campus, WI, USA - HID1972M_E11 MG | ecosystem: Host-associated > Arthropoda: Insects > Digestive system > Unclassified ...
GATGAAGGACTCCAAGGTGATCGTGGCGATCAACAAGGATGCGGAGGCGCCGATCTTCAGCGTGGCCGACTACGGGCTGGAGGCGGACCTGTTCGTCGCCGTGCCGGAACTGGTCAAGGCGCTCTGAGGCTGGTCCGCGTGTCGTGAGCCGAGGCGCCGCGGCAGGTGGTTCCGGCCAAAACTGGCGCAAGGTGTCCGGCAAAGGCGCCTGCGCACTCCGGGGCGGCGCGCCTCTGTGGCGCCGAGAAGCGCAGCGCGGCCGGCCGCGCGCCTGCCGAAGGACAGGCGCGCTTCGTGATCTGACTTGCCGCAGTTGTTTGAGCGTAGAGAACGAAGTGAACGCAGCGAGTTCTGCGGCAGGCCGGTTGCGCGAGCATCGCAGGGGAGCCGGCGCGCAGCGCCGGCCGCCACAGTGAAGCGCCGCCCCGGGGTGCGCAGGCGCCTTTGCCCGCCCCCAACCCATGCACAGACAGATCAGTCCCCCGGCGTCTCCACACTCGCCGCATCGAGCTGCGCAATCGTCTCGGCATCGAGCTGCAGCTGCGCCGCCGCAACCAGCTCCTCCAGCTGCGCGAGCGAGGTGGCGCTGGCGATGGGCGAGGTGATCGAGGGCCGCGCGATCTGCCAGGCCAGCGCGACCTGGCCCGGCGTGGCGCCGAGGCGTGCCGAGACCTCGTCCAGCGCCGCCAGGATGCGCAGCCCGCGTGCATTCAGGTACTTCTTCGTCGTGTTCGCGCCGCGCGCACTCTTCGCGGCATCCGCCTCGCTGCGGTACTTGCCGGTCAGAAAGCCCGCCGCCAGGGCATAGAAGTTGATCACGCCCAGCCCGTGCTCGGCGCACAGCGGCTCCAGCTCAGCCTCGTACACCGCGCGGTCGTACAGGTTGTACAGGGGCTGCAGGCTCTCGTAGCGCGGCAGGCCGGCGCGCTCGGCCACGTCCAGCGCCTCGGCCAGCCGCGGGGCGCTGTAGTTGGAAGCGCCGATGGCTCGCACCTTGCCGGCGCGGATCAGGTCGGCGAAGGCGCCCAGCGTTTCCTCGAAGGGTGTGTCGGGGTCGTCGTCGTGCGACTGGTACAGATCGATGTGGTCGCACTGCAAGCGCTTGAGCGACGCATCGACCGCCTCGCGGATGTAGCGCGCCGAGAGGCCCTTCTGGCCTTCGCCCATCGGCTTGCCCACCTTGGTCGCCAGGACCACCCGGCGGCGCTTGCCGCTCTGGCTCAGCCACTTGCCGATGATGGTTTCCGATTCGCCGCCGGTGTGGCCCGGCACCCAGCTGGAGTACACGTCGGCGGTGTCGACGAAGTTGAAGCCCGCGTCCAGCCAGGCGTCGAGCAGGCGGAACGAGAGCTTCTCGTCCACGGTCCAGCCGAACACGTTGCCGCCGAAGGCGAGCGGGGAGACTTCCAGGCCGGAGCGGCCGAGGGGGCGCAGTTGCATGCGATGGGTTCCTTGGTGCGTTGGGGTTCAGACGAAGCCGACGGCGCCGAGCGCGGCGCCCGCGCCCAGCAGCCACAGCAGGTGCAGGCGCGTGCGCCAGACGATAAACGCCGCCGCCGCGGTCAGCAGCCACAGGTGCCACGAAGCCACGTGCGCGGCATGGTTGCCCGCGGCCAGCACCCAGCCGGTGGCGATCAGCAGGCCGACCACGATGGGCTGCATGCCCTGCTTGAAGGCGCGCACCGCGCGGCGCGTGCGGTTGCGGTGCGCCCAGCGGATCGCGAACCAGGTGATGGTGGTGCTGGGCAGCAGGATGCCGGTCATCGTCACGCCCACGCCGAGCAGGCCCAGCAGCCAGGCCTGCGGGCCGGCGCCGATACCACCGCCGGCGTTCAGGCCCACGTTCCAGCCCATCAGCGCGACGAAGAGCACGTTGGGCCCGGGCGCGGCCTGCGCGATCGCGACGGAAGAGGTGAACTGCGCCTCGCTGAGCCAGCCGTGCTGCGCGACCAGGTAGCGGTGCATGTCGGGCACCGTGGTGATGGCGCCGCTGATCGACATCAGCGACAGCAGCATGTACTGCGCGAACAGCGCCAGCCAGTCCGGGAGGACGAGCGAAATGCTCATGGCGCGATCCGCCGCCAGGTCCAGACACAGGCCGCGCCGCCCGCCGCGAGCAGCACCGCGACCAGCGGCAGGCGCAGCCAGGCGATGGCGACGAACACCAGCGCCACGAAGCCCAGGCAGAGGCCCAGGCCCAGCGGATGCCGGCGCAGCGGGGCGATCAGCTTGAAGCCGGCGGCCGCGACCAGCCCGCCGGCCACCGCGCCCATGCCGCGCAGCGCGCCGGCCACCTGCGGCTGCGCGGCGAAGCGGGCATGGAACAGGGCCAGGGCGAGCACCAGCAGCAGCGGCACCGTGAGCAGCCCGGCCACCGCCGCCACCGCGCCGCGCAGGCCGAAGTGGCGGTCCCCAATGATGAGGGCGAGGTTGATCACGTTCGGCCCCGGCATCACCTGCGCCACGGCCCAGTCCTCCAGGAACTCGTCGGCGGTGAGCCAGCGCTTCTTCTCGACCATCTCGCGCTGCACGATCGCCAGCACGCCGCCGAAGCCCTGCAGCGCCAGCCAGGTGAAGGAGAGGAAGAGATCGAGCGTCGACCGCGGTCGCGCGCACATCGCAGGGTCGTTCACGGCTCCCTAGCCTGCGAATCCGCCCTCGTCGAGGAAGCGCTGCTCCTGGGGCGTGGTGTCGCGTCCCAGCTGCGGGTTGCGGTGCGGGAAGCGGCCGAAGCGCGCGATGATGTCGCGGTGGAGGACGGCGTAGTCGTGCGTGTTCTCGTCCAGGCCCGCGCACAGCGCCACGCAGCGTTCCTGGTCGGCCAGCGTCTCGCTGTGCATGAAGGGCAGGTAGAAGAAGCGCCGCAGTTCGGGGTCGACCGCATGATCGTGGCCGGCGGCGATCGCCGCGTCGGCGACGGCGACTGCCCTGGCGTCGGTGGCGAACATGCGCGCGCTGCCGCGGAAGGCGTTGCGCGGGAACTGGTCGAGCAGCACCAGCAGCGCGAGCGCGCCCTCGGCGCCGTGCGCCCAGCCGTCGAGCCGGCCGTCGGCCGCGGCCTCGTGGGCGGCCGCGAAGCGGGCCTTGAATTCGGCGTCGAAGCCGTCGTCCTTGGCGAACCAGCGCTGCGGGCCGGCCTGTTGCCAGAACGCGACCACGTCCTGGGGAGAGGGAAGGGGTGTCGCAGTCATCGCGCGATCATGCCATCGCGCCGGGCCGCGATTGAGGTCCAATCGCGGCATGAACCGATCGAAGTCCGCTTCCTCCTCCCGCCGCCCGCCTGCCAATCCCCTGCGCGTGGACATGCGCACCGCCACCAAGGCCCTCGTGCTGCAGGGCGGCGGCGCGCTGGGCGCCTACCAGGCCGGCGTGTACGACGTGCTGTCCACGCGCCCGGTCCAGCCCGACTGGGTGGCCGGCGTGTCCATCGGCGCCATCAACGCCGCGCTGATCGCGGGCAACGCGCCGACGCAGCGCGTGGAGCGGCTGCGCACCTTCTGGGAGTTGGTGTCCTCCGGCTACGGCCAGATGCTGCCGCACTGGGCCGGCGAGCGCGTGGCGCTCAACCAGTGGAGCGCGGCCGCCGCGGTGGCGATGGGCATTCCCGGCTTCTTCGAGCCGCGCCGCACGCCGGCGCTGCTGCTGCTGGGGTCCGCCGCGCCGGTGCTCAGCTTCTACGACACCGCGCCGCTGAAGGCCACGCTGGAGCGGCTGGTGGACTTCGACCGCATCAACCACGGCGGCATGCGCTTCTCGGTCGGTGCGGTCAACGTGCGCACCGGCAACTCGGTGTACTTCGACAACACGCACGACGTGATCGGCCCCGAGCACATCATGGCCAGCGGCGCGCTGCCGCCGGGCTTCGCGCCGGTGCACATCGACGGCGAGGACTACTGGGACGGCGGCATCGTCTCCAACACGCCGCTGCAGTACGTGCTGGACGAGCACGCGCGCAGCGAGCCGCTGGTGGTGCTGCAGGTCGACCTGTTCAGCGCGCGCGGGCCGATGCCGCAGACGCTGGGCGAGGCGATGGCGCGGCACAAGGACATCCAGTACTCCAGCCGCACCCGCATGAACACCGACGTGCTGGCCGCCAACGTCAACCTGCAGCAGGCGCTGGCCGACCTGCTGGACCGGCTGCCGCCGCGGCTGCGCGACGACCCCGAGGTGGCGGCGCTGTGCGGGCACATGAAGCACGAGCCCGTCGACATCGTGCAGCTGATCTACCGCCACAAGCCCTACGAGCTGGAGACCAAGGACTACGAGTTCTCCCGCATCACGATGCGCGAGCACTGGGACGCCGGCACGCGCGACATGCTCAACACGCTGGCGCATCCGGAATGGCTGCGCGCCGAGGAGCGCTCCGCCGGCGTCACGACCTTCGACCTGGCCGAGCCGGGGCAGGCGCGGGTGCGCCATCCGGCGGTGCCCAAGCCGTCGGCGCTACAGGGTCAGTGACCAGGTCTCGCCGACCAGCTTCTGGCCGTAGCCCTCGTAGGGCTCGGACTTCACCAGCTTGAAGCCGCGCCTGGCGTAGATGTCGCGCGCCGCCGTCAGGCAGCTGTTGGTCCACAGCACCATCTTGCGGTAGCCCCTGGCGCGGGCGAAGGCGAGGCATTCGTCGGTCAGGCGCGCGCCCAGGCCCAGCCCGCGCGCCTGCGGGGCGAGGATCAGCATGCGCAGCTGCGCCGTGGTGGCGGACTTGCGCGCCACGAAGACCGAGCCGACGCGCTCGCCGTCGAGCTCGGCGATCCAGCACTTCTCCCAATCGGGCTGGAACCGGCGCACGAACCTGGCCGCGATCTCCGCCACCAGCGCCTCGAACGCGCTGTTCCAGCCGTACTCGCGCGCATAGAGTTCGCCGTGCGTCTGCACCACCCAGCCGATGTCGCCCGGCACCGGGTCGCGCAGCACCACGGTGCGCGTGGCGGCCGGGGCCGCCTGCGGCGCGAGCAGGGCTTCGATGCGCTGCATGGCCTGCACCAGCTCGCGCCGGGCCGGCGGCGCCAGCGAGGCGAGCAGGGCGGCCGCCTCCTCGCGCGACTTCTGCTGCAGCGGTTCGAAGACCGCGCGGCCGGCCGGCGTGATCTGCAGCAGGCTTTGCCGGGCGTCCGCCGGATCGGCGCTGCGCGCGAGCCAGCCCGCGGCCTCGAAGCGCTTGAGGATGCGGCTGAGGTAGCCCGCGTCCAGTCCCAGGTCGCGCCGCAGTGCGGTGGCGGTGAGCGCGGGCTGGTGCGCCAGCTCGTACAGCACGCGCACGTCGGTCAGCGAGAACTCGCTGCCGAGGTAGGGGGCGAGCACGCCTGCGCGGCGGGTGAAGAAGCGGTTGAAGCGGCGGACGGCTTTCACGTCGTCCACCGGCACGTCGTGGGAAGAGGTGGGAATAGTGGCCATGGTGTGTGCCATTGTCAAATTAATAATTGACAAAAGCAAATAAAAGGTGGCGCGATGGCCTGCCCACCCGTGGGGTCGGCAGGGGACACGAAAAGGCCCGGCGGCGTAAAATCGCGGGTTGCCCGCCCCGGCCCCGCACCCGGCCGCTCCCTCCCACGATGAACGCCCCCGTCGACGTCTCCTTCTTCGCGCGCGCCGCGAAGCCGCTGACCAGCTACCGCAAGTACTGGGCGGCGCGCTTCGGCACGGCGAAGTTCCTGCCGACCTCGCGCGAGGAGATGGCGGCGCTCGGCTGGGACAGCTGCGACATCGTCATCGTGACCGGCGACGCCTACGTCGACCATCCCAGCTTCGGCATGGCCGTGATCGGCCGCATGCTGGAGGCGCAGGGATTCCGCGTCGGCATCATCGCCCAGCCCGACTGGACAAGCGCCGAGCCCTTCAAGGCGCTGGGCCGGCCGAACCTGTTCTTCGGCGTCACTGCCGGCAACATGGATTCGATGATCAACCGCTACACCGCGGACCGCAAGATCCGCAGCGACGACGCCTACACGCCCGGCGACGCCGGCGGCGCGCGGCCCGACCGCGCGGCGATCGTCTACTCGCAGCGCTGCCGCGAGGCATGGAACGACGTGCCGGTCATCCTCGGCGGCATCGAAGGCAGTCTGCGCCGCATCGCGCACTACGACTACTGGAGCGACAAGGTGCGCCGCTCGATCGTGGTCGATGCCAAGTGCGACCTGCTGCTGTACGGCAACGCCGAGCGCGCGATCGTCGAGATCGCCCACCGCCTGGCGGCCAGGGAGCCGGTGCAGCGCATCACCGACGTCCGCGGCACCGCCTTCGTGCGGCGTGACACGCCGCAAGGCTGGTTCGAGATCGACTCCACCGAGGTGGACATGCCCGGCCGCGTCGATGCGCACGTCAACCCCTACCTGATGGTGTCGGAGCAGGCCAAGGCGCAGGGCCAGAATTGCGCGCGCGAGGACGAGGCCCAGGCGGTGGCGAACGAAGCCAACAATGCCCAACGAACCGTTCAGGCTGAGCCTGTCGAAGCCCAGGCCGGCGCTTCGATCCTTCGACAGGCTCAGGACGGGCCAGGCTCAGCGCGAACGGGTGTAGAGGCACAGCCGATCCACTTCATCGCCAATCCCCATGTTCGCCTGCGGCCGCCGCCGCGCGACCGCAGCGTCATCCGCCTGCCCAGCTTCGAGCAGGTCAAGGCCGACCCGATGCTCTACGCCCATGCCAACCGCGTGCTGCACCTGGAGACCAACCCCGGCAACGCCCGTGCGCTGGTGCAGGCGCACGGCGAGGGCGCCACGGCGCGCGACGTGTGGATGAACCCGCCGCCGATCCCGCTGACCACGGCCGAGATGGACCACGTGTTCGACCTGCCCTACGCGCGCAGCCCGCACCCGCGCTACGCCGACGAGCACGGCCGCCACGACGGCGCGACCAAGATCCCGGCCTGGGAAATGATCCGCTTCTCGGTGAACATCATGCGCGGCTGCTTCGGCGGCTGCACCTTCTGCTCGATCACCGAGCACGAGGGGCGCATCATCCAGAGCCGCAGCGAGGAATCGATCATCCGCGAGGTGGAGGAGATCCGCGACAAGGTCGAGGGCTTCACCGGCGTCATCTCCGACCTGGGCGGCCCCACCGCCAACATGTACCGCATCGGCTGCAAGTCGCCCGAGATCGAGGCCGCCTGCCGCAAGCCCAGCTGCGTGTACCCGGGCATCTGCCCGAACCTGAACACCAGCCACGACCCGCTGATCAAGATCTACCGCCGCGCACGCGCGCTCAAGGGCATCAAGAAGATCCTGATCGGCTCGGGCCTGCGCTACGACCTGGCGGTGCAGTCGCCCGAGTACGTGAAGGAGCTGGTGCAGCACCACGTGGGCGGCTACCTGAAGATCGCGCCTGAGCACACTGAGCAGGGGCCGCTCACGAAGATGATGAAGCCGGGCATCGGCAGCTACGACCGCTTCAAGAAGATGTTCGAGAAGTACTCGGCCGAGGCGGGCAAGAAGCAGTACCTCATCCCGTACTTCATCGCCGCGCACCCGGGCACCAGCGACGAGGACATGATGAACCTCGCGCTGTGGCTCAAGCGCAATGGCTTCCGCGCCGACCAGGTGCAGACCTTCTACCCCAGCCCGATGGCCACGGCCACCGCGATGTACCACTCGGGCAGGAACCCGCTGCGCAAGATCGCGCGCGACAGCGAGGCGGTGGACGTCGTGCGTGGCGAGCGCCGCCGCCGGCTGCACAAGGCCTTCCTGCGCTACCACGATCCGAACAACTGGCCGCTGCTGCGCGAGGCGCTCAAGGCCATGGGCCGCGCCGACCTGATCGGCAACGGCAAGCACCACCTGATCCCCACCTTCCAGCCGCTCGTCGACGGCAGCTACCAGAGCGCGCGGCGCAAGAACTCGACGGTGGCGGCGCCCGCGGCCGGTCCGGTCCAGCCGGCGCGCGGCCGTCTGCTGACGCAGCACACCGGCCTGCCGCCGCGCGCGGCGGGCAAGAAGCGGCGCTGAGATCTTTTCGACCCCTCGCGCCACCGCGGCGAGGGGTGCTTCCTCTGGTTGACTGAGCTTGGCTATACAAGTACAGTGAGACGACCAGGTCGTTCGGGGAGGGAGGAAGCTTCATGGCGCAGGCACGCTTTGTCAGGGGGTGGGCGATCGTCGCCGCGGTCCATGTCCTGCTGGCGCTGATCTTCGGCGCCGCCTATTCCTTCGGTGCCTTCTTCGCCAGCCTGCAGGCGAACTTCGGCGCGGGCCGCTTCTCGACCGCGTCGATCTTCTCCTTCACGGCCCTGATCTACTACGCGGTGGGCGTGGTCTCCGGCGCGCTGAGCGACCGCAGCTCCGTGCGCGCCGTGACGGGCGCGGGCATCGTGCTGCTGTCGCTGGGCTTCCTGGCGAGCAGCATGCTGTCTTCTTCGCTGCTGCCGTTCCTGCTGGCGTTCTGCCTGCTGGTCGGGCTGGGCGTGGGGCTGGTGTACGTGCCCGCGGTCGCGACCCTGCAGCGCTGGTTCGTGATCCGTCGCAGCGCGGCCTCCGGCATCGCGCTGGCGGGCACCGGCCTGGGCACCCTCGTCGGCCCGGTGGTCGCCGGCCTGTTGATGCGGCACTTCTCCTGGCAGGCCACGATGCAGATCTACGCGGCCGCGATCGCGCTGCTGGGACTGGCGGCGGCGATGAGCCTGAGAGGGCGGCCCGAGGACATCGGGCTGCATCCCGACGGCATCGCGCCGCGCGCCGTGACGACTGGCAGTCCGCCGCCGCAGGGCATGGCGCTGGGGGAGGCCGTCCGTTCCGGCCGCTTCCGGTGGTACTTCGCCGCGATCTTCCTCGGCTCCATCGGCCTGTTCCTGGCGCTCGTGCACATCAACCCGCAGGCGCAGCAGCAGGGGCTGCCGGCCACGCAGGCGAACCTGCTGATCGGGCTGATCGGCGTCGGCAACATCCTGGGGCGCCTGCTGCTGGGGCCGCTGGGCGACCGGATCGGCGCGCTGCGCTTCCTGCTGCTGCTCACGCTGTCGCTGGCCGCGCTGTGCGGCCTGTGGGCCGCGGCGCACGGCTTCGCGGCGCTGGCCGTCTTCGCGCTGCTGTTCGGCGCGGCCAACGGCGGCTGCATCGCGCTGTACCCCGCGGTCGCGGCAGGCTGGTTCGGCACGAAGAACCTCGGCGCGATCCTGGGTGCGCTCTACGTCGCCGTGGGCATCGCCGCCGTCGCGGGCGGCAGCGTCGCGGGGCTGCTGTTCGATCTTTCCGGGAGCTACACGCTGTCGATCGTGCTGGCCGGCGCCTGCGCGCTGCTGTCGGCGGCTGCGGTGCTGCAGGCCGGCCGGTGCGGCACCTAGCCGGCCAGCGTATGCATCGGGATGTCCTTCGCCTGCGCCAGCGCGTCGAGCTCGGCGCGCGTGCGCCCGCGCAGCCAGTCGGCGATGGCGCCGTGCGTGGCCTGCGCCTGCATGTCGCGCGAGGCGACGCCGGCAACTTCGCACAGGCGCGCGGCGAAGTGCGGTTCCAGCGCGGCCACCGCCACGCGGCCGTCGGCGCAGTCGTAGACGCGGTAGCCCGCATGCGCCCCGCCCACCGCACCGCCCGGCGCCGTGAGGCCCCAGGTGCGGGGCAGGGCCAGCCAGTCGGCGGCGTCGCTCAGCGCGACCTCGAGGTACACGCCCGCCGCGTCGGGGTTGCCGCGCGTGCGCAGCGTCGCCTGCAGCACCGCCTCGCTGGCCAGCAGCGCGCCGCCCATGTCGGCGTACAGCGTGGGCGGCAGCGCGGTGCCGGTGACCAGGCCGGCCTCGGCGAGGTAGGTGAGGTCGTGCCCCGGCGCCTCGGCGCGCGCGCCGGGCGCGCCGACGATGGCCACCTGCGACAGCCGCGGGTGGCGCGCCCGCAGCGCGGTGCGGTCCAGGCCCAGCTTGGCCAGCGCCGACGGGCGGAAGGAGGTCAGCAGCACGTCCGTGTCGGCCAGGGACTCGTGCAGGACGGCCTGGCCCTCGGCCGTCTTCAGGTCGGCGCTGCGCACTTCCACGCCCTCGTGCAGGCGCGCGTAGGCGGTGGGGTTGTAGTGGCCCATCGGGTCGCCGGCCGGCGGCTCGAACTTGAGGCAGCGCGCGCCCATCGCCCGGCAGCGCATCAGCGCCGCCGGGCCGGGCAGGTTCAGCGCCAGGCTGAGCACGCGCACGCCGGCCAGGGGTTGGAAGCGATCGTCGGTAGGGGCAGTCATGCCGGCAGTCTCCAGGTTCTCGGGTGGCGCCGCATTGTCGCGCGGCGCGAAAGAGCAGGTTGCGCCAAGCGGGCGGTGCGGGGTGGGCGTAGCATGGCCCGGTTTTCCGGTCCCTGACATCCAAGGAGAGACTTCATGTTCGATACCTCGCTCCTGCGCGGACAGCGCATCCTCGTCACCGGCGGCGGCACCGGCCTGGGCAAGGCCATGGCCGAGCGCTTCCTCGCCCTGGGCGCCGACATCGCCATCTGCGGCCGCCGCCAGTCGGTCTGCGAGGAGACCGCGGCGCAATGGCGCACGCAGTTCCCCGACCGGCGCATCGACGCCTTCGGCGTGGACATCCGCGTCGCGCAGGCGGTGGAGGAGATGGTCGAGAGCCTGTGGCAGGGCGGCGGCCTGACCGGCCTGATCAACAACGCGGCGGGCAACTTCGTCGCGCCGACCGAAAGCCTGTCGCCGCGCGCCTTCGACGCGGTGGCGAACATCGTGTTCCACGGCACCTTCTACGTGACGCAGGCGGTGGGCAAGCGCTGGGTCGCCGAGGCGCGCGCCGGCCAGTGGAAGCCGGGCGACGCGATGCGCAGCGTGATGAGCATCATCGTCACCTGGGTCGACAACGGCGGCCCCTACGTGGTGCCCTCGGCGATGAGCAAGGCTGGCATCGAGGTGATGACCAAGTCGCTGGCGGTGGAATGGGCGCGCTACGGCATCCGGCTCAACGCGGTGGGGCCGGGCGAGATCCCGACCGAGGGCATGAGCAAGCGGCTCAACCCCGGCGAGGAGCCCGGCGCGCGCAGCCGCGAGCTCAGCCCGATGGCGCGCACCGGCCGCATGAGCGAACTGCAGAACCTGGCCGCCTTCCTGATGGCGCCGGGCCAGTGCGACTGGCTGAGCGGGCAGGCCATCATGATGGACGGTGCCAATGCCCTGGCCAACGGCGGCAACTTCTACGCGCTGCGCGAGTGGAGCGATGCCGACTGGCAGGCCGCGCGCGAGCGCATCGAGGTGCAGAACCAGAAGGACAAGGCGCAGCGCTGAGCGCCTGGCGTCAGTCGGCGATGGCCGCGCCGCGCGCGGCCAGCAGATCGCGCAGCAGCGAGCGGTGGCAGCGCGCGGCGTCCTCGCAGTAGCAGCCGACCGAGAAGGCGCCGTGGCGCGACAGGGCGGCCAGCAGGTCCAGGCTGCGGCTGGCGTCGGGCTCGGCCATCTCGGCCCGGTAGCGGCGCGCGAAGGCGTTCCATTGCGCGGGCGTCTCGGCGGCCTGCGCCTGCTTCATGGTGTCCACGGACGGCGCGAGGTTGGGGTACCAGACGTCGTACCAGTCCTGCGCCGCGAACTGCGTCTTGGGTACGCCGCGCGGCGGGCGGCGCACGGTGCCGATGCGAAGGCCCTCGTCGGCAGCGCGCGGCGTGCCCAGGCGGACGATGCGGATGGCCATGGCGTGTTTTCCTCCTTGTGTTCCGACGGCGGCGCCGGGTGTCCGGTCGGCGATAGCCGCCATCATCGCGCAAGCGCCATACTCGGCGCCAGAAGGAGACCGCCCATGAGCAGCGAACGCATCGAATGGATCCGCCATCCCGACGGCGTGGTGGAACTGCACCTGGCCCGCGTGGAGAAGATGAACGCGCTCGATCCCGCGATGTTCGACGCGCTGCTCGAGGCCGGGGACCGCCTGTGCGCGGACACGGCGGCGCGTGCCGTGGTCATGGCCGGTCGGGGCAAGGCTTTCTGCGCCGGGCTGGACATGCAGTCCTTCGAGCGCATGGGCCGGCAGGGGGCGGCCGCGGCCGACATGCTCGGCGCCGGCGCCGCGGGAGGCGATCTGCTGACACGCACGCACGGCCAGGCCAACGCGGCGCAGCAGATCGCCATGGTGTGGCGCCAGGTGCCGGTGCCGGTGATCGCCGCGGTGCACGGCGTGGCCTTCGGCGGCGGGCTGCAGGTCGCCCTCGGCGCGGACCTGCGCGTGGTGGCGCCCGATGCGAAGCTGTCGGTGATGGAGATCAAGTGGGGCCTGGTGCCGGACATGGGCGGCATGGTGCTCATGCGCGAGCTCGTGCGGGCCGACGTGGTGCGCGAGCTCACGCTGACGGGCCGGATCTTCTCGGGCGAGGAGGCGCTGGCGCTGGGCTTCGCCACCCGGCTGGCCGCCGACCCCCTGGCCGAAGCCCGGCGCCTGGCGCAGGAGATCGCCGCGCGCAGCCCGGAGGCGGTGCGTGCCGCCAAGCGTCTTTTCAATGCGGCCGCGACGGCGAGCGATGCCGAGCTGCTGCTCGCGGAGTCAGTGGAGCAGCAGGCGCTGATCGGCAGCCCGCTGCAGCGCGAGGCGGTGCGCGCGAACATCGAGCGGCGCGCGCCGCGCTTCGACGCCCCGGCCTGAGCGGCGGGCCGTCAGCGGGAACGGGGGGACTGCTCCCGCCCGCCGGATTCGCCCTCCAGCGTCGCGATGGTGATGCGCACCCGGCGGGCCATCTGTCGCTGCAGTGGCTCCCAGCCTCTGTAGATCGGCACGATCGTGAGCCAGCCGACGCCGATGACGCCGAACAGGGCTCCGAAGAATTCCCATTGCATGAGCCACCTCTTTCCGGACTCGAAAGCGGCGCAGTTTGCCAACGCTGGCAGTGGACAGCAATACCACCAATGGCGGATGGCACTTCATCGATCCGTGTCGCCGGGCGTGGACGCCGTCTCGGCGCGGTCCTGCAGGGCCTGGTGCCCTTGGCGCGTGATGGCCAGCACCTGTGCCGGGCGATGGCTGCCGCCGCCGCCCGGCAACTCGCCGGTGGGCGGTACGAAGGCGCTCACCAATCCGGCCGCGCGCAGCACGCGCAGCTTGTCGATGTCCGCCGGCGCATAGATGGTGTACGGCAGGGGCTGCCGGGCGATCATCCGAAGAAGCTCCATGGGCATGTGGTGTCTCCTGTGTCTGCCTGCGCCCAGAAAAAGACCCGCCGAGGCGGGTCCAAGGGCCCCGAAGGGCCGGGGAGGGATTCGGGATGCCTCTGCCGGCGCAATGCCTGGTTCGTGACAGTCGTGCCCAGCATCCCGCCGGCAACGCGGGGCGCCTGTAGTCCTTTGGCCATCCGCCGGGTCGGCGCCGGCGCCGTGCGGGCGTGCACAAAGCCGCACCAGCGCCCAAAAAATCGACGCAGTCGGCGGCTCGGTGCTGTCCGTTGGCAATACTGCCTCCCGTGTCCATCAAGCTGCTCCACCGCCTTGCGCGCGAAAAACTGCCCATCCACGTGACCGCGGGAGAGGACGTCGATCAGCTGCGCGTGCTGCACCTGGCCGGCCATGTCAAGGCGAGGATTCCGCTGCCGGTGCGCACACTGTCCGGCTACGACCAGCCGCCGGCGCTGGTCGAGGCCATCACGCGCATCGGGCGGGCCATGCTCGATCGCTTCCCGGACGGCTGAGGCCTGTTCACCCGGCGCCGGTCCAGAATTCAGTCGAAAGTGTGAATCACTGCGCGATGCCGTGCCTTGGCGGCGCGCGTGGCCGCTGCCTGCAGGCCGGATGCCGGCAACAATCGCGCCGGTTGCGCCAGCCCCGCGCGCGGCCGCTGCGTGATGGCACGGCGCGGGGCATGAAAAGGAATCCAATGAGCAGGACATTCTCGAGGCTGGCAGGCGGCATGGCGTGCGCGATGGCGTTCATGACGGCGCAGGCCGCGCCGCCGGCGGACGGCCAGTCGGGCTACATCAAGCAGGTGCACGGCAGTGCGTGGCTGGTGGATGCCCAGGGGTCTTCGCGCCCCTTGCGCGTGGGCGATCCGGTGTTCAACTCCGACAGCATCGTCACCGAGGCGGACGCCGGCGCCGGACTGCTGCTGCGCGACGGCACGGCGATCGTCGTCGGGCCATCCTCCCAACTGGACGTCAAAAGCTTCCACTTCGACGCCTACACGCGCGACGGCGGCCTGTTCGTTGCGCTGCTGCGCGGCTCGCTGCGCATGATCACCGGGCTGATCGGCAAGACCAATCCCGAGGCGGTGCGCGTGGACACCCAGACCGCGACCATCGGCATCCGGGGCACCGACTTCATCGTGCAGGCCGACGCGCGGCACTGACGCCGCAGCTCAGCGCACGACCAGCCCTTCGAGCGCCGGGTCGGCCGGCGGCGGGCGCAGCTTCATCGCTTCGAGCCGCCTGACCAGCAGCCGCGCGATCATCAGGTTGCGGTGGCGCTTGTCGTCGGCGGGGATCACGTGCCAGGGCGCGTGCGCGGTCGAGGTGGCGCGCAGCGCCTTCTCGTAGCAGCGCTGGTAGGCGTCCCACTTGCTGCGCGCATCGAGGTCGCCCATGCTGAACTTCCAGTGCTTGTCGGTCTCGTCGATGCGCGCCTGCAGCCGCTTGCGCTGCTCGTCCTTGCCGATGTGCAGCATGCACTTGACGAGCACGGTGCCGGTTTCCGCCAGCAGCCGCTCGAAGTCGTTGATCTGGGCATAGCGGCGCTTCGTTTCCTCCCTGTCGATCCAGCCCTCGACCACCGGCACCAGCACGTCCTCGTAGTGGCTGCGGTTCCACACCGTGAGCTCGCCGGCGCGCGGCACCACCGCGTGGCAGCGCCAGAGGAAATCGCGGGCACGCTCCTCCTCGGTCGGCGCCTTGAAGGCCGCGACCCGCACGCCCAGCGGCGAGGTGCGTGAGAACACCCAGCGGATCGTGCCGTCCTTGCCGCTGGTGTCCATGCCCTGGAGCACCAGCAGCACCTTGCGGCGGCCTTCGGCGTGCAGCAGGTTCTGCAGCACGTCCAGCTCCAGCGCCAGCGCGTCCAGGCGCTTGCGCTGGGCGGCCTCGTTGCCGTCGAGAAAGGGCGTGTCGCCCGGGTCGATGCGCGCGAGCTTGAACTTGGGGCCGGCGCGGTAGGGTCTGAAGCTGGCCATGAATGCAATCCTCCGGTGGCAATCGATGCCGAAGGGTAAGCGATCGCGCGGAGGCGCCTCTTCAGGTGCTGCCCGCGTCGTCGTCCAGCGACGCGCTCCAGCGCGTGCCCCAGCCCTGGCGCGCATCGTCGAGGTGCCGGCGCTCGCGCTTGGTGGGTCGGCCCTGCTCGATGCTCAGCGCGGGTTCGTGCGCCAGCCGGCGCTGCTCGCGCGACGCGGCCTGCGCCGCCAGGCTTTCGGCGGTTTCCTCGTACAGCTGCTGCGCCACCGGCGCCGGGCCGCGCTGGGCGCTCAGGCCGCGCACGACCACCGTGCGCGTCACCGGCCCCTGGCGCAGGTCGACCGTGTCGCCCACACGCACCTCGCGCGCAGGCTTGGCGACGTCGCCGTTGACCTGCACGCGGTGCTTGCCGATTTGCTCGGCGGCCAGCGAGCGCGTCTTGTAGAAGCGCGCGGCCCAGAGCCATTTGTCGATGCGCAGTCGCTCCATCCTCATCCTTGTGGTGTGCGTTGCAGGGGCAGGTGCACGACGGCGTCGAGCCCGATCGTGCGGCCGCCTGCGTCCCTGCGATTGTCCAGCGCGATCCGGCCGCCGAGCGCCAGCACGATCTCGCGGCAGATCGCCAGGCCCAGGCCGGAGCCGCGCGCCGCGTCGCCGGCCGCGAAGGGTGCGAACAGGCGCTGGCGCAGCTCGTGCGAGATGCCCGGGCCGGCGTCGCGCACGACCAGCACCGCGCGGCCTGCCTCGGTGCCGACGCGCACCGACAGGGCCGCGCCCCGCGGGCTGTGCTTGATGGCGTTGTGCAGCAGGTTGCGCGCGAGTTCCTGCAGCATCCAGCGGTGCGCGTTCACCGGCGCGGCGGCGGTTTCCAGCTCGAAGTCGAGCTGCCGGTCGGCGACCAGCGGCGACACATCGAGCGCGATCTGGCGCACCGTGCCGGCCAGATCCAGGGTCTCGAACTCGGGCTGCTGGCGCAACTGCTCGACCTTGGCCAGCGACAGCATCTGGTTGGCCAGCGCGGTGGCACGCTCGACGGTGGTGCTGATCTCGTTCAGCGCCTGCGCCGGCGGCACGTCGCCGCGCTGCGCCGACTGCACCTGCGCCTTGAGCACTGCCAGCGGCGTGCGCAGCTGGTGCGCGCTGTCGCGCACGAAGCGCTTCTGGTGGTCCAGCAGCCGCTGCAGCCGCTCCATGACGGCGGTGGTGGCGTCCACCAGCGGGCGCAGTTCGCGCGGCGCATCGGGCGCGTCGATGGGCGAGAGATCGTCCGCCGGCCGGGCCTCGATCGCCTCGCCGAGCTGGCGCACCGGGCGCGTGGCACGCTGCACCACCAGCACCGTGACCAGCGCCACCACCGCGAGCAGCAGCAGCTGGCGCCACATCGTGTCCACCAGCAGCTTGCGCGCCAGCGTCTCGCGCAGCTCCAGCGTCTCGGCCACCTGCACCACCGCCATGCCGCGGCCCTGCGGGCTGGCCACGGGCTGCAGCAGCACGGCCACGCGCACCGGCTGGTTGCGGAACTGCGCATCGTAGAAATCCACCAGCGCGGCGTACGGCGGCCGGTCGGGCAGCCTGCCGCGCCAGAAGGGCAGCTCGGCGAAGCCGGAGATCATCTCGCCGTCGAGCGCGGACACGCGGTAGAAGATGCGGCTCTGGTTGTCGGCCTCGAAGGCTTCCAGGGCGGAGTAGGGCACCGTCGCGCGCAGCAAGGCGGCCTCGTCGTAGCCCTGGACGTCGAGCTGCTCGCCGATGGTCTTGGCCGAGGCCAGCAGCGTGCGGTCGTAGGCCGTGGTGGCGGCGGCCAGCGACTGGCGGTACAGGCTCACGCTGTTGATCACGATGAACAGCGCGACCGGCGCGAGGATGCCCAGCAGCAGCCGCGCGCGCAGCGAGGCCGGACGCCTCATCCTTCCTCTCGCAGCAGATAGCCCAGGCCGCGCAGGGTCATGAGGGCCGTGCCGGTGCCGGCGAGCTTCTTGCGCAGGCGGTACACCACGACCTCGACGGCCTCGTACTGCACCTCGCTCTCGCCCGGAAAGACGAGTTCGAACAGCCGCTCCTTCGCCACCGCATGGCCCGGCTTGGCCATCAGCGCGCGCAGCAGCGCGAGCTCGCGCGGGGTGAGCTCCATCACCTCGCCGCGGCGGTAGATCGCGCCGCTGTGCGCCTCGCAGCGCAGCTCGCCCACCTGCTGGTCGGCCGCCGCGGACTCGGGCTCGGCCTGCTGGTGGCGCCGGCGCAGCGCGCGGATGCGCGCCTCCAGCTCGTCCAGGTCGAAGGGCTTGGGCAGGTAGTCGTCGGCCCCCGCGTTGAGGCCGACCACGCGGTCGCCCACGGTGCCGCGCGCGGTGAGCAGCAGCACCGGCGTGCGCAGGCCCTCGGCGCGCGCCTGCGCCAGCACCTGCAGGCCGTCGAGGTGGGGCAGGTTCAGGTCCAGCGCGACCACGTCGGGCTCCAGCGCGCGCCAGCAGGCGATGGCCTCGGCGCCGTCGCCGCATACGCGCACGTCGATCTGGCGGCGCCCGAGCGAGCGCTGCAACGTGGTCTGCATCGAGGGATCGTCTTCGACCAGCAGCAGTTTCATTCGCGATTCAGTATTTACCCCGAGACGCTGGACAGCCAACTGACAGGAGGGGGGCGCATCATAGCGGCGTTTTATTTCCAAATGGCAAGGAGACACCGATGCGTCGAGATACCTTTCTGAAGTCCCTGGCGGCCCTGGCCGCGGCCGGCGCGCTGCCGATGCCGGCGTTCGCCGCGCCCCGCGTCAAGATGATGATCCCGGCCAACCCCGGCGGCGGCTGGGACACCACCGGGCGCGCGCTGGGCAAGGCCATGATCGATGCCAAGCTGGCCGACACCGTGACCTACGACAACAAGGGCGGCGCGGCCGGCGCACTCGGCCTGGCCCAGTTCATCAACGGCTCCAAGAACGACCCGAACGCATTGATGGTGATGGGCTCGGTGATGCTGGGCGGCATCATCACCGGCAAGCCGCCGGTGAACCTGACCCAGGCCACGCCGATCGCACGCCTCACGACCGAATACAACGTGTTCGTGCTGCCGAGCAATTCGCCCTTCAAGACCATGGCCGACGTGGTCGCCCAACTCAAGAAGGATCCGGGCAGCGTCAAGTGGGGCGGCGGTTCGCGCGGCTCGACCGAGCACATCGCGGCGGCCATGATCGCGCAGAAGGTCGGCGCCGATCCTTCCAAGATCAACTACGTGGCGTTCCGCGGCGGCGGCGAGGCCACGGCCGCCATCCTGGGCGGCAACGTCAGCGTCGGCGGCAGCGGCTACAGCGAGTTTGCCGAGTACATCGCGGCCGGCAGGATGCGCCCCATCGCCGTCACGTCGGCCGAGCGGGTGCCGGGCATCGACGTGCCCACGCTGAAGGAGCAGGGCATCGATGTCGAGATCGGCAACTGGCGCGGCGTGTACGGCGCGCCCGGCCTCACGGCCGACCAGCGCAAGGCGCTGACCGACCTGGTGCAGGCCACGGTCAACCACGCCAGCTGGGCCGAGGCGCTCGAGAAGAACGGCTGGACCCCGGCGGTGCTCACCGGCGCGGCCTTCGACAAGTTCGTGGACGACGAGTTCGCGGTCTTGCGCGACACGATGACCAAGTCGGGCATGATCTGAGGCGGCCGGCATGAGTTCGACGGATTCGCCGGCCGGCGCCCCGGGCCTGCCCGACGGCACGGCGCTGTGGCCCCAGACCCTGGTGGGGCTGGGGATCCTGCTCACGGGCATCGGCCTGGGCGTCGGCGCCATCGGTATCTCGTCCGACGCGGGGTACAGCGGCGTCGGCCCGAACTTCTTCCCCTGGATGGCGGCGGTCGTGCTGGCCCTGTGCGGCGCGTGGATCCTCTGGGAGGCGCGCACCGGCGGCTTTCGCGAGATGGATGCGCCGCCGGGCGCGGCAAGCGGGTACTGGAGCGGCTTCGTCTGGGTGTCTGCGGGGCTTTTGCTGAACGCGTCGCTGATCACCTCGATCGGGTTCATCCCGGGCTGCGCCCTGTGCTACCTGCTTGCCGTGCAGGGCTTGCGTCGCGCCAATGGGCAGCCGGCCGCCGGCTCGGTACGGACCTGGATCATCGATTTCGTGACCGGCCTGCTGATCGCCGCGCCGGTGTTCTGGCTGTTCACGCAGTTCCTGGCGATCAACCTGCCGGGGCTGACCGAGACGGGGTGGTTCTAGATGAAGCCCACCCCCGTTGCTTGCTCACTTCGTGTAGCCGCCTCCCCCCTCGAGGGGGCAACACCAGCGGCCCGGCGGAGCCGGTTCCGCGGTGTTTCCCGGCTGGGCCGTCACTGTTGCATGCGTCGCAGATCACACGGCCGCATGGTGGAAAACTGACATGGAAGTCTTCGACGCACTCATGCAGGGCTTCGGCTCTGCGATCACGCCGGCCAACCTGATGTGGTGCCTGGTCGGCTGTGCCCTGGGCACGGCCATCGGCGTGCTGCCGGGCATCGGGCCGGCGGTGACGGTGGCGATGCTGCTGCCGATCACCGGCAAGGTCGACATCACCGCCTCGATGATCTTCTTCGCCGGCATCTACTACGGCGCGATGTACGGCGGATCGACCACCTCCATCCTGCTGAACACGCCCGGCGAGACCGCCAGCATGGTCACGGCCATGGAAGGCAACAAGATGGCCAAGAGCGGCCGCGCCGGCGCAGCGCTGGCGACGGCGGCCATCGGCTCCTTCGTCGCGGGCACCATCGCCACGGTGATCGTCACGCTGTTCGCGCCGACGGTCGCCGAGTTCGCGGTCAAGCTCGGCCCGCCCGAGTACTTCATGCTGATGGTGCTGGCCTTCACCACGGTGAGCGCGGTGCTCGGCAAGAGCACGCTGCGCGGCTTGACGGCGCTGTTCATCGGCCTTGCGGCCGGCTGCGTGGGCCTGGACCAGATCTCGGGCCAGGGCCGCTACGTCGGCGGCATCCCGGAGCTGCTGGACGGCATCGAGATCGTGCTGGTGGCGGTCGGCCTGTTCGCCGTGGCGGAGGTGCTCTATGCCGCGCTGTACGAAGGCCGGGTGGTCGAAACGCAGAACAGGCTGACCCGCGTGCACATGACCCGGCGCGACTGGCGCCGGTCGATTCCGGCCTGGCTGCGTGCCACGGCCATCGGCGCGCCGTTCGGCTGCGTCCCGGCGGGCGGCACCGAGATCCCGACCTTCCTGAGCTACGCGACGGAAAAGAAGCTGGCGAAGGATCCGCAGGACAAGGCCGAGTTCGGCACCACCGGCGCCATCGAGGGCGTGGCCGGCCCCGAGGCCGCCAACAACGCGACGGTGACCACCGCCCTGATCCCGCTGCTCACGCTGGGCATCCCGATCAGCAGCACCACGGCCATCCTGCTCGGCGCGTTCCAGAACTACGGCATCCAGCCCGGGCCGCAGCTGTTCACCAGCTCGGCCGACCTGGTGTGGGCGCTGATCGCCTCGCTGTACATCGGCAACGTGATGCTGCTGGTGCTGAACCTGCCGATGGTCGGCCTGTGGGTCAAGCTGCTGAAGATCCCGAAGCCGCAGCTCTATGCCGGCATCCTGATCTTCGCGACCGTCGGCGCCTACGGCATGCGGCAGAGCGCCTTCGACCTGTTCCTGCTGTACGCCATCGGCGTACTGGGCGTGGTCATGCGGCGCTTCGACTTCCCCACGGCGCCGGTCGTGGTCGGCATGATCCTCGGCCCGCTGGCCGAGGCGCAGCTGCGCAACGCCATGTCCATCGGCGAGGGCAGCGCGATGGTGTTCCTGCAGCGGCCGATGTCGCTCACGCTGGTCGTCATCGTGCTGGCCGTGCTGGTGCTGCCGCGCCTGGCCAAGCGCCTGAGCGAGCGCAGGCGCGTACCGCTGGCGACCTGAAGCCGTCCCTTTTTTCCTCGGCCCTTGGAACCGCCCGTCGCTTGCGACGGGCTTTTTTTTTGCGCGTCGCGCACGCCTTCCTTCAATGAATAAGGGGTTTACCCTTGGTTGCGATGAATATTCCATGACCATAAAATTCAGTCTCAAATGATTTATAACTAAATCAATTGAGTGCCGCGATCGATGGCGACTGCGGCCCCTGTGCTGTAACCCCGAGGAGGTTGGATGAAGATCGTATGCATCGGCGGAGGGCCGGCCGGCCTGTACTTCGGGCTCCTGATGAAGCAGCAGGACCCGTCGCACGACGTGACGGTGGTCGAGCGCAACAAGCCCTACGACACCTTCGGCTGGGGCGTGGTGTTCTCCGACGCGACCATGGACAACATGCGGCGCTGGGATCCGCCCACGGCCGACGCGATCCAGGAGGCCTTCAACCACTGGGACGACATCGAGCTGGAGTTCAAGGGCGAGGTGTTCCGCTCCGGCGGCCACGGCTTCGTGGGTATCGGCCGCAAGAAGCTGCTCAACATCCTGCAGGCGCGCTGCGAGGAGTTGGGCGTCAAGCTGGTGTTCGAGACCGATGCCGATTCCGACGCCGACTACCCCGATGCCGACCTGGTGATCGCCAGCGACGGCATCAACTCGCGCGTGCGCACCAAGTACCAGGACGTCTTCAAGCCCGACATCGTGGTGCGTCCCAACCGCTACATCTGGCTGGGCACGAACAAGCTCTACGACGCCTTCACCTTCCTGTTCGAAAAGACCGAGCACGGCTGGTTCCAGGCCCACATCTACAAGTTCGACGACAAGACCACCACCTTCATCGTCGAATGTCCCGAGCACGTGTGGCTGGCCCACGGCCTGGACAAGGCCGACCAGGACGAGTCGATCGCCTTCTGCGAGAAGGTCTTCGCGAAGAATCTGCAGGGCGCCAGGCTGATGACCAACGCACGTCACCTGCGCGGCTCGGCCTGGCTGAATTTCCAGCGCGTGGTGTGCGACCAGTGGTGGCTCCGGAACGCGCACGGCAGCCACGTCGTGCTGATGGGCGACGCGGTGCACACCGCGCATTTCGCCATCGGCTCGGGCACCAAGCTGGCGATCGAGGATGCGATCGAGCTCACGCGCCTGTTCCAGGAGCTGGGCGACAGCCCGGCGCACATCACCGAGGTGCTCACCCGGTACCAGGAGGCGCGCCGCATCGAGACGCTGCGGCTGCAGAACGCGGCCTGGAATGCCATGGAATGGTTCGAGGTCTGCGGCAAGCGCTACTGCGACCAGCTGGACGGCCCGCAGTTCATGTATTCCATGCTCACGCGCAGCCAGCGCATCAGCCACGAGAACCTGCGCCTGCGCGACAAGGGCTGGCTGGAAGGCTACGAGCGCTGGTTCGCCGAGCGCGCCGGCGTGAAGGCGCCCGAGGGCCTGCCGCCGCCGCCGATGTTCACGCCCTACACGGTGCGCGGCGTCACGCTCCAGAACCGCATCGTGGTCTCGCCGATGGCGCAGTACTCCGCAGTGGACGGCGTGGCCGGCGACTACCACCTGGTGCACCTGGGCGCGCGCGCCATGGGCGGCGCCGGCATGGTGTTCGCCGAGATGACCTGCGTCAGCGCCGAGGGCCGCATCACCCCCGGCTGCCCGGGCCTGTACAAGCCCGAGCACACCGCGGCCTTCAAGCGCATCGCCGACTGGATCCATGCCAACAGCGACGCCAAGTTCGCGATCCAGATCGGCCATGCCGGCGCCAAGGCCTCCACGCGCCTGGCCTGGGACGGCATCGACCAGCCGCTGGAAGAGGGCAACTGGCCGATCATCGCCGCCTCGCCGCAGCAGTACCTGGAGGGCGTGAGCCAGACCGCGCGCGAGATGACGCGCAGCGACATGGACGAGGTCAAGGCGCAGTTCGTCGCATCCACCCTTGCCGCCGCCGAAGCCGGCGCCGACTGGCTGGAACTGCACTGCGCGCACGGCTACCTGCTGTCGAGCTTCATCTCGCCGCTGACCAACCAGCGCACCGACGACTACGGCGGCTCGCTGGCCAACCGGCTGCGCTATCCGCTGGA
>Ga0160469_100403_pt1 | contig 22519 bp, 15 predicted proteins | sample HID1972M_E11MG_FD_108246 | JGI IMG/M metagenome (GOLD analysis project Ga0160469, IMG submission 108246) | Enriched pill bug-associated microbial communities from UW Madison campus, WI, USA - HID1972M_E11 MG | ecosystem: Host-associated > Arthropoda: Insects > Digestive system > Unclassified ...
ATGGCAATACATGCCGCCGCCACAAATACCAGCGTCGAATAAATACGGGTTACGGCCATGACGCCGATATTTTCTGCGTAGGTTGTCACGCCGGTGCCGCCCACGGCGCCTGAAATCATGGTGGCAACCCCATCGCCCACGAAAGCGCGTCCCAGATACTGGTCAAGGTTCTGCCCGGTCATGGCGCTGACCGCACGGATATGACCCAGGTTTTCAGCAATCAGAATGACGGCAACCGGCACCATCACTGAAATGGCCGACACGGTAAACTCGGGGGCAACCAGCGTCGGCAAACCGAACCAGGCCGCGGCCTGCACGCCGGTAAAGTCAATCGGCGCACCCAGACCGGCCACATTGGTCAGCAGCCAGTAAATGACGCAAGCGGCGATCAGTCCCAACAGAATCAGCAGGCGCTGTATCATGCCGCGCGTGAAAACGGCGACCCCGGCAACGCACAGTATGGTCATCAAGGCCATCAGCGCCTCGAAGGTGGAGCCCGAGCCCATCGCGCCCTTGGCCGCAATAGGCGCCAGATTCAGGCCGATCACTGCAACAATGGCGCCGGTAACCACAGGAGGCATCAGCCGTTCGATCCAGGCCGAACCATTGCCTCGGCTGTTGGCGTACCAAACCAGCACACCAACCAGCGCATACACCAAACCGCACACGATAATGGCGCCCAGCGCAACGCCAATGTTGGCATTGGGGCCGCTGCCGGCGTAACCCGTTACCGAAATGACGCCGCCGATGAAAGCGAAACTGGAACCCAGATAGCTGGGCACCCGGCCGGCGACGAAAAAGAAGAAGATCAACGTGCCGATGCCCGACATCAGCACGGCCAGATTGGCATCGAAACCCATCAGCAAAGGGGCCAGCACGGTCGCTCCAAACATGGCGACAACGTGTTGCGCACCCATTACCGCGGTCTGCGGCCAGGACAGACGCTCATCGGGTGCTACAATCTGATGATCCCGGGCCCGGTCAACCCGCCGCCAGATTGGAAAAAAAGGTCCACTCATTACTTTCCCCATTCAGATGTAAAGTCATATTTTGCTGGATATGCAGTGTACGACCTGACCGGTGCACAGAGCAAGTAAAACTGCGGCTGGCGGCAAGACCTTATCCGTGATTTTCTGTCCTTTACCCGACTACCCTTCGAAAGCCCAACTATGTCACATACCGATTTCTGGATTATCCGCCATGGCGAAACCGACTGGAACGCCGAACGTCGCCTGCAGGGTTGGCGCGACATTGCGCTGAACCCCAACGGCATCGCCCAGGCCCAGGCCCTGAACGCGCATCTGCAAGGCTGTTTCAGCGACGCGACGCCCGCACACATTTATACGAGCGATCTGCAGCGGGCATATCACACTGCCCTGCCCTATGCCCAGTCATGCAACAAGCCCATTCATCAACTACCTGGGCTGCGCGAACGCAATTACGGTATTCTCGAAGGCCGGCTCTGGTCAGAGCTGACCGGCTTTGATTCGGCACGCAATCACAACCTGACGATCGAACTGGACCAGAACGAACACAAGGCAGAGGACCTGGCAACCTTTTATGCGCGGATCAGGCAGACACTGAATGCACTGGCACAAAAACACAAAAACGAAACCATCATGATCGTAAGCCATGGCGGCGCAATCGACATGATGTGGCGGGCAGCCGGCAAGCTGACACCCGATGCGCCACGCCAATTCACTCAACGCAATACCAGCATCAACCGCCTGCGAATTGTCAATGATGACAGCTGGCAGATTGTGTTCTGGGCCGACACGAGTCATTTGCCGCAAGTGGCAGCCGAGGCATAAAGCTCAAAGCATAAAATTGTTCCGGCTACCGACGCACCCTCGCAGTGATGGGTGCCGGGCTACTGCCCGGGCCTGACGGGATGGCGCCTACTGCCGGCGAGGCTTGCGACCGGCACGGCTCATCATGCGATCATAAAGCGCACTGGGAACGAAGCGCATCAGTCTGGCGACCAGACCCATCTGCCATGGAATGACGGTATAGCGGCGGCCAAGAGCAATCGCCTGACCTGCGCGCTGCGCAAAAGCATCGGGCTTCATCAAAAACGGCATTGGATAAGGATTGTGCTGTGTCATTGGGGTATCGATGAACCCAGGGGCGATCGTCACAACTTTGACGCCAGTACCGTACAGGTCAAGGCGCAAACTTTCCAGAAATACCGTGACGGCTGCCTTGGATGCACTGTAAGCGCTGGAGCCAGGCAGGCCCCGAACACCGGCAACGCTGCTGATCCCCACCAAGGTGCCGCTCCCCCGGCTTTGCATCCCGGGAATGAAGGGTTCAAAGGTAGCCCCCATGCCCAGCACATTGGTTTCAATAATTTCCCGGAACACCTCGGCATCTTCGACCATGCCATTGAGAATGCCGACACTGATGCCTGCATTGGCAATGACAATGTCCACCGGACCATTATGCAAAAAATCTGCAGCCGCAGCATGCAGATCGGCCGCATACCGCACATCGCCAACATAGCATGCCGCCGGTTTTGACAACGACGACGATAGCGCTTGCAATTTGTCGCCCGAGCGGGCGAAAAGACCCAACTGCGCGCCGCAGGCGTCGTAATACCGGGCAAAAGCCTCGCCCAGTCCGCTACTGGCGCCACTAATAAAAACACGCATGTCGGTACGCAATCGCTATCGGGATATTAGAATTTCGTGATATGACAATCGAAATTATTACAATTGTGATTGAAGATAGTTCTGCAGACCGAGTCGCTCAATCAGGCGCAGCTGTTGTTCCAGCCAATGCGCGTGATCTTCCTCGGTATCTTCCAGTTGCACACGCAACATTTCACGTGTTACGTAATCACCAGACTCTTCGCAAAGCGCAATGCCTTTTTTCAGATTGTCCCGAACCTCAAACTCCGTATCCAGGTCAAGCTGCAGCATTTCGGGAACGTCCTTGCCCACCCGGATATCGGCAGATACCATCTTGGGTGTGCCTTCCAGCAAAAGAATGCGACGAATCAACGCATCGGCGTGATCTGTCTCATCCTGCATTTCGTGGCCGATACGTTCGAACAACTTGGTATAGCCCCATTCATGGTACATGCGTGAGTGAATGAAGTACTGGTCCCGTGCTGCGAGTTCGCCCGAAAGCAGAAAGTTCAGATAGTCTATGACTTTAGGATGGCCTTTCATTATGCTGCTCCTTGAAAGAATCAAACGTAAAACCCTATTTTAAGAGAGGTTTGCGCAGCGCATGCCCTATAAAGAAAAATTGCCAAATTTCACGAAGAAAAATGGCAATCGTTCTCATTATCTACACGCAACGGCCATGCGGCCCGACAACCGGCTTATGCCTTCTTTGCCGAAGCCAGCCCGGCGTGCAGGTCCTGTAGTGAATACACCTGGATGCCATCGGAGTCGCGCAGATATTGCATACCTTCGATTGCCGCACGGGCGCCTGCCAGCGTGGTAAAGAAGGTAACTCGATCAGCCAGCGACTGCGTGCGGATCACGCGCGAATCGGAGATTGCATTGCGGCGCTCTTCCACGGTATTAATCACAAGCTGAATCTCACCGTTCTTGAGCATGTCGACCACGTGCGGACGCCCTTCAGTCACTTTATTGACCACTTGCGCCTGTACGCCAGCCTCATTGAGTTTGGCTGCCGTACCGCGTGTGGCCACGACTTTGAAGCCCAGATTGACCAGACCGCGCGCCAGTTCCACGGCCTTGGGTTTGTCCTGATCCTTGACGCTGAGAAAAGCAGTACCGGTTTCCGGCAAAAGCACGCCGGCAGCCAGTTGGGACTTGACGAAGGCTTCACCGAAAGTGCGGCCGACGCCCATGACTTCACCGGTGGACTTCATTTCCGGACCCAGTATGGTGTCTACGCCAGGGAATTTGACAAAGGGGAAGACTGCCTCCTTGACGCTGAAATATGAAGGCACTACTTCCTCGGTCACACCCTGCTCGGCCAGCGACTTGCCGGCCATGGCACGCGCCGCGATCTTGGCCAGCTGATAGCCGGTTACTTTCGAGACAAACGGTACGGTGCGCGATGCGCGCGGATTGACCTCAAGCACATAGACCTGCCCGCCCTGGATGGCGAACTGTACGTTCATCAGGCCACGCACGTTCAGTGCGCGGGCCATCAGGCTGGTTTGCCGCTTGATTTCCTCAATCACGTCTGTCGACAGCGAATACGGGGGAAGGCTGCAGGCCGAATCGCCCGAGTGTACGCCCGCCTGTTCGATGTGTTCCATGACGCCACCAATGAACACCACTTCATCATCGGCCAGGCAATCGACATCCACTTCCGTTGCATCGTTAAGGAAACGATCGAGCAGCACTGGAGAATCATTGCTGACCTTGACGGCTTCACGCATATAGCGTTCCAGATCGGTCTGTTCATGGACAATTTCCATGGCGCGGCCGCCCAGCACGTAGCTTGGACGAACCACCAACGGATAACCAATTTCGGTCGCATGGGCAATGGCTTCCGCTTCGGTGCGCGCTGTCCGGTTCGGTGGCTGGCGCAGGCCCAGTTTTTGCAGCAGTTTCTGGAAACGTTCGCGATCCTCGGCCACATCAATCGACTCGGGACTGGTACCAATGATCGGTACGCCATTGGCTTCAAGTGCGCGCGCCAGTTTCAGCGGCGTTTGCCCGCCATACTGTACGATCATGCCCACCGGGCGCTCCAGATGCACGATTTCCAGCACATCTTCAAGCGTGAGCGGTTCGAAATACAGGCGATCCGACGTATCGTAATCGGTCGAGACCGTTTCCGGATTGCAGTTGACCATGATCGTTTCGTAGCCATCTTCGCGCAGCGCCAGGGCAGCATGCACGCAGCAATAATCAAACTCGATACCCTGGCCGATGCGGTTCGGACCGCCGCCCAGCACAATGATTTTCTTTTTGTCCGTGGGATGGGATTCGCACTCTTCTTCGTAAGTGGAGTACATATAGGCGGTTTTGGTGGCGAACTCGGCCGCGCAGGTATCTACCCGCTTGTACACCGGACGCACGCCCAGCTGATGCCGCACCTTGCGCACCTCAGATTCGGATACGTCCAGCAAGAACGCCAGGCGACGATCAGAAAAACCGCGTCGCTTCAGGCGGCGCATGACCGTCTCGTTCAAGTCGGACAGCGTTTTCTGTTCTAGCTCCAGTTCGATGTCGACGATTTCCTTGATCTGCTCAAGAAACCAGGGATCAATCTTGGTCAGGGAATGCACCTCATCCAGGGTGAAGCCCTGGGCAAATGCATCGCCGACATACCAGATCCGCTCCGGACCCGGCTCGGCCAGTTCCACCTGCAGTTTTTCACGATCAAGCGTTTTCTGGTTCAAGCCGTCAACACCGACCTCAAGCCCGCGCAGCGCTTTTTGGAATGACTCCTGGAAGGTGCGTCCCATCGCCATGACCTCACCCACCGATTTCATTTGCGTTGTCAGACGGGAATCGGCCTGCGGGAATTTTTCGAAGGCAAAGCGAGGAATTTTGGTGACCACGTAATCGATGGTCGGCTCGAACGAGGCGGGCGTTTCGCCGCCGGTAATTTCATTTTGCAATTCATCCAGCGTATAGCCGACTGCCAGGCGTGCCGCTACTTTGGCAATCGGAAAGCCCGTTGCCTTGGAAGCCAGCGCCGAAGAACGCGATACGCGCGGATTCATTTCAATCACGATCATGCGACCGTTTTCGGGATTAACGGCAAACTGAACGTTGGAGCCGCCGGTCTCGACCCCGATCTCGCGCAGCACCGCGATGGACGCGTTACGCATGATCTGGTATTCCTTGTCGGTCAGGGTCTGCGCAGGTGCCACGGTGATCGAGTCGCCGGTGTGCACGCCCATGGGATCAAGGTTTTCAATTGAGCAGATAATGATGCAGTTGTCCGCCTTGTCGCGCACTACTTCCATCTCGAATTCTTTCCAGCCCAGCAGCGACTCCTCGATCAGCAGTTCATTGGTGGGCGAGGCTTCCAGGCCGCGACGGCAGATCGTTTCAAATTCCTCGGCGTTATAGGCAATGCCACCGCCGGTGCCGCCCAGCGTAAAGCTGGGTCGAATGACCGCCGGAAAACCGCTGGTGCCCGCTTCTGCAGCAATACGCTTTTGCACTTCCCAGGCTTCGTCAAGTGTATGGGCTACGCCCGACTTGGCCGATTCCAGACCGATACTGGTCATGGCATCCTTGAACTTCAGGCGGTCTTCTGCTTTCTCGATAGCCTGCTCATTGGCGCCGATCATCTGGACGTTATATTTTTCCAGCACGCCGTTGTGAGCAAGGTCCAGCGCGCAGTTCAACGCGGTCTGGCCGCCCATGGTGGGCAGCAGCGCATCGGGACGCTCCACTTCGATGATTTTCTCTACCGCTTTCCAGGTAATGGGCTCGATATAGGTCACATCGGCGGTTTCCGGATCGGTCATGATGGTGGCCGGATTGCTGTTGACCAGAATGGTCCGGTAGCCTTCGGCTTTCAGGGCTTTGCACGCCTGTGCACCCGAATAATCAAATTCGCAGGCCTGACCAATAATGATCGGGCCAGCGCCGATAATCAATATGCTTTTTATGTCGGTACGCTTGGGCATGATATCTCTAGTTTTTTTCGCTCATGGAGCGGATGAATTTTTCAAACAGCACGATGATATCGTGCGGGCCAGGGCTGGCCTCGGGATGCCCCTGGAAGCAGAAGGCGGGACGGTCGGTCAGTTCAAATCCCTGCAATGAACCGTCAAACAAAGACACGTGGGTAACGCGGGCATTGTCCGGCAATGTGTCTGCGTCTACGGCAAAGCCGTGATTCTGGCTGGTAATGTAGACCCGTCCGCTCTGCACATCCTTGACCGGGTGGTTGGCACCATGATGGCCGTTTTTCATTTTGATGGTGCGCGCATTGAGCGCCAGCCCCATGATCTGGTGACCCAGGCAGATTCCAAAGAGCGGGATGCTTTTTTCCATGACCACGCGTGCCGTTTCGATGGCGTAATCGCAGGGTTCCGGATCGCCGGGACCATTGGCCAGAAAAACACCGTCGGGGTTCAGGGCCAGCACATCAGCCACTGCCGTCTGGGCAGGTACAACCGTCAGCCGACAGCCCAGATCAGCCAGGATGCGCAGAATATTGGATTTGACACCGAAGTCGTACGCGACAACATGGAAGCGATCCTGTTGCGGCCGGGTATAACCCGCGGTGCGCTGCCATGTGCCTTCACGCCATTGTTCAGGCGCGCTGCGACTGACCACTTTGGCCAGGTCCTGGCCAGCCATGCCGGCATAGCCTGCTGCCAGGGAAATGGCCTTCTGCTCATCGTCGCCGACAAGAATGCAGGCACCCTGGGCACCACCCTCACGCAAGCGACGGGTAAGTTTGCGGGTATCAATGCCGGAGATGGCAACCACCCCCTGCTCTTTAAGATAATCGGGCAGCGACTGGGTGGCACGGAAGTTGGAAAGACGACGCGGACAGTCCCGGACAACCAGACCGGCGGCATGGACCTGTGAAGATTCGACATCTTCAGGATTGATGCCCGTATTGCCGATATGCGGATAGGTCAGCATGACAAGCTGGTTTGTATAGCTGGGATCGGTAAGGATTTCCTGGTATCCGGTCATGGCCGTGTTGAACACCAGTTCGGCCACACTATGGCCGTTTGCCCCGATGGATATTCCCTTGAAAATCGTGCCATCTGCCAGAGCCAGAATTGCGGTGGGAAATTGAGGATTATCCTCGAATATGGAAGACGTAAGCACGCAGAACCCCAAAAATTTGGTATCGATAAGTAAACCTTTCTATTATACAGAGTAAGGCTTGACGATAGAAAAAACTGCGGGGTAATTTCGCAAGAAAACCAGACGAACTACTGGCTCTCGACCTCAAACGCATGCGCAAGCTTGCTGCGATCCTCTACAACCAGAAAGCGCAACATTTCCCTGTAGCTGTTGTCCTGATAGCTCAGGATCCGTACCCGCGTACCGCGACTCTCTTCCAGATAACTGAAGATGATGGGATGGTTATTACGACGCAAATTACCGATCTGCATGGCACTGGAGCGCAGATCCACCACGGCACGCCAGTCTTTGCCCCCGTCGTTCTCCAGGATCCAGCTTTTACGCTCGCCGCTGTCGGCCTTGCATTTGACCAGCACGTAGGCCTTGCCCGATACTTTCAGATTGGTGCTGAAAAAAACAAGGTCATCGATCCCACCACCCCCACAGAATTTTTGCTGGCCGGGCAACGGCAGGTCCAGGCCGCGCAGAGACAGCCTGGGCAGCGACAGCAAGGCGCCTTCGACGCTGATGGGCTGATCTTCTATTCCATAGACAGGCGTACGATCAAGGTTGGTTTTGGCCCAATCGACCATGGCGGGCAGTTTATCGCGCAGGCACCGGAGGTCGCGGCAAGCAAGCAGCGCCCGGGTACGGTTGTGGATAATGTCCGCCATAACCAGCGGCCTGTCGGTCTTGGCAAGCAGCGCCGAACTGTTGTAAAGCCAGTCAGCCAGATTGCGAGCAATGGTTGGATCCTTGCACAAATTGGCTGGCCACTGCTTTACCGCCTGCTGCAATTGCAGGACCGCACCGGCGCCAAATTGATTGCGAACTTCAGTTTCAGGCAGACAGGGATTCAGGAAAATTTCCTGTTGTGCGGAACCGACCCCGACAAAGGGATTTGCGAACGAGATTATCTGGCTGGATGCGACTGGTAGATACGTACCTGACATCACAGCGAACCCCGTCAGCAATATTGCCCTGCACCACTTGACAAGCATTCTGCCCTTAACCCTTTCCTGTACAGTTTTGAATGGAGTAAAAAAACTGGACGACCCAAGCCGTCGCAATAATCACATTTACAATATTTTCAAGCGCGTTTGTATCCGCGTCGCTTGCGGTGCGGAGCTATGGACACCGTCAGCGCAGGGTACCCACCGCCGGCTTTTTCCGGCCAAATCAGATGACAATATGTGTCAGGCAACCGGTATTCGAATCTTGCCTGTATATTGCGGGTAATATACACGTATCCGTAAGATTTTGAAATAATCAACTGTTAATTTACAATTTTTCATCGGGCCGGAAAGAAGCATTGGTTTGCAGCAAACGGCAAATATGTTACTACTGGCCGTGCAGGAAACATCACACATGAATCAACTTGACCAACTCAGAAAATTCACAACTGTGGTTGCCGATACGGGTGACTTTGAAAGCATGCGTGAGCACAAGCCCACCGATGCAACCACCAATCCGTCGCTGATCCTCAAAGCCCTGTCCAAGGACGCCTACCGTCCGATTCTACAGGACACGCTTGCCCGGTACCCTGAGGCAACTCCCGCAGATACCCTGGACCATATTCTGGTTGAATTCGGCAGACGGATTCTTGAGATCGTGCCAGGACGGGTGTCCACGGAAGTGGATGCGCGCCTGTCGTTCGACACAGAAGGCACGGTAGCCCGGGCACGCCGCATTATTGAACTGTACGACCAGGCGGGCGTAGATCGCAAGCGTGTGTTGATCAAGATCGCATCGACCTGGGAAGGCATTGCAGCCGCGCGCATCCTGCAAAAAGAAGGGATTGCCTGCAACATGACACTGCTGTTCTCCCTGATCCAGGCGGTGGTCTGCGCCGACGCGGGGGTGACGCTGATTTCACCCTTTGTCGGCCGCATTTACGATTGGCATAAAAAAGCGGCAGGCAGCGGTTGGGTAGAAGCGGACAACAGTGGAATAAACGATCCGGGCGTGCAATCGGTCACCCGGATATATCAGTACTATCGTCGCCATGGCATCAAAACCGAGATCATGGGTGCGAGCTTTCGCAATGTCGGGCAGGTACTGGCGCTGGCCGGCTGCGACCTGCTAACCATCAGTCCGGAACTGCTGGGGGAACTGGCCGCCACCGACGGCAGCGTCACGGCGCAACTGCATGAATCAATGGCAGCCAAGGCCAATATCGACTCTATTGCGCCGGAAGAAAAGAACTTCCGCTTTCTGCTCAATGAAGATGCGATGGCCACGGAAAAGCTCAGTGAAGGCATACGCACCTTTGTGGCAGACGCAATCGGTCTGGATAAATTGATCGAAGCCTCTCGCAAAAAAGGATAGACAGCAGCGCGTCGTCTTTTATGGCAAGGGCGATAACGTACCGCCTTTGCCGCGCAGGTTATTGCGCGCCGCGCCGCTCCATAAATGCCCAGGCAATGGTGCCGGCATCAACATATTCCAGTTCGCTGCCAGTGGGTATGCCGCGCGCAATACGTGAGACCTGCAGGCCTTTTTCACGCAGAATTTCCGTCAGATAATGCGCAGTGGTCTCCCCTTCTGCCGTGAAATTGGTTGCCAGAATCACTTCCGTGACCGTGCCATCCATTGCACGCCTGAGCAGTCTTTCGAAATTCAGCTGGGCCGGCCCCACGCCTTCAAGAGGCGCAATTCTACCCATGAGCACGTAATACAGACCCTGATATCCATGACTGGCCTCTATCATATTCTGATCGGCCGGCGTCTCTACAATGCACAACTGGGCGGCATTGCGCTTCGGATTCAGACAAGTTTCACAGATGTCATTCTGGGAAAATGAGTTGCAGCGAGCGCAATGCCTGATATCGTTTACGGCAGTACTGAGTGCGCGGGACAGCTGATCAGCGCCTGCTATATCGTATTGCAACAAATGATAGGCCATACGTCGCGCCGAGCGCTGACCGACGCCGGGAAGGCGACGCAGCGCCTCGATCAGCGCACTCAGCGGCTCGGGTTCAGGCAGCATGTCGCGCATCAGAAGGGAAATTTCATTCCTGGAGGCATGGGCATGCCAGCGGTCACGCCGGACATTTTTTCCTGTGTTGTTGCCTCAGCCTTGCGCAGGGCGTCATTGAATGCGGCGGCAACCAGATCTTCAAGCATGTCCTTGTCATCGCCAAGCAGCGCAGGATCAATGGTGACGCGTTTGACATCATGGCGGCAAGACATGGTGATTTTAACCATACCGCCGCCCGACTCGCCGTCGACCAGAATATCGGCCAGGGCATCCTGCGCCTTTTTCATATTTTCCTGCATTTGCTGGGCCTGCTTCATCAGACCGGCCAATTGATTCTTCATCATAATGAATAAGTTCCTATAAATCGCAATAGTTTGCGGTTGACATCAAGCGCTTTTTTGCCTGAACGGCTCTATGCTACCTGGTACGACACGCGCTCCCAGATCAACAATCAGTGTATTAATAAATTCATTTTCCTGCACTGCTTTTTCCACCCGCTTTTGCAATGCCTCGCGCTCGGCCTGCTCCACGGCATGAAGGGTATCGTCACCGGTACGGCCAAAAACCATATCGACCCGGACTACTTCATGGAAATATTCGGTCAGCGCCGTTTCCAGCTTGGTCTTGGCGTTCAAATCATTCTGCCCCTTGACCGGAATCCTGAGCGTGATTTTATTCTGTTTGTGGGCCACCCATTCACAGCGGCGAGCCATTTCGGCAGCATAGCCGGCAAGCGGCAATTCAGCGACCAGTTGCACCCATTCGCGGGCATTCATGGCCGCAAGCGGCCGGCGAGCTTGTGGATCCTGGTGACTGGGAACCCAGGTCTGGTCTTTCTCAACCACCACATTATCGACAGGCACAATATCGCCGTCATCATCTGTCTGCCCAGCCACACCAGCAGCTTCCCAGTCTGGGGGAATATCTTCCCACACAGGCGGTCCGGATTCATCAGTGGCCTGCTGTGCATTGGGCGAACTCAAATCCTGGGCCTGCCCTGCTGCGCTGGTACCAACCTGCGCGCGCGATTCGCCATGGCGATCTGCAGACCTTGCTGCAACATGCTGCCCGGCGTCTGCAACCAAGGCCCGGGTATGTTCCGAAGCTTCAGCATGACCAGGATTATCACGACTGGTATCATGACCCACGACTCCGGAAGGCCGCGCTGCGTTACTTGCAGGCAACGCGTGATCCGCGCCATTGCCATTGATCAAAAGCGGTGCAGGAGTCCCGTCGGGTGCCGGCGCAGCAGATGCGGTACCCGGCGCGCCCGCGCCATCATCTTCCCAGGCGGGACGCTCCTGAGGCCTACGCTCTGTGGTCCGGGCCGGCGCAACCACAATCGGCTCGCGTTGCGGCGCCAGAGCGACCGGTAATGTACCGTCGCGACTAATGGTTGTGCGTGTGTTTATATCCGAGGCAACGACCTGCCCCGCCGCTTCTGTCGCTACGGGCGCTGCGCTTGCCGGTTGCGTTAGCACAGGCAACGCAACTGACGGCTGTTGCTCGATCACAGGCGGCTGCGCAGCCGCCGCAACCGACATGTCATTCAGATTTTTTTTTTGCAAGTCTGTTGCACTTGCGGTCACTTCCTGGCCAGCCGTTGCTGGCGCCTGCTGTGGGCTCTGCTCCGAAACCGCAGGCGAGGCCACTGTTGATTCCTGAGGCACCGGCGCAGGCCCGGAAGCGGCCACGGCAGCAGCCGCTTTTTGCCCACCTGATGCATGACCATTGCCGGCCTGCCATTCACTTGCAGTACTGTGGGCCGGCTCGGACGTCACCAAAGACAACATGCGCAGGCAGGTCATCACAAAGCCGGCATACTCGTCCGGAGACAGTGCCAGTTCATTTCGCCCATGAATCGCAATACTGTAAAACAGCTGCAGCGTATCGGGGTGGCAGGTACGCGCCAGCCGCACGATATCATCCTGCAACAACGCTTCGGTAAGCGCTGTGCCCGGCAGGCGCTGCTCTATGGCGATCTGCGACAGCAGCACTGCCAGATCGGCCAGCGCGCCGCCAAACGAGTAGCCGCGTTCATATAATTCATTTGCAATATCAAGCACGCCCTGCGCCGAGCCCTGGTTCAGGGAATCGAGCAGACGGACCAGAAAGCGCTGATCAATGGTGCCAAGCATATCGCGCACGGCATCGCCGGTGATATTGGAACCACTGAATGCAATAGCCTGATCGGTCAGCGATAGCGCATCTCGCATGGAACCGCCTGCGGCCTGGGCGATCTGACGCAACCCAGGTACCTCAAAAGCCACTTCCTCTTCTGTCAGCACATGATTCAGGTGCGAGACAATGGCATCTGGCGGCATTTGCTTCAGATTAAACTGAAGACAGCGTGACAGCACAGTAACCGGCATTTTCTGCGGATCGGTGGTGGCAAGGATAAATTTGATATGCGGCGGCGGCTCTTCCAGCGTTTTGAGCATGGCATTGAACGCATGCCCGGAAAGCATGTGCACCTCGTCGATCATATAAATTTTATAGCGCCCCGAACTGGGCGCGTAGACGGCCTGCTCCAGCAACTGGGTCATTTCCTCAACCCGGCGATTGGATGCCGCGTCAAACTCCAGATAATCGACAAAGCGCCCCTCGTCAATCTCAACGCAGGCACGACATACGCCGCACGGTTTGGACGTGATACCGGTTTCGCAATTAAGTGATTTTGCCAGGATGCGTGAAAGCGTGGTCTTGCCGACCCCTCGGGTACCTGTAAACAACCAGGCGTGATGAAGACGCTGGGTATTGAGTGCGTTGGTCAGCGCCCGGACCACATGGTCCTGGCCGACTAGCGTTTCGAAGGAGCGAGGACGCCACTTACGGGCAAGGACAAGATAGCTCATACCGAATATTGTAGCCCAGAAAAAAACAACGCCACCACAAGGGGTGACGTTGGTTCAAGAATGCGGGGGTGAGCCTTACTTCGGCACTGAACCTGAACGACTATGGCTGCTTCGTTCCCGACCTGACCAGTTTCACCGCCGGCCCATGCGAAGGGACCCACCGCTTTGCATTTTAGCAAGTTTCGCCAAGCTTGTGGGAAATTTACCCAGCCGGCATCAAGAGCAACGGATCAAATTCGATCCAATCTCCGGTATCCAGTGCAAAAATGGCAGCCGTGGCAGCGCGGCCGTCCAACTGCGTCAGGCGCTCGCAATACCCTTGCAACTGGAGTGTATATGTGTCTCTCATGCGCGCCTCAAAAACGTCCTGCGGCTCGTGCTCGCGCCGCACACCTGTCTTGAAATCCACAACCAGCCATCCTGTTTCGGTTGAGATCGCCACGTCAACAATTAGCAGTTTTCCGTCTGCGCCGGTCAAGGGCAATTCCTGCCGGGCCTGATCATGCGAAAGCAGCCAGCGGCCTTTTTCCGATGCCACGCAGCAACTAAGCAATTCATATACACGCTGTGCACCACTGCGCGCCTGCGACTGACGCAGCCCTTCATTCTCCAGCTGGCGCACGATAACCTCCTGCGCCGCTTGCAGCCGTGCCTCGTCCCAGCCCCGCATGCGGTCCTGGCCGATGCGGGCCAGCCATGCATGCGCCACCGTACCAATGCTGGCCTCGTATTTATCGTCAAACTGCCAGCCCGAACCCACAGAGCCGGTGATGGCGCTTCTGTCGGAAACGACCGGCAACTGCCCAAGGGCCTGAGTGGCAATCCGGCTCAGAACGGGCCCCTGGACCCCCGGTGTTGCGGCATCGGCTGTTGCCAGCACTTGCTGCGTCTGCGGCTCGGGAGGCGTAAATTCAAACAGTGAGAAAAGCCGGGACAACAGGGAGCCGCGCGGCGGATCAACGACCTGACCCTGCTTGCACTGGACCTGTGAAACCAGATGCAGGCGCTGGCGCGCACGGGTCGCAGCCACGTAGAGCAAGCGATCGAGCTCATAGTCGCTGCGTCGTTTTTCCATCGCGCCCAGCATTGCGGACAACTTGTCTGTTTCCTCTGCGGCCTTGGGCTTGATGGGACCCATCAGCAGGCGATTCCGGTTGCGCTCAAAGCGAAGCAATGGCGCCGTGTCGGCGCGGGGCCGACGATGCAGCCCGTACAAAATTACCTCTTCGAACTCCAGCCCCTTAGACTTATGCATGGTCATGATTTCAACCGCCCGCTGATGCGCGCTCGTTGCCGAATACAGGCGCGCCAGCGCATCTTCCAGGTCGGCAGGATTCAGGTCCCCGTAGGGCGCCAGACGATCGACCAGATCGAACACGGCCTGAAAATCGGCAAATGCAGTATCGCCTGCATACACGCCGTAGCCGCCCAGCGCACGCCAGACCGACTCTACATGCGAGGAAAATGCAATATCGGCCGTCACATGACTGCGATCAAGCAGGATCCGCGCGCAACGCTGCAAACGCGGCCATTCGTCGCCAAGCAGCGGTGCAAAGTCAGCTTCGCGGGCCAGCACCGTCTGCAAACGAAAAGCAACGGTATCGCGACTATCGCCAAACAGATGCGTGAGTGCCTTGAGCGTCAAACCACACACTGGTGAGCGCAAAACAGACAACCAGGCCACGCGATCAGCCGGGTGCGCCAGCGCGCGAATCAGTTGCACCAGATCGGTTACCGATTGTTCTGCCCGAATCGGATTGAGTTCGACCGCCCGAACAGGTATGCCGTTGCGCTGCATGAGCAACATCAGCGCGCCCAAATGCGTTCGGGCCTTGACCAGGATGGCGACCGGATGGTCGCTGTCCGGGTTGGCTGCCAGCGCTGCCCGCACCAGCTCCAGTGTCAGTTGCTCGGCTTCTGCCTGAACCAGTTGCGTATCCTTGCTTTCCACTTGATACACAGGATGAAGGCGCACGGCCGGGCCCTCTGCAGCAGGATTGAATGCCACCGAGTCCGTGTACCTGATCGCACCCAGCGTCAGATCATCATATTCTGGAAATACGCGACTAAAGGACTGATTTACCCAGTTGACCACGCCGGCCTGAGAGCGGAAATTCTCGGTCAGGACCAGTTTTTCCAGCTCAAGCCCGTTGATTCCCTCGTTGGCAACGCTCAGGAACAGACCAACATCGGCTTTACGAAAGCGATAAATGGACTGCATCGGGTCGCCCACCAGGAACAGCGTGCGGCCATCGCCCGGGCTCCAGCCCAGCGTCAGTTTTTCGATCAGTTGAATCTGGATTTGACTGGTGTCCTGAAACTCATCGATCAGAATGTGCGAAATGCGCGCATCCAGCTTTAACAGCATATCCGTGGGATCATCGGTGTATCCCAGCGCCAGCGCCGCTCTTTGCGCGATTTCAATAAAGTCCACCTGCTTTTCTTCACGAAAAACCAGTGTTAGCTCAGCCGCCGCCAGTTTGAGTGTTTCCAGCAAGGACCGGATGATTTTTTCCTGGCGCTCGCTCAGCACCTCCAGCGGCAAGTCGCTGATTTCAGCAAGCAGGCCAGCCCAGTGCTCGCTATCACTCTGCCACGTATCGAGCCAATCCTGCATGGCCTGTTTATGCGCACTTTTAGCCGGAAAGCCTTCCTTGACTGTAAGGCGTTTGCGCAAGCCACCGCTGCCTGTGAGCAGCAGACGCGACAAGGCATGCCATTGTGGCAAGGTGTCGACGGAACTGGCCAGTGGCGCACCGTCCCAGTCCATAAGCGCGTCCAGCATGCAGACGGCTGTCTCGGCCTGACTGGCGGCAGCCAGTCGCGCAATGGGCGCCAGCTCGCTGGCGTAAGAAAACGGCATCGCCTCTGCCAGGGCGTCCAGTTTCTGCTCCATGACGTCTCTGAGCGCCACTCGCAACTGGGTCATGGCCGCCTGCGTGTCGACCGTTTCCTGCAGCCACTGGTCGCGCCGTGCAAGCATATCCACGATCAACCGCTCGACCGACCCCAGATCAATATCCATATGCAGCAACACGTCCTGCACACTTTCGTTGTGGTCGACATGTTCCAGCAATCGTCTGGCCGCCTGCAAATATAGTTGCTCGGGATTATCGGCAATGCCAGGCATCCCGCCCATGGCGGACATCCATGGCATAGAACGGACCAATTGCGCGCAAAAAGCATCAATCGTGCGAACCTTCAGCCGTGCCGGGTGATTAAGCAGATCCCAGCCTTGTTGCTCATTGCGCGCCAGCGCCGCGCGGGCCAGACGCCAGCTGTTTTTTTCATGGGCACTGGCCGGCTCCAGGTCGGACAGACCTGCACGCAGCTTGCGCAGCACCCGGGCATGCATTTCGGCAGCCGCCTTGCGCGTAAAGGTAATGGCCAGAATCTCTTCAGGCTTGGTCACGCCCCCGAGCAGCGCCAGAATACGGTCGGTGAGCAGCTCGGTTTTACCGGAACCGGCCGGCGCCTGAATAATGAACGATTTGTCGGTGCGCAGCGCCTGTGCCCGCGCCTCGAAATCACTGGGCCGACGTTCAATCATCTTCATTCTCCTGTGCCAGGCGCAGAAACGGCAGCACATCACAATAGATCAGGTCATTCACAGCCCAACTGCGATTGTCGGCCACCCCGTCCGACATGTCGCGGGCCAGTTGTTGCAGACTGCGTTCCCAGCCGTCCAGCAACGCCTCCCAGCTTTGCTCCGGCGCCAACTTGGTGAGGGACGTTACCCCGACAATCTCGGTGCCATTTTCTCCCAGGCCACTCAATTCGGTTTTCTTTGCATTCAATTTTGCAAACAACAGGGCTTCTATCTGCCCGCGCTGCCCCTCCCTATCGGGTTGCCGCAGTACCGTGGCGTACAAGGGCAATTGCAGATTGACCGGTTGGGGTCGCAGCCAGTCTTTTTGAAAGTCGGGCGTGCGCTGCCCGGATTTGTAATCCATCACCACTTTGGCGCCATGCCTGGTCTCATCAATCCGATCGACACGCAAGTTGACTTTTACGCTGGCATGATGCCAACCAGCTGCCTGTTCAACACCTACGATATGAAATGATGGGCGTTCCCGCTCCAGGTCCAGCAGTGTCATCATGACTGCATGACCCCGCTCCTTTTCCATTGCCGCCAGTGTTGGCGATACCCCATCCAGCGTCTGGTCTGCCGCCATGGTCACAGCCTGCGTCACCAGGTCATCCTGCTGAGCCGGGCTAAGTTGTGCCAGGCGTTTGGACGAGCCAAGCATTTCCCATACTTTTTGGGCCATGCTGTGCAGAAACATACCGCGAATAGCTGCGTTCAGCGATTCAGGATAAGGCTTGAGCCCTTTGGCCAGCAGACGATACCGGACGTAGCCCCAAAGCGGATTGAGCGCCTGCGTTTCCAGCAGATCCGAGCCGCCTTCCAGAATGTGAGCCAGGGGCAATCCCCGATTGTCGTTCAGCGTTTCCAACGGCAGCGATGAGCAACGGGCCCGCGACAGGCATTCAGTCGCCTCGGCGCCCTCTCCTTGTTCAGCTTGCGCGCCGACAAAAAAGCTGAGCAATGGAGAGGGCCGCAGGGCCCTGTCAGCCTCACTGGCCGGATAACTGAGCACGACACGGGGCGCAACGCCGCACAACGCCTGCAGCATATCGATTGCCCAGGCTTTCTCGCGTTCCGGCGTGGCACGCGGTGCTCCTGCCCGGGCCAGCGCAGCCACGGGTAAAAACGGATTCGGGTCAGGACTGGCTGGAATAACATCATCTGTCAGGCCAAGCACCCAGACCGCATCCCATTGGCCGTGTTCCGCCTCCAGAAAGCCCAGAACATCCAGCCTGACATCTTGATCGCGTTGCGGCTGAAACATGGAGTCCTGCGCCATTCGCTGCAGCAGCGCAACGGCAGGCATGCCCGACAGGCGCCCCGCATACAGTGTCAGCAATGAAAAAGTATGCAAGAGCGCATCAAACGCTGCGCACACCTGATAGTTGGTACTTGACAGCGCATTACCGGGAAAACCCAGCAATGCCAGTGTCTCACGTATGACCTGCGTCCAGTGTTCGGTACTCTGGCGCCCCCTGGACGCGGCCTGTCGCCAGTGAGCAATCGTCTGCCGGAAGACATAGGAAAAGTCCGGCACATGCAGATCCATTTGCGCGCAGACCTGATCGGTATTCCAGGCGATATTTTGTGAATCGCGCAGCCGCGCATCCAGCACCGCCATGGCCGATAGCTCGGCAGCGCTTGCTCCGCAAAACCCGGCCAGCAACGCCTGGCCAAACTGCTGCGGCCGCACCGAACCCTGATCGCACAGGCTGGCAATCAGCGACAGCCATCGAAAGGCGGCAAGAACAACCGGCCACTCCCCGAGCGCGCGCCCCACCGTCATGTTGTAACGATAGGCCGGCGCAAAGGGGTCGGGCGACAGTTCACGGTCCAGAATGCGTCTTGCGAACACGGCATCTGCTTCCATGGCAGGCGAGACGATGGCCACGCGGCGCTGCGGATCGGCTGCCAGCTCGCCGGCAGCCCAGTGTGCGGCAGCGATCCATTCACTGCTGCGATCTTTTTGCGCTGACAATATGCGTTGCGACTGCTCGTGCCTGGGCAGGGACAGCGAGACCAACCGGCAACCGCGATCTGCACACGCCTGCAACAGCTGCGTCAAGCGCGGCGAGTATTCGTTAAAGCCGGCCAGGACCACGGTAGCCGGCAGCCGCAACAGCCGACCCGCCGCGATAGCATCGATCAGCGTGTTATACAGGTGATTGTCATCCTGGGCGTCCAGCTCGCGGCAACGTTGTTCGTATTGATTGCGCCACTGCATAAAACGCAGGTATTCCTCGGTCTGCTCCTGGGGCTGGACCTGCACCTGCCACTCGTCACGATCATGACTGGCCGCCATGGCGCGCGCAGCAGCCAGTTGCACATCAATAAGCGGGGTCTCGCCCTGCAGGGAGGCGACGACCTCTTCCCACAACAGACGGGCAGCAAAAGCACTGAGCCGGTGACTGCGTACGGTAGGATCGGCGCAAAAAAGCCGTTCCTGATGTAACTGGTCCAGCCAGCGGGTGAGTGAACTGGCGGTGGGCAGCTGCAATACGGCCCTGCCGCGCCCGGCCTGTTCGAGCAACAACGCGTGAACCCGCCAAACCAGGCGGTTATTGACGGTAACAACAACAGTTGTATCCGGGTTCAGCGATGCCACCGTTTCAGGGGTTACCGCATCAATTGAACATGCCATGTGAATGCATCCGAAAAAACAATCGGGCGTGTCGTTCAACGACCCGCCATAATCGCAAACCGGTATTATGACAGGCATTCATTGGCATTGCTGCCGTCGCAACGCAGCATTTCGGTTGTGACGATACAGGACAAATCGTCACACCACCGTCACGATACCCGGGTATCCTGCATGAACAGGACAATTCGGGCACGCAAAAAACCGGCATCAACAAATCGCGACCGCTCACTCCTGCCGTTCTGCTACTGCTATCTTGCTAATACTGGCTTATTTGTATTGCCCTGCAGCACAAAAAGCAGTATCAAACTTGAAATATTTGCTGGCTCGTTGCGGAACAAGCCGGTAAACTGGGCGCTCGCGGACCACAAAACACCACGATCCTGCGTTTTTTATTCGCCCTGATTGTCCCCTTTATGCCGTTGTACATCCACCGGTTGCCAGGTGCGAAAGCCGTTCAATGCCGGCAGCCACGACTTAAAATCATTATCTACCCGTTCACGCGGATTGCCAGAAGGAGAATAAGATGAAAGATGTACTGCTCAAACTGGTTTTGTCCTCGCTAGCGGCGCAATTGAGCTATGGGGCGTTTGCCGCCGGCACTCAGGACGATGATCAACGTCGCAAATGCAAGACCGTCCAGGGCCTGACTGAGATTGTGCGCGATATAGAAGAAAAGACCCAGGGCAGAGTGGTGCTGCTCACGCCCCGGCTGCACGACGGGAAAACCCATTTTGAAATGCTGGTATCCCGCGGTGGACAGTTCCAGAAACTGATTGCCGACCCGGACGGTGTGTATGATGCCGGCGACGATGCCGGCACCGACACGATAAACAAATCTGCATGACAGCCTCGGGCGCCCTTTTGATACACCATCACTGATGGAGCCGCACTCAATCCCAGGCTGGCCGCAAGCGCCAAAGGGCCATTAGCCACTACCCTGCTGCGCCGCCTTTTCCCGTACGGGGCTGCGTTGTCGGACAGTTACTGCTCTTCTCGCTACCTGCGCGACCCTCGTCCGCGGCAGATCCTGGTGGCTTGTGTATTGCAATGGCGATCATCACAAGTGCAATACCAGTAAGATCCTGCAGTGTTGGTATCTGCGCAAGCATAATGGCAGCAATAAGCGTTGCGGTTGCCGGCAGGATAGCCAGATACAGGGCAAAGGTGGCACGAGGCAGACGCGACATCGCCATCTGATCGGCTACATACGGAACAACCGAAGAGCAGAATCCCACTGCAATGCCAGCCACCACGAGTGCCGGCACACCAAACGCTGCCACAGCCTGGGTGATGCCAATTGGCATCACAATGATAAATGCAATGCCCATTGCAGCGCCAAGATACTCAACACCGCTGCTGGCGCCACGTTCTGCTGCCTTGTGACCCAGAATAATATAGATAACAAATAGCGTCGCATTCAATGCCGCCCAACAAAGTCCGGGCAAATCGGTGGACCACTTTACGTCAATCAGTATGATGATGCCGAGAACGGCCAGAACCAGCGCCAAAAGATTGCGTCGCGACCGCAGGCCATACAGTGCGACAGCAATCGTACCTGCAAATTCCATGGCAGCGACAAGACTCATCGGCAGGCGATCCAGCGCCAGATAGAACGAAGTGTTCATCACAGCCAGGCAAATACCCAGCCCGCCCAGTAGTAATCGCGTTCGCCCGTCAGCCTGCTGCAATGTTTTCCATGGCCGCGTGACCGGTGCGAAAATCAGCGCCGCCGAAGCAATTCTGAACCAGGCAACGCCCAGAACCCCGATGGACGGAAACAGAAGGACTGCAAATGACGGCCCAAGATAATGAAAGATCGCACTAAAACCGAACCAGACGGTTGGGGGCACAAATTGCGCGATCTGAGTCAATGATAAATGTGATAGATGAAATAGTTTCATTGTTGCTCCTTCGCCCTTATTATGCGACACTGGATCGGCAAAATAAATGCAAAACCAAAGCCATATATGGACAATAGCTTTATAAAAAAAGGTCGATTACATGAAACGCCTTAAATATCAAAATGGAAAACTGGATCGCACGGATTTGATGCTGATCGACGCGCTGGTAAAGGACGCAAGAACCACAACGGCCGAACTGGCCCGCCTTGTAGGGTTATCGCCGCCAAGCGTTTCGGAGCGAATAAAAAGGCTGGAAGATGCCAGCCTGATCGAGGGATACACCCTGAAAATAAATCCCAGGGCCTTGGGTCTACCCATCGCAGCCTGGCTGCGTATTCGGCCCATCCCTGGCCAGTTGCAACGCGTCGCACAGATTCTGAAGGACATCCCGGAAATTGCCGAATGTGATCGCGTCACCGGCGAAGATTGCTTTATTGCCCGTGCGCACGTCGACTCCATCGAAGGGCTGGAGCACCTGATTGACCAGCTTATCCCTTATTCAATGACCAATACGTCCATTATCCAGTCATCGCCCGTCGAACGTCGCTTGCCACGGAAACCGGACGCAGCAATCTGACCGTCCGTCATTGGCCAATAAGCGTCTCCGATTGTGCATTGCATTTTTCTGCTGTCGCTTGCAGTGCCGCAAGGTGGCGCTTTGACGGCAAAAATCTTCTCATAATCAATACAGATGAAATAAGACGAAAACATCTTTTTGGGTAATTTTTTCTGGACATCACGACATCATGATGTCATGATGTCTGTTATGAGACTGACTGATACTAATAGCACC
>Ga0160469_100407_pt1 | contig 22064 bp, 17 predicted proteins | sample HID1972M_E11MG_FD_108246 | JGI IMG/M metagenome (GOLD analysis project Ga0160469, IMG submission 108246) | Enriched pill bug-associated microbial communities from UW Madison campus, WI, USA - HID1972M_E11 MG | ecosystem: Host-associated > Arthropoda: Insects > Digestive system > Unclassified ...
ACGAAGGCGTGGCGTCGTACGTGAAGCAGATCAAGGGCTCGATCTGCTACGTCGAACTGGCCTACGCGCTGCAGAACGGCATGCCGTACGCCTCGATGCAGAACGCCGCCGGCAACTGGGTGCAGCCGAGCGCGGAAACCTTCGCCGCGGCAGCCGCCAGCGCCGACTGGGCCAGCGCCAAGGACTTCAACCTGGTCATCACCAATGCCCCGGGCGACCAGGCATGGCCGATCACCGCCACCAACTTCATGCTGATGCACAAGCAGCCCAAGGATGCCCAGCGCAGCAAGGACACCCTGGCGTTCTTCAAGTGGGCCTTCGAGAAGGGCCAGACCCAGGCCAACGAACTGCACTACGTGCCGCTGCCGGCCGAGCTGGTCACGCAGATCGAAGGGTACTGGGCGGCTGAATTCAAGTGATCCAGACCGGACCCGCGCATTGCGCGGGTCCGGAGTGTGGCGCCATGACACCGTTCTGCCAGGCATGGCCTGGCACTACCCCACCTAATTTTGGGCCCCCGCCTTTCCCATGAATGCCATCGCCCAGCCTGTTCCCGCACCGTCCACCCGCGACCTGCGTGACGCCCGCAATGACAAACTGTTCCGGTGGGTCCTGATCGCCACCGTCATCCTGGTGCTGGTCGCCCTGGCCTGCGCCGCGCTCTCGATGCTGTGGGGCGGCCGCCATGCCCTGCAGGAGCAGGGCCTGAGCTTCTTCTATTCGTCCGAATGGAATCCGGTCGAAAACAAATTCGGCGCCCTCGCGCCCATCTACGGCACCCTGGTCACGGCTCTGATCGCGATGGTCATCGCGGTGCCGGTGAGCTTCGGTATCGCCTTCTTCCTGACCGAGGTCGCCCCGCGCTGGCTGCGTGGCCCGGTCGGTACCGCCATCGAACTGCTGGCCGGTATCCCCTCGATCATCTACGGCATGTGGGGCCTGTTCGTGCTGGTCCCGGTGATGACCGAGTACGTCACCCCGTTCCTCAATGATCACCTGGGCACGCTGCCGATCATCGGCCCGCTGTTCCAGGGTCCGCCGCTGGGCATCGGCGTGCTCACCGCCGGCTTCGTGCTGGCGATCATGGTGATCCCCTTCATCTCCTCGGTGATGCGCGAAGTGTTCCTGACCGTGCCGACCCGCCTGAAGGAATCGGCCTATGCGCTGGGGTCCACCAAGTGGGAAGTGAGCTGGGACATCGTGCTGCCCTACACCCGCTCGGCGGTGATCGGCGGCATCTTCCTCGGCATCGGCCGTGCCCTGGGTGAAACCATGGCGGTGGCCTTCGTGATCGGCAACAGCGTGCGCCTGTCGCCGTCGCTGCTTGAACCGGGCACCACCATCGCCGCGCTGATCGCCAACGATTTCGGCGAAGCCACCGAGACCTACCGTTCGGCACTGCTGCTGCTCGGCTTCGTGCTGTTCCTGGTGACCTTCGTGGTGCTGGCGATCGCCCGCCTGATGCTGATGCGCCTGGCCCGCAAGGAGGGCAACTGATGTCCACCGCCAACGCCCAACCGCTGTACCTGCGCCGCCGCATCGTCAACGTGGTCGCGCTGCTGATGTCCTGCCTGACCGCACTGTTCGGCCTGTTCTTCCTCGGCTGGATCCTGTGGACGCTGGCCTCCAAGGGCCTGGCCGGCATCAACCTGGATCTGTTCACCAAGATGACCCCACCGCCGATGCAGGAAGGCGGCCTGGCCAATGCCTTCTTCGGCAGCGCGGTGATGTGCGGCCTGGCCATCGCCATCGGCACGCCGCTCGGCGTGCTGGCCGGCACCTGGCTGGCCGAGTACGGCAACTTCCGCAAGACCGGCACGGTGGTCCGCTTCGTCAACGACATCCTGCTCTCGGCGCCGTCGATCGTGCTGGGCCTGTTCGTCTACACCCTGTACGTGATGCAGACTGGCGGCCAGTTCTCGGCCTTCGCCGGTGCGCTCTCGCTGGCCTTCATCGTGCTGCCGGTGGTGGTGCGGACCACGGATGAAATGCTGCGCCTGGTGCCCTCGCAGATGCGCGAAGCGGCGCTGTCGCTGGGCATCCCGCAGTGGAAGGTGACGGTGCAGGTGCTGTACCGCAGCGCCGCCGCCGGCATCGTGACCGGCATCCTGCTGGCGCTGGCCCGCATCTCCGGTGAAACCGCCCCGCTGCTGTTCACCGCCTTCGGCAACCAGTACTGGAACAGCAACGTGTTCCAGCCGATGGCCTCGGTGCCGGTGGTGATGAACCAGTTTGCCGGCAGCCCCTACGAATCCTGGCAGGTGCTGGCCTGGGCCGGCGCGCTGGTGCTGACCGTGTTCGTGCTGCTGGTCAGCCTTTCCGCGCGCGGCATCCTGCTGCGCAACCGTATCTCCCATGACTGACCTTTCCACGGACATCGCCATGAACGATCTCTCCAACGCCGTGCCGATGCAGCGCATCGTGGTCCCGGCTTCGCATGAAAGCCTGCACACCCCGGCGCCGATCAAGCTGGCCGCACGCGGGCTGGATTTCTACTACGACAAGTTCCATGCGCTGAAGGGCATCGACCTGGAGATTCCGGAAAAGCGCGTCACCGCGCTGATCGGTCCCTCCGGCTGCGGCAAGTCCACCCTGCTGCGCATCTTCAACCGCATCTACGCGCTGTACCCCAAGCTGGAAGCGCGGGGTGAAGTGATGCTGGACGGGGAGAACATCCTCTCGCCGAAGTACCCGATGAACCGCCTCCGCAGCAAGGTCGGCATGGTGTTCCAGAAGCCGGTGCCGTTCCCGATGACCATCTTCGAGAACGTGGCCTACGGCATCCGCCACCACGAGAAGCTTTCCAAGTCGGAGATGACCGATCGCGTCGAGCAGGCCCTGCGCCAGGGCGCACTGTGGGACGAGGTGAAGGACAAGCTCAACCAGAGCGCGCTGGGCCTGTCCGGTGGCCAGCAGCAGCGTCTGTGCATCGCCCGCGCCGTGGCCCTGCGCCCGGACGTGCTGCTGCTCGACGAGCCGACCTCCGCGCTGGACCCGATCTCCACCAGCCGCATCGAGCAGCTGGTCGAAGAGCTCAAGCACGATTACACGATCGTGATCGTGACCCACAACATGCAGCAGGCCGCGCGCGTGTCCGATTACACCGCCTTCATGTACCTGGGCGACCTGATCGAGCACGACCGCACCGAAGTGATCTTCTCGCAGCCCAACAAGCAGCAGACCGAGGATTACATCACCGGTCGTTTCGGTTGATCGGTGCTGTTCCCTCACCAAATGTCCCAGCCAGGCACGGCCTGGCTCTACCCGGATTGCAGACCATGAATCTTCCCAACGACCACATCGTCAAGAGCTACGACGAAGAGCAGCAGCGCCTGGTGGCCGAGATCGTGCGCATGGGCGAGATGGCCGTCGCGCAGCTGGAGGCGTCCATGGACGTCATCGAGAAGCGCGACGAGAACGCCGCCCAGCGCATCATCGCCAACGATGAAGCCATCGACCAGCTTGAGCAGCACATCAGCCACGACGTGATGCGCCTGGCGCTGCGCGGGCCGATGGCACGCGACCTGCGCGAGATCCTGGCCGGCCTGCGCATTCCGGCCGACATCGAACGCATCGGCGATTACGCCGCCAACGTGGCCAAGCGCTCGATCGCCCTGAGCAAGGTGCCACCGCTGCCGCAGATCCAGGGGCTGCGCGCCCTGGGCCGACTGGCCGCACAGCAGGTGCGCCGCGCGATCGAGGCCTACCGCGACAACGACGCCGCCGCGGCGCTGGAACTGCGCGACGATGACGCCCGCCTGGACGCGCAGTACACCGCGCTGTTCCGCGAGCTGCTGACGTACATGATGGAAGACCCGCGCAACATCACCCCGTGCACCCACCTGCTGTTCATGGCCAAGAACCTGGAGCGCGTGGGCGACCATGCCACCAACATCGCCGAGAACGTGTGGTTCCTGGTGCATGGCGAGCAGGCGCTGCCGCCGCGCGCGAAGCGCGACGAGACCAGCAGTACCGATCACGTCTGAGCGCGTGCTTCCGAAGTGGAACGCAAAAGCCGCTGCCTTCGGGTGGCGGCTTTTTTTGTGACTGGAAAGTCCTGGCTCGGTGAGGGCGCTGCAGGTGTCTCCGTTCGAGCCTTGACGCGAGCGTCAGGGCCCCGAAGCGGCCGACCCACTTGCCGCTGAGGAATGCGGCACTGCACTTCACGAAACGTTGAATCCTGTGTGAGGATTCGATGAGCCGGGCCGGGCCACCATGGCCGCACCTGCTGCCCCCACGCAGCCATCCCGGGCCCCGGCCCATTCCAAGGAGCGTTACCCGATGAGCACACCCCCCCGTTCGCTGTCCCTGCTGGCGGCCACTGCGCTGGCCGCAGGCCTGGGCGTCACCGCCTCGGCATCCGCCTTGAGCATGACCGAGCTGGCCCAAGGCTACCTGGTGGCTGGCCAGGCAGCGACCAAGGCCGGCGAAGGCAAGTGCGGTGCGCATGGCGACAAGGCCGGCACCAAGGCAGGCGACAAGGCCGCGACCACCGGTGCCAAGGCCGCCGAAGGCAAGTGCGGGGAAGGCAAGTGCGGCGCCGACAAGGGCAAGGCTGCCGGCGCCAAGGCAACGACCGCTGGCGACAAGAAGACGGCGGAAGGCAAGTGCGGCGAAGGCAAGTGCGGTGCCAAGCACTGACGCCTTCGCCACTGGCCTGGCCCGGTCGCCGCTGCCTGCGGCGGCGACCGGACTGGGTTTGCGCCGCGCCCTGCTGCAGGACCTGCGTGACGCGCCCGCCGGCGATATCGACTTCCTCGAATGCGCGCCGGAAAACTGGATCGGTATCGGTGGGCCGGCCGGCGACGCACTCGCCGAACTGGCCACGCGCCACCCGCTGACCTGCCATGGGCTGTCGCTCTCGCTGGGCAGCACCGCGCCGCTGGATACCGTGCTGCTGGACCAGGTAGGACGCTTCCTGGCGCGGCACAACGTGCCGCTGTACAGCGAACACCTGAGCTACTGCAGTGATGAAGGTCACCTCTACGATCTCCTGCCGATCCCCTTCACCGACGAGGCCGTACGCCACACTGCATCACGCATCGCCCGCGTGCAGGACCTGCTGGGCCGGCGCATTGCCGTGGAGAACGTGTCCTACTACCTCGCCCCGGAACCGGCCATGGACGAACTGGCCTTCACCAATGCCGTGCTGGCCGAGGCCGATTGCGATCTGCTGCTGGACGTCAACAACGTCTACGTCAACGCCTGCAACCACGGCTACGACGCCGATGCGTTCATCGCCGGGCTGCCGGCCGCCCGCATCGTGTGCCTGCATGTCGCCGGCCATCTGGACGAGGCGCCCGATCTGAAGATCGACACCCATGGCAGCGCGGTGATCGATCCGGTCTGGGACCTGCTCACCCGCACCTATGCGCGCATCGGTGCACGCCCGACGCTGCTGGAACGTGATTTCAATTTCCCGCCGTATGCCGAACTACGCGGCGAACTGCAGCACATCCGCCAGCTGATGGCCGCCCATGCCGGGAACGGACATGACTGACGCCCCGGCGCGCCTGCACGCACAGCAGAGAGCGTTCACCGCGCATCTGCGCGACCCGGACCATATCGCCGCACCCGAGGGCATGGACCCGCGCCGGCTGGCCATCTACCAGCGGTTGGTCTTCAACACTGTGCTGGGGCTGCTCGGCAACGGTTTCCCGGTATGCGTCCAGCTGCTGGGTGACACGGCGTGGGCCACCCTGGTCCGGCGCTTCCTTGCCGGCCACCCGGCGCAGACGCCGTTGTTCACCGAACTGGCCGCCGAGTTCGTGCAGTGGCTGCACCATCAAGCCGCGCTGCCGCACCCGGCGTTGGCCGAACTGGCCCATTACGAGTGGGTGGAAACGGCCCTCTACCAGTTGGACGCGCAGCCCCTGCCGCCCTCACCGGGCATGGACCCCATGCACGCGTCGCTGCAGCGCTCGCCGCTGGCCTGGCCACTGCTCTATCAGTGGCCGGTGCATCGGCTCGGCGCCGATGACGCGCCTTCCCAGCCGGCCCCCGAGCCGACCGGGCTGCTGGTCCGGCGCGACCCTGATGGCCAGGTCCGCTTCGCCGTGGTCAGCCCCATGGCCGCACGGTTGCTGGAGCAGATCGGCCAGCACCCCGGCAGCACCGGGGCCACTTACCTGCAGCAGCTCGCGCAGACGCACGGCATGGCGGCCGATGCCTTGCGCCTGCCCGGCGCCGCCCTGCTGCGCCAATTCCACGACAACGGCGTGATCGGGCCCGCTGCGCCCGCCACCTGACCCTTCCACACAGGAATCGCATCGATGAAGTCACCGCCCCTGGTCGCCCTGCGCGACCGGCTGGATCGCCTCGGCCCGTGGTTGGCCCCGCTCGGCCTGCGCCTGCTGATGGGCTGGGAGTATTTCGAGTCCGGCCGTGAAAAACTGCGTGGCCAGAACTGGTTCGAGGACCTGCAGCAGGCCTTCCCGTTTCCGTTCGATCAGCTGCCGGCCACCCTCAACTGGCAGCTGGCCACCTGGTTCGAGCTGGTTGGCGCAGTCTGCCTGCTGCTCGGGCTGGGGACCCGCCTGGCCGCCAGCTGCCTGCTCGTGCTGACCGTGGTCGCCACCGCCGCCGTGCACTGGCCGATGCACTGGGATGGTCTGGCCGAGCTGGCGATGGGCTATGTCATCACCGATCAGGGCTTTGGCAACTTCAAACTGCCGCTGCTGTTCCTGGCCATGCTGCTGCCTCTGGCCGTGCAGGGCGCGGGCCCGTTGAGCCTGGATCACCTGCTGCGCCGCGGCCGCGGGCGCCGCCCTGCCCTGGCCTGAGCGCAGGGGGGGTACAGGCCGCTCTGCTAAACTGGTGCGATGACTGACGACCTCCCCCGCTCCGACGCGCCGGCTGCTGCCGACGCACTGCCCGCTGCTGCCCAGCGCTTGATGGCAACCCGCTTCCGCGGCTTCCTGCCGGTGGCGGTGGACGTGGAGACCGGTGGATTCGATTCTGATCGCCACGCCCTGCTGGAGATCGCCGCCGTTCCGATCGAGATGGACGAGAACGGCCTGCTCTATCCCGGCCAGACCGCCAGCGCCCACGTGGTGCCGGCCGAAGGCCTGGAGATCGATCCCAAATCGCTGGAAATCACCGGGATCATCCTGGATCACCCGTTCCGGCTGGCCAAGGTCGAGCGCGATGCGCTGGACCACATCTTTGCCCCGATCCGGGCGGCGATGAAAAAGTACGGTTGCCAGCGCGCGATCCTGGTCGGGCACAACGCCCACTTCGATCTGGGCTTCGTCAATGCGGCCGTCAATCGTACCGGCCACAAGCGCAACCCGTTCCATCCCTTCAGCGTGTTCGACACCGTCACCCTCGGCGGCATCGCCTACGGGCAGACCGTACTGGCACGCGCCGCCACCGCCGCCGGGCTGGGCTGGGATGCCGATGAAGCGCACAGCGCGGTGTACGACACCGAGCAGACCGCCAAACTGTTCTGCAAGGTCGCCAACAGCTGGCCGCGCCCCTGAGCAGCATCACCCGATAGCGGTCCTGTCGCGCCCTTCGCTCTTGGCGCGGTACAGCGCGCGATCGGCGCGCTGGTAGAGCAGCATCGGCGTGCGGTCGGCAGCGTCCAGTTCGACCAGACCGGCGCTGAAGGTGACGTTCAGGCCCGGAATACCGGCCCAGTCCGGATGATCATGGAACAACCCACGCAGGCGCGCGCAGACCTGGGCCGCCTCATCCAGGCGGGTGTCGTTGAGCAGCAGCGCGAATTCCTCGCCACCGGTCCGCGCCGGCATGTCCGAATCGCGGCAGGCCGAGGCCAACAGACGCGCCACTTCCACCAGCACCACGTCGCCCACCGAATGGCTGTGCCGGTCGTTCACTTCCTTGAAGTGATCGATGTCCAGCACCACCAGGCACAACGGGTGGCGGCTGCGCTGCGAACGGGCGAAATCGCGCGCCAGTGCTTCATCGAATGCACGCCGGTTCGGTAGACCGGTCAGCGCATCCTCACGGGCCTGCCGCTCGAACGCCTCGGCCTGCACCGCCAGGCGGTCGGCCAGTTCGGTCTTTTCCTGATTGAGTGCCTGCAGGTTGACCGTCTGGGTCTGCAGATCCAGCGTGGCTTCCTGCACCATCCGCGCCAGCCGCACGTTGCTGGCCTTGTAGCGGTTGATCAGATACCGGTACAGCGCCACCAGCCCAGCCAGCAACAACAGCGCGGCGATCAACTGCACGCTGTGGCGCTGCCACAGGAACGGCTCCACCGTGAATTCCCAGACCGCTTCGCTGTCGCTCCAGACGCCACCTGGATGCGCGGCGGAAACGTGCAGCGTGTAGTCGCCCGGCGGCAGGCCGATGAATTCCACGCTGCGCTGCTGGCCACGCTCGACCCAGCCCTTGTCCAGTCCTTCCAGGCGGGTGCGGTAGCGGATGCGCTCGGAAAGCAGGTAACTCAGCCCCACATAGCTCACGCTCAGGCGTCGCCCGCCCGGGATCGTGTTGTGGTCGCTGCCCTGCCAGTGCAGCGGCACGCCATCGACAAGCACGGTCTCGATCACCGCCGGTGGCGCCAGGCGCTCACGGAAACGCTGCAGGCGCAGTGGATCGACGGTGCTCAGCCCGCCGGCCGTGACCACCCAGAAGGTGCCGTCCTGGCGCAGGATTGCCGAGGGGCCGGAACTGCCGTTGGCCTGTGAGTTGGCCATGCCGTCGATCTCGTTGTAATGCTCGACCTCGACCCGTGCGGCACGCCCATCGGCAACGGCGTTGAGCATGGCCATGTCGGTCCGCAGTACGCCGCGGTTGCTGCTGATCCAGACGTTGCCCACGCGATCGGGAATCAGCTGGAAGACCGTATCCACCGGCATGCCCTGCTCCAGGCCGACCCGTGCCAGCTTGCCTTCCTGGTAGCGGTACAGGCCGCGATCGGTGCTGACCCACATCGCATCGCCGATCTGCTGGAAGCCGAACACGCTGCGGCCACCACCCAGTGCCTCCAGATCGATCACCTGCACGCGGTTGCCGCGCAACACGCGGATGCCCTCGATGGTGCCGATCCACAGGGCGCCTTCGGCATCGTGCGCCAGCGCGGTGGTCAGCCCGGTGGGCATGCCGGGAAAGGCCACCGGCTCGGCCTTGTCGGCGACGATGCGGACCACGCCTTTCTGGGTGCCGGCCCAGATCACCCCGTCACGGTCGATGCTGATCGCGCGGATGTTGCCCCCCAACAGGCCGTCGGCGCTGCCGTACGTCCGCCGCGGTTGCCCGTTCTCGCCGACCCGGAAGATGCCATCGCCGAAGGTCCCCACCCACAGATCACCGTCACGGTCCTGGGCAAGGCTCAGCACCGAGGGGCTCTTGCCGACGTTGTTGCGCAGCGGCACCGGACTGAAGTTTCCCTGGGCATCGCGGCGATCAAGCCCGCGCGCACTGCCGATCCAGAGCTGCCGTTGGCGATCCTCGAAGACGGTGCGGACGTAATCACCACTGAGCCCGTCGCGTTCGGTGTAGCTGCTGAACAGGGTTTCGCGCAGGCGATACAGGCCACCGTTGGCGCCTACCCAGATGCTGCCTTCGGCATCTTCTCGCAGGCTGACCACGCGCCCGCCGGGCAAGGACAGCCCGGCCGGCAACCGCTCCAGCCCGTGCCGGGACAGCCGCAGCAGGCCCTGGTTTTCGGTCCCCAGCCACAGGTCGCCGTGGCGGTCCTGCAGCATGGCCGTGATGTGGGTCGCGCCGGGCAGGCGATGCTGCAGCAAAGGCACGCCATCCTGCATGCGGTAGATGCGCTCGCTGGCCACCACCCACATCACGCCATCCGGCGCACGATAGGGCCAGACCAGCCCACGGCCCAGACCGAAGCTCTCCGGTGCCCGGCGCAGGACCCCGTCGTTGTCGCGCACCACCAGGCCATCCAGGGTGCCGACCCAGACCCGGTCCTGGGCATCCACGACCAGCTTGGTGAAGCTCATCGCCAACGGCACGTCGGCCGGTGGCGCCTGGTAATCGAAGGTACCGTCGGGGCCCAGACTGGCAATCCCCTTGCCTTCGTACAGCAGCCACAGGCGCCCATGGCTGTCCATCTGCATGGCCTGGATCAGCACCTGCGGTGTGTCGGCGCGGTGTTCCCACACCTGCCAGCGGCCATCCGCCCCCCGGCGGGTCACGTTGCCGCGCGAATCACTGATCCACAAGCCGCCACTGCGGTCCACCAGCAACGCCCCGACCCCGTTGTCGCGCAGGCCCGGGGTGGTGCTGCGGTCGAACACGGTGAAGTCCAGGCCGTTGTACCGGACCAGCCCCTCCCAGGTCGCAAACCACAGGTGCCCTTCGGGCGTCTGCGCGATATCACGCAGGGAGTTGTGCGGCAGCCCGTTGCGCGAGGTCCAGACGTCGATGGCGTAATCGCGCAGCGGCGGCGGCCCATCCTGCGCCGACAGCGACCATGGCAGCGCGCACAGCAGCAACAGCCACAGCGCTGCCGCCTGCAGCGTTGGCATGCCCAAGAACTTCACGTGTGCCGGCCGCCACCGGATCCTGCCCCCCCGATCGCTCATCCGTATGGATCAACCTTGGGCAGGCGCCGTGTGCATGGGGGGAACGGCCGTGCACCAGCGCGATGGCTGGCAGAGTCGTACGCTCTCATGGAGGAGACGCTGGAAAGAGATGCCCATAGTAGGCAAATCCTTTCGGTTTGGGGGACCAGCGTCAGCCCCCGCGTGGCCCCGCCGCCGCCCGCGCCGGCGCGGCCCAGCGGACGATCGCTTCCAGCCCGCCCTGCGGATGGTTGCGCAGGTGCAGCGTCGCGCCGTCCTTTTCGGCCAATGCCCGGGCGATGGTCAGCCCCAACCCGGCACCACCGGTCTGGCGCGAGCGCGAGGTCTCCAGCCGCACGAACGGGTCGAACACCGCTTCCAGTTCGTCCTCGGCCAGGCCGGGGCCGCTGTCGCGGATGCGCACCTCCACGTCCTGCCCGGCCTGCTCCACCCGCACGCGTGCGCTCTGGCCATACATCACCGCGTTGTCGACCAGGTTGGAGAACAGGCGGTGCATCGCCAAGGGGCGCAGCATCAGCACCGCCCCGCTGGGCTGCTCGAAATGGACATCGGCGCCGGCTTCGGCGGCATCTTCGACGATGCTCTCCAGCAGCGAATCCAGGTCCAGCGCGGCACGTTGTTCAGCGCTCTCGGCGCTGCGGGCCAGCTCCAGACCTTCACGGATCAGCGCCTGCATCGCGCCGAGATCGGCGATCAGGCGTTCACGCAAGGTCTCATCGGTGACGTTCTCCAGCCGCAACCGCAAGCGCGTCACCGGTGTCTGCAGATCATGGGTGATCGCCGCCAGCATCTGGGTGCGCTCACCAAGGTGGCGCTGCAGCCGCTTCTGCATGGCGTTGAACGCCTCCGCGGCCCGGCGGACCTCGAACGGACCGGTCACGGGCATCGGGGCGCCCTGCAGGTCATCGCCCAGCGCGGCGGCGGCATCGGCCAACCGCTGCAGCGGGGCGCTGGCCATCCGCGCCACGATGTAGGCCAGGATCGCGATCGCCACGACCAGCAAGGTCAGGAACAACGGGTCCACGGCGAGCACACCATTGTGCGCGACGGCGGGGGAATCCAGCGCCAGCCGCAGCGGTGTGCCATCGGTCAGCTGCAGCGTGACCACGCGGCACTTGGGTGGGATGAAGGCCGGGTCGCGCTCACGCGGCGGGTGCCGCATCTTTTCTTTGTCGCGCGGTGGCGGCGGCAGCAGCTCCGGCAGCCGCGGCAGGCAGGAGCGGAAGGAGGTGAAAGCCACCTGGCTGCTCGCCACCGGGCCGGGCCGGTCATCGAGGATCTCCATCAGCGCGGCATCGGGTCGGCCGATGCGTGCCCCCTCCGGCAGCTGCCGCACACTCGGCCCGCCACTGGTGAGCAGCCGCTGGCGCAGCTCCGGATTGCCGTCCAGCAGATTCACGAACCCCTGCAGGCGGTCGGCGATGCGGTTGAGGTTCTGCCGCTCGAACTCCTGCTGGCGCTTGGTACTGGCCAGCATGGTCGCGCCGATCGCGGCCACGCTCATGCCCAGCAGCAGGATGACGAACAGTCGCCCCACCATCGAGGAAAAGAAGTGGCGCAGGCGTTTCATTCCAGGGTGACTGCCGCCGCAAGCACATAGCCTTCGTTGCGCACGGTTTTGATCAGGCCATCGCTGCCGCCATCATCGGCCAGCTTGTTGCGCAGGCGGCTGACCTGCAGATCGATGGCGCGATCCTGCGATTCGTAGTTGCGGCCGCTGCTCAGCGAGACCAGCTGTTCGCGCGACAGCACCTTGTTGGCATGCCCGACGAACACCCGCAGCAGCCGGAATTCGGCGCCGGACAAGACCACCACGCGCCCATCGGGATCGACCAGATGGCGGTGTTCGAGATCGAATATCCAACTGGAGAAGCGCGCACGGCGGATCGCCAGCGGCTCCAGGTTGGCTGGCAACGCCTCGGTGCGGCGCAGCACGTTGCGGATGCGGGCAAGGAGCTCGCGCGGTTCGAACGGCTTGGCCAGATAGTCGTCGGCGCCCATCTCCAGGCCGAGCACGCGATCGATCGGCTCGCTGCGCGCGGTCAACATGATCACCGGTGTGCTCGAGCGCGCGCGAAGATCGCGGCACAGGGTCAGGCCGTCCTCACGCGGCAGGTTGAGGTCGAGCACGATCAGGTCGACGTGTTCGCGCTCCAACAGCTGGCGCATGCCCTGGCCATCGCTGGCGGTGCTCACCAGGTAGCCGGCGCGGCCCAGCTGCTCGGCGAGCAGCTGGCGGATATCGTTGTCGTCATCGACGATCAGCAGTCTGTGCATGCTGTTGGCAGTCTCCATGCGGTGATCATCCCCTGTCGGGAGCTGAACCGCATCTCCTGGTTTGCGTACGTCTGTTTCAAAGGGTGATGCAGATACACAACGAAACGTGTTGAGCACCGCAGGGATACATCTTGGTACACGGCGAGCATTGAGCCGGCAATGAACGATCTTCACAATGCTGACAACGCCGATGCACCGGCCTGCCGAGTTGACGATCATCGTGAAGCCCCGTTTGCCCAGAACCCGCCGTGCTCGCCTCCTGCTGCTGCTCGTGGTGCTCGTCCTGATCGCCGCGATTGTGGCATGGATGCTGCGCAAGCCGGCCGCACCCACCCTGGCGACCTCGCCGGTCAGCCGTGGCGATATCGAACAGACCGTGGAAGCCACCGGTGTTATCGATGCCTACAAGCTGGTCAGCGTGGGTGCGCAGGCCTCCGGTCAGATCAAATCGCTGAAGGTCCAGCTCGGCGATAGCGTCAAGGAAGGCGACCTGATCGCCGAGATCGACGCCACCACCCAGCAGAACCAGGTGCTCAACGCCCAGGCCTCGCTGGACCAGGTCAAGGCGCAGCGCGCGGTGCAGCAGGCCAGCCTGCGTGAAGCCGAGCTCGAGTTCGCGCGCCAGCAGCAGATGCTCGCCGCCGAGGCCACCTCGCGCGCCGAGTTCGATGCGGCCGATGCCAAGCTCAAGACCGCGCGCGCCCAGATCCAGTCCTTCGATGCACAGATCACCGGCCGCGAAACCGAACTGGGCACCGCCCGCGCCAACCTGGCCTACACCCGCATCACCGCGCCGATGGACGGCACCGTGGTGGCGGTGGTCGCCGAAGAGGGCCGTACCGTCAACGCCAACCAGACCGCACCGACCATCGTGATGCTGGCCCGTCTGGACCTGGTCACGGTCAATGCGGAAGTTTCCGAAGCGGACGTGGTCAAGATCAAGGCCGGCATGCCGGTGTACTTCACCACGCTGGGCGAGCCGGACCGCAAGTTCCACGCCACGCTGCGCCAGATCAACCCGGCACCGGCCTCGATCGCCAATGACAGCTCGAGCAGCTCCAGCTCGTCCAGCTCCAGCTCCAGCACCGCGGTCTACTACAACGCGCTGTTCGACGTGGAAAACCCGGACGGCACGCTGCGCATCGACATGACCGCGCAGGTCTCGGTGATGCTCAAGCAGGCCAAGGACGTACTGATCATCCCGGCCGTTGCGCTCGGCCCGAAAACCCGTGACGGGCAGTACATGGTGCGTGTGGCCGATGCCGATGGCATGCCCACGCCGCGCAAGGTCAAGATCGGCATCAACAACGGCGCCACTGCCGAAGTGCTGTCCGGCCTGGCAGAAGGCGACAAGGTCATCGTGGGCGAAGGCGGCGGCGCGCAGGGCGCCGGCGGCGGCAACCGCGGCGGCGGCGTGCGGATCAGCGGCCCCGGCATGGGTGGGCCGCGCCGATGAGCAGCGCCTCGACGGGCACGCCGCTGCTGCGGCTGCGCGACCTGCGCCGGGAGTTCCCGGCAGGCGATGAAACGATCGCTGTGCTGCGCGACGTCAATCTGGACATCGCGGCCGGCGAGATGGTCGCCATCGTTGGCCAGTCCGGCTCGGGCAAGTCCACGCTGATGAACATCCTCGGCTGCCTGGACCGGCCGACGCGCGGCAGTTACCAGGTGGCCGGCCGCGAGACCGGCCGCATGGAGCCGGACGAACTGGCCGAGCTGCGCCGCGAACACTTCGGCTTCATTTTCCAGCGCTACCACCTGCTCGGCGATCTGGATGCGCGCGGCAACGTGGCCGTACCGGCGGTGTATGCGGGCAGCCCCGGCCCGGTGCGTACCGCGCGGGCCGAACAGCTGCTGCAGCGGCTCGGCCTGGGCGACCGCATGAACCACAAACCTGGCCAGCTCTCCGGTGGCCAGCAGCAGCGCGTGTCCATTGCGCGGGCGCTGATGAACGGTGGCGAGGTGATCCTTGCCGATGAGCCGACCGGCGCACTGGACACCAAATCCGGCGAAGAGGTGATGGGCATCCTCGGCGAGCTGCATGCCGAGGGCCACACCATCATCATCGTCACCCACGACATGAGCGTGGCCGAACACGCCCAGCGCATCATCGAGATCCGCGACGGTGAGATCATCGCCGACCGCATCAATCCGAAGGCGCCGAGCTACCGCGCGCAGCGCCAGCCGACCGTGGCTGCCGGCAAGGGCCACAGCTGGCGGGCCGCGCGGGATCGTTTCACCGAAGCCTTCCGCATGGCCCTGCTGGCGATGAATGCCCACCGCCTGCGCACCTTCCTGACCATGCTCGGCATCATCATCGGCATCGCCTCGGTGGTCTCGGTGGTGGCGATGGGCAATGGCTCGCAGCAGCAGATCCTGCAGAACATCAGCGCGCTGGGCACCAACACGATCGACGTGTATCCCGGCCGCGGTTTCGGCGACATGCGCTCGGCCCGGGTACAGACCCTCAAGGCCAGCGACGCCGATGCGCTGGGGCGGCAGAGCTACATCGACAGCGCCACGCCCAGCGTGTCGTCTTCGGTAACCGCGCGCTATCGCAATCAATCGGCCACCGCACAGGTCAACGGCGTGGGCGAGCAGTTCTTCCGGGTCAAGGGCGTCACCCTGATCGCCGGCAGCTTCTTCGATACCGATGCGGTGCGCAGCCTGGCCCAGGTGGCGATCATCGATGAGAACACCCGCACCCAGTTCTTTCCCAACGGCGAAGACCCGGTGGGCCAGGTGATCCTGCTCGGCAACGTGCCGGTGCGCGTGGTCGGCGTGGCCCAGCGGCAGAGCTTCGGCTTTGGTGGCAGTACCAGCTTGAGCGTGTGGGTGCCGTACACCACGGTGATGTCGCGCATGCTCGGCCAGAGCCATGTGTCCAGCATCACCGTGCGCGTGGATGACGCCACCCCGATGGATGCCGCACAGGCGGCCATCTCCAAGCTGCTGATCATGCGCCACGGCACCGAGGACTTCTTCCTCAGCAACAGTGCCGAGATCCGTCAGACCATCGAGCAGACCACCCGCACCATGACCCTGCTGATCAGCGCCATCGCCGCGATCGCGCTGCTGGTCGGCGGCATCGGCGTGATGAACATCATGCTGGTCTCGGTGACCGAGCGCACCCGCGAGATCGGCGTGCGCATGGCCGTCGGCGCGCGGCAGAGCGATATCCGCCAGCAGTTCCTGATCGAGGCGGTGCTGGTGTGTCTGCTCGGCGGCCTGCTCGGCGTCGGCCTGTCCCTGGTGGTCGGCTGGCTGTTCGGCAAATTCGCGCCGGACTTCCAGATGCTGTTCTCGACCGCATCCATCGTGGCCGCCTTTGCCTGCTCCAGCCTGATCGGCGTGGCGTTCGGCTTCCTTCCGGCGCGCAATGCCGCCCAACTTGATCCCGTGGAGGCGCTGGCGCGCGAATGAAGATTTCTCCTGCTCTGCTGCACCCCGCTTCGCTGCGTCCACTGGTCCTGGCCTGCGTGACCGCACTGGCCTTGTCGGCCTGTGTCAGCACCGGCCGCTACCCGATCGATGCACCGGCGGTCCCTGCGACCTATGGCCGTGGCGATGCCACGTTGAACACCCCCACCGAAGCGGTGACCGAACAACCGCATGCGGCGACGGCCGATGTCCGCAGCGATGCCTGGTGGACCCAGTTTGGTGACCCCGGCCTGGACCGCGTGATTGATCGCGCCCTGGCCGCCAATACGGACCTGGCCTCGGCCGGGCTGGCCGTGCAGCGCGCGCGCCTGCAGGCCGGTCTGGCCGACAACGCGCTGTGGCCGCAGCCCTCGGGCAGCGTCAGCAGCAGCGGCAATCGCCCCATCGACCAGAGCGCGGACTGGAACCGCGGCAGCTCGGCCGGCGTGTCCCTGCAATGGGAGATCGACCTGTGGGGGCGCCTGCGCACCCAGCGTGACATCGCCCATTGGGAAGCCCAGGCCAGCCAGGAAGACCTGCAGAACACCGCGCTGCTGGTGATCAGCGACGTGGCCACGCAGTACTGGACGCTGGCCTTCCTCAACCAGTCCATTGCCGCCGGCCAGGCCAACCTGGAGCGCCTGCAGCGCACCCGCGAGCTGGTCCAGGCGCGCTTCGATGCCGGTGCGGTCTCGCGCCTGGAAGTGCGCCAGGCGGCCCAGAGCCTGGAGGCCCAGCGCGCCGCGCAGAGTGCACTGGAGCAGCAGCGCGTCGCCGCGCGCAATGCACTGACGGTGCTGCTGGATGGGCAGCCGCTGGTACTGGCCGAAGAGCCGCAGCAGCTGCAGCGTGTGGGCAGCCCGGTGGTTGCCGAAGGCCTGCCGGCCGATCTGCTCGGCCGCCGCCCGGACCTGCGCGCCGCCGAACTGCGCCTGCGCAACAGCCTGAAGACCATCAAGGTCACCGCTACCCAGTACTACCCGGCATTGAGCCTGACCGGCAGCGTCGGTACCGGCGCCACCTCGCTCTCCGACGTGCTGAAGAACCCGGTGGCCACCCTCGGTGCCGGGCTGTCGTTGCCGTTCCTCAATGTGCGCCAGGCGCAGTTGAACACCCGGCTGGCCGGCACCGATTATCAGATCGCCGCCAACGGCTTCCGCCGCACGCTGTACACCGCGCTGTCGGAGGTGGACAACGCCCTGTCGGCACGCACGCAGTTCGCCACGCAGGTGGCGGCCTCACAGGCGTCCTACGACGAAGCGGTGGAGATCGAGCGGATGTATGAAGTGCGCTACCGGGTCGGCGCCACCGACCTGCGCACCTGGCTGGAAGCGCAGCAGACCCGGCGCGATGCCGAGCTGTCACTGGCCTCCGTGCGCCAGCGGCAGTTGATCAACGATGTGACGTTGTTCAAGGCGTTGGGGGGAAGCGCGGGCTGATGCACCACGTAGAGCCGACCGTTGGTCGGCTGCCGATGCACCACGTAGAGCCGACCGTTGGTCGGCTATCGATGCACCACGTAGAGCCGACCGTTGGTCGGCTATCGATGCACCACGTAGAGCCGACCGTTGGTCGGCTGCCGATGCACCACGTAGAGCCGACCGTTGGTCGGCTGCCGATGCACCACGTAGAGCCGACCGTTGGTCGGCTGCCGTTCGCCGCCTGGAGCAGCCGACCAACGGTCGGCTCTACCCCCTCGCGCGGGCGGGTTACAGCCCGCGCTGACGCACCGCTTCGAACAGGCTCACGCCGGTGGCGACGGAGACGTTCAGGCTCTCGATATCGCCTGGCATCGGAATCTTGACCAGGCCATCGCAGTTTTCGCGGGTCAGGCGGCGCAGGCCGTCGGCTTCGCCGCCCAGCACCAGCGCCACGTTGCCCTTCAGGTCGATCGCATACAGCGACTCGGTGGCTTCACCGGCCAGGCCGTAGATCCACACGCCCAGCTTCTGCAGGTCCTTCAGGCAGCGCGAGAGGTTGGTCACCTGCACCACCGGGATACGGTCGGCTGCGCCGGCCGAGGTCTTGCGCACGGTCGCATTGACCGAGGCCGACTTGTCCTTGGGAATGATCACCGCCGTGGCACCGGCCGCCGCCGCGCTGCGCAGGCAGGCGCCGAGGTTGTGCGGGTCCTGGACCTCATCGAGGATCAGCAGCAGGGCCTTGCCCTCGGCCGCTTCCACCAGCCCTTCCAGCTCGTTCTCGCCCCAGGTCCGTGCGGCCTGGTAGCGCGCCGCCACGCCCTGGTGACGCACCGAACCGCCCACACCGTCCAGCGCCTGGGTGTTCACCTTGCGCACGTCGATACCCTTGCGGCGTGCGTTTTCCTCGATCTCGGTCAGACGCGGGTTCTTCGCACCGGCCTCGATGAGGACCTCGCGGACGTTCTCGGCATCATTCTCGATCGAAGAGGCGACGGCGTTGACGCCGACGATCCACTGGCTTTGCTTGCTCATTGCGGGGGGCGGGACCGGTAAAGGGGTTGGTAATGGTAGAGCATCAAGGCCCACCCTGCCCTGCCGGGCGTTCACGGGGGGCGTTCACAGCCCTCCTTCAGCCCGGCGGCCAATCCGCGGTGTCGTGGTCCGGGTGCTGGTGGGAGACGATATGCAACAGGAAGTCGCCGGCCTCGGCGTCCTCTTCGCTGCGCAGCGCGCTGAGCGACCCCAGGGCATCCACGAACGGGAGCTTGGCCTCGATCCCGTACTGGATCGTCGGCGGCAGGCGGGCCGGTTCATCGAAGGCGCCGGCCGCGATCGCTACGCCATCCGGGGCTTCGTAGGTCAACGGGGTGCCGCAGTCAGCGCAGAAGCCGCGCTGGACCATAGTGGAGGATGGGAAACGCCGGGGCTCGCCGCGGGTCCAGCGGAAGTCGCTGCCACGGACCGAGACCAAGGGGGCGTAATAGGCGCCGAAGGCCTTCTGGCACATCCGGCAATGGCAGATCGAGCTGTGGGTCAGCGCACCGACCACGTGGAAGCGGATCGCGCCGCACTGGCAACCACCGCTGTATTCGGGGAGGGCCTGCATGGGATCGCTCCGATGGGATCGGCGTGCCCACCAACCGTGGGCGGGTAGACGATGTGCCGACCAACGGTCGGCACCTGCCTCGTACCGGCCGTGGGCCGGTACGCGACGATCAGTACTTCTGTTTCTGGCGCTTGGCCGGCTGGCCGCGCGGCGGCAGCTCGGGCAGCGAATCGTCCTTTTCTTCCACCAGGCGGAAGTCGATCTTGCGCTCTTCCATGCTGGCCTTGAGCACCAGGATCCGCACGCGGTCACCGAGGCGGTAGATCTTGCCGCGGCGTTCGCCGTTGAGCGTTTTGCGCACCGCGTCGAACTGGTAATAGTCGTGCGGCAGCTGGGTCACGTGGACCAGGCCGTTGACCTTGGATTCGTCCAGTTCCACGAACAGGCCGAAGCTCGTCACGCCACTGATCACGCCCTCGAACTGGCCGCCAACGTGCTTTTCCATCCACGCGGCGCGGTAACGCTCGTCGACTTCACGCTCGGCTTCATCGGCGCGGCGCGCCCGCTCGGAGCACTGCAGGGCCAGCGCGGCCATCTCACGCGGCGAATAGGTGAACTTCTCCGGCGCGGCTCCGCTGAGCGCGTGCTTGATCGCACGGTGCACCAGCAGATCGGGGTAACGACGGATCGGCGAGGTGAAGTGGGCGTACGCATCCAGCGCCAGGCCGAAGTGGCCCAGGTTGTCCGGCGAGTACACCGCCAGGCTCTGGCTGCGCAGCAGCACCGATTCCAGCAGCGCTGCGTCCGGGCGATCGCGCACTTTCTTCAGCAGCTTGGTGAAATCGGCCGGCTGCACCTTCGACCACGGCGGCAGGCTCAGCTTGAATTCCTTCAGGAACTCGAGCAGATCGGCGTACTTGGATTCCGGCGGACGCTCATGGTCACGGAACGGCGCCGGCACCTGCTTGGCCAGCAGGTAGCGCGCCGCCTGCACATTGGCCGCGATCATGCATTCTTCGATCAGCTTGTGCGCATCGTTGCGCACCATCATCCCGGCCTGGGTGACTTCGCCGGTGTTGTCCAGCACGAAGCGCACTTCGGAGGTTTCAAATTCGATCGCACCGCGGCGGGTACGCGCCTTGGCCAGCACGTGATACAGCTGGTACAGGCGATCCACCTGCGGCATCAGCGGACCGATCGCCTTGCGCGCGGCCGGGTCGTTCTCGCCCACCGCTTCCCAGACCTGGTTGTAGGTCAGGCGCGCATGCGAATTCATCACCGCTTCGTAGAAGCGCGAATGGATGACCTCGCCTTCGCGGTTCACCTGCATGTCGCAGACGAAGCACATGCGGTCAACCTTGGGCATCAGCGAGCAGATGCCGTTGGACAGCGTTTCCGGCAGCATCGGCACCACGAACCCGGGGAAGTAGACCGAGGTCGCGCGCTTCTGCGCTTCATTGTCCAGCGGCGTACCGGGACGCACGTAATTGGAGACGTCGGCGATCGCCACGACCAGGCGGAAGCCTTCGGCATTGGGTTCGCAGTAGACCGCGTCGTCGAAGTCCTTGGCGTCCTCGCCATCGATGGTGACCAGCGGCGTGTTGCGCAGGTCCTCGCGGTGGCCGATCTGTTCCGGGGTGACCACCATCGGCACCGCGGTGGCTTCAGCCAGCACTTCGGCCGGGAACTCGAACGGCAGCTCATGGCCGTGGATGGCGGTTTCCACCACCAGCGAGGCCGTCAGCTTGTCGCCGAGCACGGCAATGATGCGGCCGATCGGCGGGCGGCGGGTGTCCGGCGCCTGGGTCAGCTCGCAGACCACCAGCTGGCCATCGCGGGCATCGCCGGTCTGGTCGGGCGGGATCTGTACGTTGCGCTGCACGCGCTTGTCGTCGGGCACCACGTAGTTGATGCCGAACTCGACGCTGAAGCGACCGATCAGGCGGCTCATGCCACGCTCAAGCACGCGCGAGATGCTCGCCTCGCGACGGCCACGACGATCGATGCCGGTCACGTTGACCAGCACGCGGTCACCATGCAGCACCTTGCGCATTTCGAACGGCGGCAGGAACAGATCGTCGCCACCTTCGACCGGGCGCAGGAAGCCGAACCCTTCCGGGTTGGCGATCACCACGCCGGTGATCAGGTTGACCGCCTGCAGCGGCGCGAAACCGCCACGGCGGTTCTGCACCAGCTGGCCGTCACGGCACATCGCGCCCAGGCGCTTGCCCAGCGCATCGGCACGGTCCGGCTCGGTCAGGCCGAGATGGATGGCGATCTCTTCGGCGGTCTGCGGGCCATCGCAGCGGTCGAGCAGCTGCAGGATCGCCTCACGGCTGGCGATCGGCTGCGCATAGCGCTCGGCCTCGCGGGCGGCGAAGGGGTCCACCTGGACCTCACCGTCGAGCGGGGTCGGATGCGGGCGGCGGCGGGTCGGGATCGGCCCGGCATGCGCAGGCTTGGGCCCGCGCTTGTTGCCACGCGGCGGCTCAGCGGTGTTCAGGGATTCGGGCATCCAGGGTGGCAGCTTGCCGGCTTTCTTGGCGGCAGCGCGGGGCTTGCCCGACGGACCGGCTGCCTTCTTGGGCGCCGGGGACTTGGGGGCTTTCGCGCCCTGGGTCGGTTTCTTTGGTTTCATTGACCTCAATAGTAACCGCTGTGCGTGTGCAGAACCGGTCAGCGGCGCTCCTGTGCAGGATTGTGAAGAAATTTCACAAAACCGTTGACAAGCCTCACGGACATGCCCAGAATTCGCCCCCTGAGTCGCCCAGGTGGCGGAATTGGTAGACGCACTAGCTTCAGGTGCTAGCGGGGGCAACTTCGTGGAGGTTCGAGTCCTCTCCTGGGCACCATGACTCAGAAAATGATCAAACCCGCGCA
>Ga0160469_100408_pt1 | contig 22056 bp, 16 predicted proteins | sample HID1972M_E11MG_FD_108246 | JGI IMG/M metagenome (GOLD analysis project Ga0160469, IMG submission 108246) | Enriched pill bug-associated microbial communities from UW Madison campus, WI, USA - HID1972M_E11 MG | ecosystem: Host-associated > Arthropoda: Insects > Digestive system > Unclassified ...
GGTTTTGGCCGCATCGGCCGTAATGTCCTGCGCGCACTGTATACCCAAGGCTATCGACAGGATTTGCAGATCGTCGCCATCAACGATCTGGGCGACAGCTCGATCAACGCCCATCTGCTCAAATACGACACCGTTCACGGCACGTTCGACGCGCAAGTCGAGCATGACAACGAGAGTCTGACCGTCAACGGCGACCGCATTGCGGTCAGCGCGATTCGCAATCCGGCCGACCTGCCCTGGGCCGCGGAAAAGATTGATGTGGTGTTTGAATGCACCGGTCTCTTTACCGACCGCGCCAAAGCGGCCGCGCATATTACTGCCGGCGCGCGCAAAGTGATCATCTCGGCCCCGGCCAAAGGCGCCGACGCCACCGTCGTTTATGGTGTGAACCACGACATTCTGCGCCAGTCGCACCAGATCATCTCCAACGCTTCGTGCACCACCAACTGCCTGGCGCCAGTGGCGCAGGTGCTGCACCGTGAGCTGGGCATCGAAAGTGGTTTGATGACCACCATTCACGCCTACACCAACGATCAGAACCTCACCGACGTCTACCACACCGACCCGTACCGCGCGCGTTCGGCCACACAGAACATGATCCCGAGCAAGACCGGCGCTGCTGAAGCGGTCGGCCTGGTGTTGCCGGAACTGGCCGGCAAACTGACCGGCATGGCCGTGCGGGTGCCGGTGATCAATGTGTCGCTGGTGGATTTGACCGTGCAATTGAAGCGCGAAGCCTCGGCGGATGAGGTCAATGCGCTGCTCAAGGCTGCGAGCCAGCATTCGAAGATTTTGGGTTACAACACGTTGCCGCTGGTTTCCAGCGACTTCAACCACAACCCGCTGTCGTCGATCTTCGACGCCAACCACACCAAATCCAGCGGCAAACTGCTGAAAGTGCTGGCCTGGTACGACAACGAGTGGGGCTTCTCCAACCGCATGCTGGATAACTGCCTGGCGCTGTGTAACGCCGAGTAAGGGTGCCTCGCTCTCCCCGTAGGAGCTGCCGAAGGCTTCGATCTTTTGATCTTGTTTTTTAAGATCAACATCAAAAGATCGCAGCCTCCGGCAGCTCCTACATTTATCCGTGTCGATCACAAAACAATACTTGACCATTCACATAGATGATAAGCATTATCATTCGCTCGAAATGGATCAGGTTCCCCCGTGAGTCAATCGCGCTTCAACCACGTCTTCCTCACCCAGCGTATGTCCCTGCTGCGGACGCTGGAACGGATGGTCAACAATCACAGCACCGCTGAAGACCTGCTGCAGGAAACCTACCTGCGCGTGACGCGGGCGTTGAGCGAACGGGCCATCGATCACCTCGAGCCCTTTGTCTTCCAGACCGCGCGCAATCTGGCGCTGGATCATTTGCGTGCGCGCAAGCTGCACTCACGGACGATGGTCGATGACGTGCCGCAAGACGTCGTGCACAGCATCGCCGCCCCCGCCAGCAGCGCCGAAGACGCCGCCCACGCCGAACAAATGCTGGAGCGATTGAACGTGAGCCTCAGCGAACTCAGCTCGCGTCAGCAGCGGATTTTCATCCTCAGCCGTTTGCACGGCAACAGCTACCAGGAAATCGCAGACGAACTGAACGTCTCCCTGAGTACCGTGCAGAAAGAATTGAAACTGATCATGTCCATTTGCATCGGCGTCGCCGAACGGCATAACAGCAGCGGCGAGTTATAAGCTTCAAGCGGCAAGCTGAAAACTCAAAGTTCACACCGAATGAGCTTTAGCTTGCAGCTTGTCGCTTGAAACTCGAAACTTGCTTTGAAAAAGCCCGAGGAAACACCGTGACGGACACCCACCGCTCGCCTTCGCCTGACTCGGCGCGGGACGCTGCAGATGCAATGGACCAGGCGCTGGACTGGCTCATCGTGCTCGGCAGCCCGGACGAGGAGCAGACCCGGCAGTTCCATGCCTGGCTGGCGGCTGATCCGTTGAACGCCGAAGCGTTCGCCAAGGCGCAGGCGATCTGGGATGGCCCGCAAGTCATTCAGTGCGCGCAAAGCCTCGCGGCGAAACCGGCCAAGGTCACCTTCCTCAAGCGGTTGCGCCCGCACTGGAAACCGTTGGCCACTGCTGCGGTGCTGATTCTCGGTCTGTTCAGTTTCAGCAACCTGCCGATGCGTATTCAGGCCGATCACTTGACGGTAGTCGGCGAGCGTCAGCGCCTGCAACTGGAGGACGGTTCGAAAGTCCTGCTCAACACCAATTCCGCTTTCTCCAGCACCATCAATGATCAGCAACGCGTGGCGCGGTTGTATCAAGGCGAGGCGTATTTCGAGATCGCCGGCAGCCGCACTCAGCCCTTGGAAATCGATGCCGGCCCGGTCAAAGCCAGTGTGCGCGACACCGAATTCGCCGTGCGTTATCTCGATGGCGTCGCGCAGGTCAACGTCCAGCGTGGTGATGTCGATTTGCGCGCGACCCACAACGATGCCCGCGTGCGCCTGTCGGCCGGGGAAAGTATCCGCATCGGCCCTAATGGCTTCGACCGCCCGTCCAAACTCGACGCTGCGACCGATCTGGCCTGGGTGCAGGGCCGACTGGTGTTCGAGAACTGTCCGCTCAACCAAGTGCTGGCCGAGCTGCGCCGCTACTATCCGGGCTGGATCATCAATACCAACGAGCAGTTGGCCGACGTCGCCGTGACCGGCAATTATCGCCTCGATCAACCACTCGACGTGGTGCGCTCTCTCGCCCACATCACCTCCGCGCGCTTGCAGGAATTTCCGGCGCTGGTGATCTTGAACTAAATGAGAATTATTTTTACTCGATAGCTGGAGCCCGTTCGTCTCGTTATAGCCAATGCAATTGATTCGCATCACGATGCCAATCAGCACCTATAAAGATTCGTGCGACACGGAGCGCTATCGATGTCCTCACGCCTTACCCGTCAGACTTCCCCTTCCCGCGTATTGTCGCTGCTGACCGCTGCCATTCTCATGGCCGGCACCGCACCGCTGATGGCTGCCACCGAGCAACCGGCGCGCAACATGGGTGATTACGCGTTCTCCATCAACCAGCAACCGTTGGTGTCGGCGCTCAATGCCTTCACCTCGGTAACCGGTTGGCAGGTCGGCTTGCCGGCGGAACTGGGTCAGGGCGTATCGTCGCCGGGCGTGCGCGGCTCGCTGCCGCCGGAGAAAGCGCTGGAGCGGCTGTTGGTGGGGACCAATTTGAGCTTCCGCAAGCTGAGCAACAACAATGTGGTGCTGGAAAAGCGCAACAGCAGCGGCACCCTCAACCTTGATCAGGTGACCATCAGCGCCACGCGTCAGGAACAGTCGGTCAATAGCGTGCCGGCCACCGTCAGCGTGCAGACCCGCGAAGATCTCGATCGCAACAACGTCAATTCGATCAAGGATCTGGTGCGGTACGAGCCGGGCGTTTCGGTGGGCGGCGCCGGTCAACGTGCCGGCATCACCGGCTACAACATCCGTGGTATCGATGGCGACCGCGTGCTGACTCAGGTCGACGGCGTGCAAGTGCCGGACAGTTTCTTCAACGGCCCGTACGCGCAGACCAACCGCAATTACGTCGACCCGGAAATCGTCAAACGCGTCGAAATTCTCCGTGGCCCGGCCTCGGTGCTGTACGGCAGCAATGCGATTGGCGGCGCCGTCAGCTACTACACCCTCGATCCGGACGACATCATCAAGCCTGGCCAGGACGTCGGCGCCCGGCTGAAAACCGGTTACAGCTCGGCCGATGACAGCTGGCTGACCTCCGGTACCGTTGCTGGCCGCACCGGCGACTTCGACGGTTTGCTGCACCTGAGCCAGCGCAACGGTCACGAAACCGAATCCTACGGCGAAACCGGTGGCACCGGCCTGAACCGCACCGAGGCCAACCCGGAAGACGTGCGCACCACCAACGTGCTGGCCAAACTCGGCTGGAACTACGCTGACGACGCGCGCTTCGGCCTGACCTACGAACACTATAAAGATGATCGCGACACCAACCAGTTGAGCGCCGTCGGCGGCCCGTTCAACGCTGGACGCGGTTTCGGTTTCTATAAGTCGCGCACCGGCAACGACACCGTTACCCGCGAGCGTTTTGGTCTGGAACACCGCTTCGCGCTGGACACTGTGCTGGCCGACAACATCAAGTGGTCGCTCAACTATCAGATCGCCAAGACCGATCAGAGCACCCAGGAAATCTACGCGCCGTCGCGCACTGTGCTGCGCAACCGCGACACCAATTACAAAGATCGCCAGTGGGTATTCGATGCGCAGGCTGACAAGTCGTTTGCCATCGCCGACACCGATCACACCATCACCTACGGCACGACCATCAAACAGGATAAGGTCACCGGTCTGCGCACCGGCTCCGGCACCTGCCTGACTGTCGCCGGTGCCTGCCGCGTGATCGGGGCGCCAAGCGCTGCCGACACCTTGACACCGGCCAGCGACTTCCCGGATCCGACCATCAACAGCTACAGCCTGTTTGCCCAGGATCAGATCAGTTGGGGCAACTGGACGTTCCTGCCGGGCGCGCGTTACGACTACACCGAACTCAAACCGCACATCACCGATGAGTTCCTCGCCACTGCCGACCAGAGCGGCAACGGTCAGGTGAGCGACGAGAAGAAAACCTGGCATCGTCTGTCGCCGAAGTTCGGCACCACTTACAGCTTCAACGACAACTACACCTGGTACGGTCAGTACGCCGAAGGCTTCCGCACGCCGACCGCCAAGGCTTTGTATGGTCGCTTTGAAAACCTCGCAGGCGGCTACCAGGTCGCGCCGAACCCGGATCTGGAACCGGAAAAAAGCAAAAGCTATGAAACCGGTCTGCGTGGCCAGTTTGAAGCAGGCACCTTCGACGTTGCGGTGTTCTACAACAAGTACCGTGATTTCATCGACGAGAACGCCATCACTCCCGGTTACACCGAGACCACGTTCCAGAGCAACAACATCAAACACGCCACCATCAAAGGCGTGGAGCTTAAAGGTCGCTTGAACCTCGATACCTTCGGCGCACCGACCGGCCTCTACACCCAAGGCTCGATGGCGTACCTGTATGGCCGCAACGACGACAGCGGTGAGCCGCTGAACAGCATCAACCCGCTGACCGGCGTGTTCGGCCTCGGTTATGACCAGGACAAATACGGCGCGCTGCTGAGCTGGACGCTGGTCAAGCGCAAGGATCGGGTCGACAGCACCATGTTCAAAACGCCTGACGGCACCAGCACCCAGTTCAAGACCCCGGGTTATGGCGTGCTCGATCTGGCGGGCTTCTACAAAGTCACCGACGACGTGACCGTCAACGCTGGTCTCTACAACCTGACCGACAAGAAATACTGGCAGTGGGATGACGTGCGCGGTTACGACAGCGTTGGCGAAGCCTCGGTCACGCAACCGGCCAACCTTGATCGCCTGACCCAACCGGGCCGCAACTTTGCGATCAATCTGGTCTGGGACATCTGATCCGGCCGACCTCACTGTGCGTGTTCAAGCACCGCGCAGTGAGGTTTTTTTACGCTCAGGCGTCTGCTTGTTCGTCTCGTTAGCAAGCGCCTCTCTTTCTCAAGGATTTCCCATGACAGCTCAAGACACCGAACAACGCCCTGCCCTGCGTTCGCAACGCTTGAACCAGATCACCAACGAACCGCACACCAAGCTCGATGCCCTGGTGAAGGCTCACGCGCCGTTCGAGACCCGCGCCAACTTCGCCCGCTTCGTCGTCGCGCAGTACCTGTTCCAGTCGGAACTGGTCGACCTCTACAACAGCGCCGAACTGACCGCCATCGTCCCTGACCTGCCGGCCCGCTGCCGCGCTGAAGCGGCCAAGGCTGACCTCGCCGATCTCGACACCGAAGTCCCGGCACCGGTCGCTGGCGCGGTGAAAAACCCGAGCAAGGCACGGGCACTGGGCTGGATCTTTGTGTCCGAAGGTTCGAAGCTCGGCGCTGCGTTCCTGATCAAACGCGCCGTGGCGCTGGAACTGAGCGAAACCTTCGGCGCCCGTCACCTCGGTGAGCCAGAAGGTGGCCGTGCCGAAGGCTGGAAGAGCTTCGTGCGCACCCTGGATTCACTGCAATTCAGCGCTGAAGAAGAAGCCGAAGTGGAGCAAGGCGCGATCGACGCGTTCAACCGCTTCACCGTGTTGCTGGAACAGGCTTACGCCACCGAGGCTGAACCGGCCTGATAGCAACAATCCCCCCTGTAGGAGCTGCCGAAGGCTGCGATCTTTTGATGTTGTTTTCAGGATCAAAAGATCGCAGCGTTCCGCAGCTCCTACAAGGGCCCGCGTAAATCTGTAAGATCCCGATCCCGCTTCAGAAGCATCCCGCCGAGCCCATGCCGCAACCAGCCTCCTCCAAACTCGCCCGCGTGCTGTTCGGCCTCCTGGCCTACGTCAGCCTCGGCATCGGCCTGATCGCCATTGTCGTGCCCGGCCTGCCGACCACCGAGTTCATCCTCCTCGCCGCCTGGGCCGCCACCCGCAGCTCGCCGCGCCTGAGTGCCTGGCTGGAAAACCATCGCCTGTTCGGGCCGATTCTGAGCAACTGGCGCAACGGCAAAATCATCGCGCGCAAAGCCAAAGTCAGCGCGACGGTGAGCATGTTGCTGTGTGCGACGTTGATGTTGGTCGTGCTGGATCACGGCTGGCCGATCTATCTGGCGATCGCCGGGATGGGGTTGGGGAATCTGTGGATCTGGTCGCGCCCGGAATCGATTCCTGTTTAAGCCGCACCGGGTTTCTGTGTGAAGAACTTTTGTGGTGAGGGGATTCTGTGGCGAGGGGATTTATCCCCGATTGGCTGCGAAGCAGCCACAGTCCAGAAACCCTGATTTGTCAGACAGAACCCATTCTCAGGTTTTGGGCCTGCTTCGCAGGCCATCGGGGATAAATCCCCTCACCACAAGTGCCCTCCCAAACACGCAAACACTTCCCTGAAATTGTTCTGATTTCCAGCACTTTCCCCTGCGCAAACGTTTAGCGCTGACCGTTCGTCGGCGCGCGCCTCATGCCTTTTCGCCTCGCGCCGATGAGCATTCATGGCGCTGAATGGATTTGGCGAACCGGGTAGTCCATACCCGCAAGCCACCCGTTTATCCATTCGCGAGATCGCCCCATGTTCGACTCTCTGTCCATCCGCCTGAAAATCGTCCTGCTCTCCGGTCTGTGCCTGCTCGGTGTGGTCGCGCTGATTGTTGGCATGAACATCTACCAGACCAACCAGAACGATGAACTGGTCAGCAACTCCAGCAACCAGCTGCTCACCGCCAGTGTGCAAAACCTGCTGCAAGCCAAAGCCGCCGAACAAGCGGTGCGGGTGCAGAAAACCTTTGGCGAAAGCTTGTTGGTGATTACCGCGCTGGCGGATCAGATCAAAGACCTGCGCGTGATGGCCGCCAAGCGTTCGCTGGACGCCGGCGCCCTGCGCGAAGAGTTGAACCAGAGCCTGAAAACCGCGTTCGAGCGCAACGATAAAGTGCTCGGCATCTGGCTCGCCTTCGAACCCAACGGCCTCGACGGCAAGGACAGCGAGTTCGCCAACGACGCCGCGCGCCAGTCCAACGAAGCCGGACGTTTCGCGACCTATTGGAGCCGCGCGGCCGGCGCCTCGCTGAACACGATCATGGTCGAAGAAGACCTGACCAAAACTACCCTCAGCGTCAGCGGCACGCCGTACAACAGCTGGTACACCTGCCCTCGCGACAACAAACGCACCTGTTTGCTCGACCCGTACGCAGACACCGTGGGCAATAAGGAAATGCTCATGACGACCATTTCCGTACCGTTGATTGTCGACGGCAAAGCGATCGGCGTGGTCGGTGTCGACATCGCCCTCGACGCGCTGCAAGCAGCCGCCGTCGACTCGCAACGCAACCTCTTCAACAACGCCGGGCACATGCTTATCGTCTCCGGCAGCGGCGTGCTCGGCGCCGACAGTTCGGACGCGACCAAGGTCGGCAAAAAGATCAACGACACCCTCGGCGCCAATGGCCAAGACGTACTGCAACTGCTCGCCTCCGGCACACCGAAAATCCTCGAACAGGGCGACCTGATTCGAGCGGTGTACCCGGTCGATCCGATTGGCAACTCGCGCGCTTGGGGTGTGGTCATCGACCTGCCGAAACAAGTGCTGCTGGCCGACTCGGTCAAGCTGCAAGCGGTGCTCGATGATGCCCAGGAAACCGGCGTGCTCACCGCGCTGTTGGTGGCTGTGGTGGCTGGTGTGGTTGGCCTGCTGCTGATCTGGCTGACCGCGTCTGGCGTGACGCGTCCGATCAACAGCGTCGCCGAGATGCTGAAGAACATCGCCAGCGGCGAAGGTGATCTGACCCAGCGTCTGAACTACAGCAAAAAAGATGAACTGGGCGAACTGGTGAACTGGTTCAACCGTTTCCTCGACAAGCTGCAACCGACCATCGCGCAGATCAAACAGAGCATCACCGAAGCGCGCGGCACCGCCGACCAGTCTTCGGAAATCGCCCGTCAGACCAGCGAAGGCATGCAGGTGCAGTTCCGCGAAATCGACCAAGTGGCTACCGCGTCCAACGAAATGAGCGCCACCGCCCACGACGTCGCCAACAGCGCGTCGAACGCAGCCAACGCCGCGAAAGGTGCCGATCAGTCGGCGAAGGACGGCATGTCGATCATCGAACGCAGCACCCGCGACATCAATCAACTGGCCGATGAAGTCAGTAAAGCGGTGACCGAAGTTGAAGCGCTGGCGGTCAACAGCGAGCAGATCGGTTCGGTACTGGAAGTGATCCGCAGCATCGCCGAACAGACCAACCTGCTCGCGCTCAACGCGGCGATTGAAGCGGCCCGTGCCGGTGAGAGCGGGCGTGGTTTTGCCGTGGTTGCCGACGAGGTGCGCAACCTCGCCAAACGCACGCAGGATTCGGTGGAAGAAATTCGCGTGGTGATCGAGCGTATTCAGACCGGCACGCGTGGCGTGGTCGCGACCATGCATTCGAGCCAGACTCAGGCGCACAACAACGCCGGGCAGATTCGTCAGGCGGTGGATGCGCTGGGCAAGATCAGCGACGCGGTGACGGTGATCAGCGACATGAACCTGCAAATCGCCAGCGCGGCTGAACAGCAGAGCGCGGTGGCCGAAGAGGTTAACCGCAACGTTTCGGCGATTCGCACCGTGACCGAAACCCTGACCGGACAAGCCACCGAGTCGGCGGCGATCAGCAGCCAGCTCAATGCACTGGCGAGCCAGCAGATGAAATTGATGGATCAGTTCCGCGTCTAGACCTCACCACACAAACTTGTAGGAGCAGAGCTTGCTCGCGAAGAGGCCGTCACATTCAACATCTTCGTCGACTGACACACCGCTTTCGCGAGCAAGCTCAGCTCCTACAAGAGCCTTCATCTAATCCAGTGACGTTTTGCACTATCATCGCCCTCTCGCTCCGGAGGGCCTTCGATGACTGATTTACTCACGTCCATTCAAGCCGCACTCGGCTTGCCGCACACGCCGATTGCGTTCACCGCCAGTGGCGCCCTGCCCTCGGCCTTCGCCGTCACCGATCTGGCCTGTGCCAGCATCGCCGTGGCCGGGCAAGCCATCAGCGAACTCTTGCAGCAACAAACCGGCCACCTGCCCGCCGTAGAAGTCGATCGTCGTCTGGCCTCGTTCTGGTTTTCCTCATCACTGCGCCCGATCGGCTGGCAAGTGCCGCCGCTGTGGGATCCGGTCGCCGGTGACTACGCAACGCGCGACGGCTGGATTCGCCTGCACACCAACGCCCCGCACCACCGCGCCGCCGCTGAACGCGTGCTCGGTGCCTGCGCCGACCGCGCGGCGATGGCGGCGAAAGTCGCGCAATGGGCGAGCACGGAGCTGGAGCAAGCGGTGGTCGACGCCAAGGGTTGCGCCGCCGAAATGCGCAGTTGGGCGCAGTGGCAACAGCATCCGCAGGGGTTGGCGGTGAATGCCGAACCGCTGGTGCACTTCATCGCTGATCAGGATGAATATGCGAAATCGTGGCAAGGCTCGGTGGAACGCCCATTGGCCGGGATCAAGGTGTTAGATCTGACGCGCGTGCTCGCCGGCCCTACCGCCAGTCGTTTCCTCGCGGGGCTCGGTGCTGAGGTTTTGCGCATCGATCCACCGACCTGGAACGAGCCCGGCGTCGTCCCGGAAATGACCTTGGGCAAACGCTGCGCACGGCTGGATTTGCAGGTTTCGGCGGACCGCGCGGTGTTCGAGAGTCTGCTGAAAGACGCCGACATTCTGCTGCACGGTTATCGCGCGGATGCGTTGGAGAATCTTGGTTTCGGCGTTGAACGTCGTCGCCAATTGGCGCCGGGGCTGATCGATGTCTGCCTCAACGCTTACGGCTGGAGCGGCCCGTGGCAGAACCGTCGGGGCTTCGACAGTCTGGTGCAAATGAGCAGCGGCATCGCCGAGGCCGGGCAGCGTTGGAAGCACGCTGACAAACCGACGCCGTTGCCGGTGCAGGCGCTGGATCATGCGACCGGCTATTTGATGGCGGCGAGTGCGATCAGGTTGCTGACTGAGCGGTTGCGGAATGGGCATGATGGTTCGGCACGGTTGTCGTTAGCGCGGACGGCGAGGTTGTTGATCGAACACGGGTCCGGAATAGCCGAAGCGTTGCGTGCCGAGGATGAACAAGACCAAGGGTTGCCCTTGGAACAAACCCCATGGGGGCCAGCACATCGGTTGCTGGCGCCGGTGAAGATCAGCGGCACACCGTTGCAGTGGGCGTTGCCTGCCGTGGACTTGGGTTCCCACCAACCTCAGTGGTGAATTTTAAACCGCTATCGCGAGCAGGCTCACTCCTACAATTGACCGCGTTCCAACAGTAGAAACGCGGTCAACTGTAGGAGTGAGCCTGCTCGCGATGAGGGCTGAATTGGCCACGCAAACTCCGGATCAGTCCCCGCGACTCAAAGACGCCCACAAAACCTGCGCCGCATAGCCGCGATAGGGCCGCCAACCCTCCGCCCGCACAGCCAATTCCCGCGCCGTCGGCCGCTGTCCTTCCAGCACTTCCAACGCCCGCAACAACCCGACATCCCCATGCGGAAACCCATCCAGATCACGCAACTGTCGCAGCGCAATGTACTGCGCCGTCCACTCGCCAATCCCGTGCAACGCCAGCAACCGCGCCACACCATCGTCGCAATCCGGCTCAAATAATGCAGGATCATCAAGCAACGCTTGAGCCACGCCCGACAGTGTCCGCCCTCGACTCTTGGGCATCCCCAACGCCGCCAAATCGGCCTCAGCCAACACACAGGCCTCAGGAAACACATAGCTCAAACCCGGCACCGTCGATTGCAACGGCGCGCCATACTGAGCCACCAATTTCCCCGCCAAGCGAATCGCCGCCACCACGGTAATCTGCTGCCCGAGCACTGCGCGAAACACCAGTTCCAAGCCATCCCACGCCCCTGGAATGCGCAACCCGGGACGCTCGGCCATCAACCGCGCCAGCAGCGGATCCTGCGCAAGATGCCCTTGCATCACTGCCACATCCGCATCCAGATCGAACATCCGCCGCAACCGCCGAACAATCTCCGGCAGCGCCTGCGAATCAGGAAAATCCACTTCAACCGCCAGCGAATCAGCAGCACCGGGCCACACCGAAACCGTGCCATGCACCCCGTTCAACCCGATGCTGCGCGAATACACGCCATCGACCACGGTCTCCATCCCGACCACCGCTCGCGCCGCGAGAAATCCCAGCATCGCCTCCCAGTCATACGACGGTTGATAGTCCAGCGCCAACCTCACAGCGACAGCATGCCGCTGTACAAGCCATACGCCGCCAGACCCGCACCGATGATGACGACGGTAAAGATGCCCTTCTCAATAGAAGTGAAAATCGGCTCGCCCTGCTCATGTTTGGCCTTGGCAAACAGGATCACCCCCGGCGCATACAGCAGCGCCGACAGCAGCAAATATTTCACCCCGCCGGCGTACAGCAACCACACCGCATAACCCAGGGCGATGCCGCCGATCAGCAAATCCTTGGTGCGTTCGGCCGAGGCGTGTTCGTAGGTTTCGCCACGCCCGCTCAGCAGCACGGCATACGCCGCCGACCACAGATACGGCACCAGAATCATCGACGAGGCCAGATAAATCAGGCTGGTGTAGGTGCCCGCCGAAAACAGGGTGATCAGCAGGAAAATCTGGATCATCGCGTTGGTCAGCCACAACGCGTTCACCGGCACGTGGTTTTTGTTTTCCTTTTTCAGGAACGCCGGCATGGTTTTGTCTTTGGCCGTGGCGAAGAGGATTTCTGCGCAGAGCAGCGCCCACGACAGCAGCGCACCGAGCAGCGAGATTGCCAGGCCGATGCTGATCAGCAATGCGCCCCACGGCCCGACGATGTGTTCCAGCACCGCGGCCAGCGAAGGGTTTTGCAGGTTGGCCAGTTCCGGCTGGCTCATGATCCCCAGCGACAGCACATTGACCAGCACCAGCAACGCCAACACACCGATAAAGCCGATCACCGTGGCGCGGCCGACGTCGCTGCGTTTCTCCGCACGCGCCGAGTAAACACTGGCGCCTTCGATGCCGATGAACACGAACACCGTGACCAGCATCATGTTGCGCACTTGATCCATGACATTGCCGAAGTTCGGGTTGCTGGTGCCCCAGATGTCGCGGGTAAAAATGTCGGCCTTGAAGGCGACGGCGGCGATGACGATGAACATGATCAGCGGCACGATCTTCGCCACCGTGGTCACCTGATTGATGAACGCTGCCTCTTTGATCCCGCGCATCACCAGAAAATGTACGCACCACAACAGCACCGACGCGCAACCGATGGCGATCGGCGTATTGCCCTGACCGAACACCGGAAAGAAGTAGCCGAGGGTGCTGAATAAAAGGACGAAATAACCGACGTTACCCAGCCAGGCGCTGATCCAGTAACCCCACGCCGATGAAAACCCCATGTAGTCGCCGAACCCGGCCTTGGCATAGGCGTAGACGCCGGAGTCCAGTTCGGGCTTGCGGTTGGCCAGGGTCTGAAAGACGAACGCCAGCGTGAGCATGCCGATCGCGGTGATGCCCCAACCGATCAATATCGCCCCGGCATCGGCCCGCGCCGCCATGTTCTGCGGCAGCGAGAAAATCCCCCCACCAATCATCGACCCCACCACCAGAGCGATCAACGCGCCTAGGCGCAGCTTTTGCGTCGGTTGCGACATTCAAATCTCCCTTCCTGATCAACGAATTCTCAATGTCCACCCAAACCCCAAGATCCACCCAAACCTCAGATGCACCGAACCCCTCACCACAGGTTTATGACTTAACTAACTAAATGGGTAAAGAGTAAGTACGTTTATTAGATAACGCCAACAGATGCCCATTTATATATAGCCGATCACGCTAACGCCTAGCACGCTCAGACAATTTTGTGCGCTGATCCTAATAAATCAATTCTGTACTGAAAACAGACGCGGAAAATTTGCCAATCCGCCAAAACGAACTAGCGTCATAATTCGAAAGTAATAATAGCCATTCCCAAGCATGTAGCCACAAAGCGTCTAAATCGGGCTTCGCAGACGATAGCTTTATGCCTTCAGCCGATTCATAAGTCATTCATTAACAATGGAATGTGACCATGCACTGATCTAAGTCAGCTAACTGAACAGACAACAGAACTACGCTGTGATCTCTCTTCTCCTGCAATGGAGTCATGCAATGTCTGAAGCTCCCGGAAAACTACGACTCGGTGCATTGGTTGCGTTGGTAGTCGGTTCAATGATCGGTGGCGGGATATTCTCTTTGCCACAAAACATGGCAGCCAGCGCCGACGTTGGCGCCGTGCTGATCGGTTGGGCCATCACCGCTGTCGGCATGCTCACCCTCGCTTTTGTCTTCCAGACCCTCGCCAATCGAAAGCCTGACCTGGACGGCGGTGTCTACGCCTACGCCAAGGCCGGTTTCGGCGACTACATGGGTTTCTCGTCCGCCTGGGGTTACTGGATCAGTGCCTGGCTGGGCAACGTCGGTTACTTCGTTCTGCTGTTCAGTACCCTCGGCTACTTCTTCCCGATTTTCGGTGAAGGCAACACTGTCGCAGCCGTGATCGGCGCGTCCGTACTGTTGTGGGCCGTGCACTTCCTCGTCCTGCGCGGAATCAAGGAGGCGGCGTTCATTAACCTTGTGACCACGGTCGCCAAGGTTGTGCCGCTGGTGCTGTTCGTTCTGATCGCGATTTTCGCCTTCAAACTGGACATCTTCACCGCCGACATCTGGGGCATTAAAAACCCGGATCTGGGCAGCGTGATGAACCAGGTGCGCAACATGATGCTGGTCACCGTGTGGGTGTTCATCGGCATCGAAGGCGCGAGCATCTTCTCGGCCCGCGCGGAAAAACGCTCGGACGTCGGTAAAGCCACCGTGATCGGCTTCATCACCGTGCTGCTGTTTCTGGTGCTGGTGAACGTGCTGTCGCTGGGCATCATGACTCAGCCGGAACTGGCGAAACTGCAGAACCCGTCGATGGCCGCCGTGCTTGAGCATGTCGTCGGTCACTGGGGCGCGGTGCTGATCAGCGTCGGTCTGATCATTTCGCTGTTGGGTGCGCTGCTGTCGTGGGTGCTGCTGTGTGCGGAGATCATGTTCGCCGCCGCCAAAGACCACACCATGCCGGAGTTCCTGCGCAAGGAAAACGAGAACCACGTACCGGTCAACGCCCTGTGGCTGACCAACGCGATGGTGCAGATTTTCCTGATCATCACCCTGTTCTCGGCGAGTACTTACCTGTCGCTGATCTACCTCGCCACTTCGATGATTCTGGTGCCGTATCTGTGGTCGGCGGCGTATGCGCTGCTGCTGGCGGTGCGCGGCGAAACTTACGAAGGCTTTGCCGCCGAACGGCGCAAGGATCTGATTATCGGCGGCATCGCGCTGATCTATGCGGTGTGGCTGTTGTATGCCGGCGGGGTCAAGTACTTGCTGCTCTCGGCCCTGCTCTACGCACCTGGCGCGATCCTGTTCGCCAAAGCCAAGCTGGAACTCAAACAACCGATTTTCACTAATGTCGAGAAGCTGCTTTTCGCCGCGGTGATCGTGGGTGCCCTGGTGGCAGCCTATGGTCTCTACGACGGCTTCCTGACGCTGTAATACCCGACTAATTTGTCATCTGGAGGATCACTGAAATGACCACGGAAAAAGTTAAGTACGGCGTACATTCCGAAGCCGGCAAACTGCGCAAAGTCATGGTTTGCTCCCCAGGTCTGGCCCACCAGCGGCTGACCCCGAACAACTGCGATGAGCTGCTGTTCGACGACGTGCTCTGGGTTGCCCAAGCCAAGCGCGACCACTTCGACTTCGTCACCAAGATGCGCGAGCGCGGCATCGATGTGCTGGAAATGCACAACCTGCTGACCGACATCGTCGCCATCCCTGAGGCGTTGGACTGGATTCTCGAGCGCAAGGTCACCGCCGATTCGGTGGGCCTGGGCCTGATCAACGAAGTCAAATCCTGGCTGAAAAGCCTCGAGCCACGGCACATCGCCGAGTTCCTGATTGGCGGCGTGTCCGCTGATGATCTGCCGGACAGTTTCGGCGGCAAGACCATCCAGATGTTCCGCGACTTCCTCGGCCATTCGAGCTTCATTCTGCCGCCGCTGCCGAACACTCAGTTCACCCGCGACACCACCTGCTGGATCTACGGTGGCGTGACGCTGAACCCGATGTACTGGCCAGCGCGACGTCAGGAAACCCTGCTGACCACCGCCATCTACAAATTCCATCCACAGTTCACCAACGCCGAATTCGAAATCTGGTACGGCGACCCGGACAAGGATCACGGCAGCTCGACCCTTGAAGGCGGCGACGTCATGCCAATCGGCAACGGCGTGGTGTTGATCGGTATGGGCGAGCGCTCGTCCCGTCAGGCCATCGGCCAACTGGCGCTGAACCTGTTCAAGAACAAAGCCGTGGAAAAAGTCATCGTTGCCGGCCTGCCGAAATCCCGTGCGGCGATGCACCTCGACACCGTGTTCAGCTTCTGCGACCGCGACCTGGTGACGATTTTCCCTGAGGTGGTTAATCAGATCGTCGCCTTCACCCTGCGACCAGATGAAAGCAAACAGGGCGGCATCGACATCCGCCGCGAAGAAGGCACCTTCCTCGACACCGTGGCCAAAGCCCTCAACCTGCCTAAATTGCGCGTGGTGGAAACCGGCGGCAACAGCTTCGCCGCTGAACGCGAGCAATGGGACGACGGCAACAACGTGGTGGCCGTGGAGCCGGGCGTGGTTATCGGCTACGACCGCAACACCTACACCAACACCCTGCTGCGCAAGGCCGGCGTGGAAGTCATCACCATCAGCGCCGGTGAATTGGGCCGTGGCCGTGGCGGCGGCCACTGCATGACCTGCCCGATCATCCGCGACCCGATCGATTACTAAACCTCTGAGCCCTGGCCGACACTTACAACGTGCGGCCAGGGGGATAACCGACACCGAAGGAGATCCATCATGGCTTTTAACATTCACAACCGTAACCTGCTCAGCCTGGAACACCACACACCACGTGAGCTGCGTTACCTGCTCGACCTGTCCCGCGACCTCAAACGCGCCAAATACACCGGCACCGAGCAACAGCACCTGAAGGGCAACAACATCGCCCTGATCTTTGAAAAAACTTCGACCCGTACCCGTTGCGCGTTCGAAGTGGCGGCGTATGACCAAGGCGCCAACGTCACTTACATCGACCCGAACTCTTCGCAGATCGGTCACAAAGAAAGCATGAAAGACACCGCCCGCGTGCTGGGGCGCATGTACGACGCCATCGAATACCGTGGCTTCAAACAGGAAATCGTCGAAGAACTGGCCAAGTTCGCTGGCGTACCGGTGTTCAACGGCCTGACCGATGAATATCACCCGACGCAAATGATCGCCGACGTGCTGACCATGCGTGAACACGCCGACAAGCCGATCCATGAAATCAGCTACGCCTACCTCGGCGACGCGCGCAACAACATGGGCAACTCGCTGCTGCTGGTCGGCGCCAAACTCGGCATGGACGTGCGCATCTGCGCGCCGAAAGCCTTGTGGCCACTGGATGATCTGGTCGAGCGTTGCCATAAATATGCGGAAGAAAGCGGAGCGCGCATTACCCTGACTGAAGACCCGAAAGCGGCGGTCAAAGGCGTCGACTTCATCCACACCGACGTCTGGGTGTCGATGGGCGAGCCGGTGGAAGCCTGGGCCGAGCGTATCCAGCAACTGCTGCCGTACCAGGTCAACGCCGAGCTGATGAAAGCTTCCGGCAACCCGCGCACCAAGTTCATGCATTGCCTGCCGGCTTTCCACAACAGCGATACCAAGGTCGGCAAACAGATTGCCGAGCAGTATCCGCACCTGAAAAACGGCATCGAAGTGACCGACGACGTGTTCGAGTCCCCAGCCTGCATCGCCTTTGAGCAAGCGGAAAACCGCATGCACACGATCAAGGCGATCCTGGTCTCGACCCTCGCTGATCTGTAACTGAAATAGCTCCCACTGAAGGAACCGGTTCCAAAGGTGGGAGCGAGCCTGCTCGCGAAAGCGGTGGGTCATTCAACAGAGATGTCGACTGATCTGACGCCTTCGCGAGCAGGCTCGCTCCCACAGGGGATCCCGGTTCCGGCAGGAAGATCGAGTTGTTCGCCTCTCCTCTGATTAGAAGGACATGCACCATGCGTATCGTCGTAGCTCTGGGCGGTAACGCCCTGCTTCGCCGTGGTGAGCCGATGACCGCTGACAATCAGCGCGCCAACATCCGCATCGCCACCGAGCAAATCGCCAAAATCCATGCCGGCAACCAACTGGTCATCGCCCACGGCAATGGCCCGCAAGTCGGTCTGCTGTCGCTGCAAGCGGCGGCTTACACCTCCGTTACTCCTTACCCGCTGGACGTGCTCGGTGCCGAAACCGAAGGCATGATCGGCTACATCATCGAACAGGAACTGGGCAACCTGCTCGACTTCGAAGTGCCGTTCGCCACCCTCCTCACTCAGGTTGAAGTCGACGCCAACGACCCCGCGTTCAAGAACCCGACCAAGCCGATCGGCCCGGTTTACGACAAGGCCGAAGCGGAAAAACTCGCCGCTGAAAAAGGCTGGGCGATTGCCCCGGACGGCGATAAGTATCGTCGTGTGGTGGCCAGTCCACGACCAAAACGCATCTTCGAAATCCGCCCGATCAAGTGGTTGCTGGATAAGGGCAGCATCGTGATTTGCGCCGGTGGTGGCGGGATTCCGACCATGTATGACGAGAACCGCAACCTCAAGGGTATCGAAGCGGTGATCGACAAAGATCTGTGCTCTTCGCTGCTCGCCGAGCAACTGGAAGCGGATCTGCTGGTGATCGCCACCGACGTCAACGCGGCGTTTATCGATTACGGCAAACCAACGCAGAAAGGCATCGCCGAAGCGCACCCGGACGAACTCGAGCGCCTCGGTTTCGCCGCCGGTTCGATGGGGCCGAAGGTGCAGGCAGCCTGCGAATTTGCGCGCCATACTGGCAAGGTCGCGGTGATCGGTTCGCTGGCGGACATCGAAGCGATTGTCCAAGGCACCGCCGGTACACGCGTGACCACAGCGAAGCCTGGCATCACTTACCGATAATTAGAAACGGCGGGGGCAGGCCCAGGGTCTGCCCTCTTTCCATGCCTTGAAAGGAGTTCCTCATGGCCCAGTTTGAACCCGGTCATTTGCACATCGAGCGGCATGCGTTGACCGACGATGACGTCAATTACAACGTCTGCCTCGACTATGAAGTGTTCACCGATCCGCAAAAAGGCAAAGGGATACAGTTCACCCTGCACGGCAATATGCAGGGCAAGGACATGAAGGAAACGTTTTTCCTGCCCAAGGAAGAGGCCTACAACTTCGCCCGCGACGTGACCCGGATTGCCGAAAAATACGGGATCCCCAAGACACACAGCCAGATCGGCTCGGTGCACAAACATTACGACCTGATGTTTGAAGACATCCGCAAGCAACTGAATATGCAGTCCGGGGATCCGGTTAATCCTGAGCATTTCGAGTAACCGTCAAGATCAAAAGATCGCAGCCTTCGGCAGCTCCTACATCGATTGATCGTTCCCACGCTCTGCGTGGGAATGCCGCCACGGACGCTCCGCGTCCGCTGTGACGCAGAGCGTCACGGGATGCATTCCCACGCGGAGCATGGGAACGATCAGCGCAAGACACAGATTTCACCATTAGCCCGCCCCAAGGCATACTTGCCACCCTCCGCTCTGCAGATCACTGAACCGCCCCATGCGTATCCACGTCAGTTTCATCGACCGCGTTGGCATCACCCAGGAAGTCCTGGCTATCCTCGGTGGGCGCAACCTCAATCTGGATGCGGTGGAGATGATCCCGCCGAACGTCTACATCGACGCGCCGACCCTGAGCCCGACAGTGCTCGAAGAGCTGAAAGATGCGTTGTTCCGCGTGCTCGGCGTGGAAGCGGTGACCGTGGTCGATATCCTCCCCGGCCAGCGTCGGCACTTGCAACTCGATGCCTTGCTCGCGGCGATGACCGATCCAGTTTTAGCCCTCGACAGCGCCGGCAAAGTCCTCCTTGGCAACCCGGCACTGATCGCCCTCTACGGTCGCGAACCGGCCGGCGAAAGTGTCTCCGAATTGTTCAACGACCCCGGCCTGCTCGACACGCTGCTCGAACACGGCTTCCGTCTGCCGCTGCGCGAAATCACCGTCAACGGTCAAACCTTGTTGCTCGACGCCACGCCAATCACCGACGCCGGCGCCCTGCTGACGTTGTATCAACCCAACCGCATCGGCGAGCAGCTCTCGGCGCTGCACCACGACCACGCCGAAGGTTTCGATGCGCTGCTCGGCGAATCCCCGGCGATCCGTACGCTCAAGGCCCGCGCTCAACGCGTGGCAGCCCTCGATGCACCGCTGTTGATTCAAGGCGAAACCGGTACCGGCAAAGAACTGGTTGCCCGCGCCTGTCACGCGATCAGTGCGCGGCACAACGCGCCGTTCCTTGCTCTGAACTGCGCAGCGCTGCCGGAGAACCTCGCCGAGAGCGAGCTGTTCGGCTACGCCCCCGGCGCCTTCACCGGTGCGGCGCGTGGCGGCAAACCGGGGCTGATGGAGCTGGCCAACCAGGGCACGGTGTTTCTCGATGAAATCGGCGAGATGTCGCCGTACTTGCAGGCGAAATTGCTGCGCTTCTTGAATGACGGCAGTTTCCGTCGCGTGGGCGGTGATCGTGAAGTGAAGGTCAACGTGCGCATCCTCAGCGCGACCCACCGCGATCTGGAAAAAATGGTCAGCGAAGGGTCGTTCCGTGAGGATCTGTTCTATCGCCTCAACGTGCTCAACGTGGAAGTGCCGCCGCTGCGTGAACGTGGTCAGGACATTCTGCTGCTGGCGCGCTACTTCATGCAGCAGGCTTGCGCGCAGATTCAGCGCCCGGTCTGCCGCCTCGCCCCGGGCACTTACCCGGCGCTGCTCGGCAACCGCTGGCCGGGCAACGTGCGGCAATTGCAGAACGTGATCTTTCGCGCGGCGGCGATTTGCGAAAGCAGCCTGGTGGACATCGGCGACCTCGACATCGCCGGCACCTCGGTGGCGCGGCAGACTGACAGCGATGTCGACAGCCTCGAACAAGCGGTCGAGGCGTTCGAGAAAGCGCTGCTAGAAAAACTCTACGTCAGCTACCCCTCGACCCGGCAACTGGCGAGCCGCCTGCAGACTTCGCATACCGCTATCGCCCATCGGTTGCGCAAGTACGGCATCCCCAACAAACCGTAACTCCTTTTGCACACTTAGCAAATCCGACGCCGCGCGCTTGTAGGAGCAGAGCTTGCTCGCGAAAGCGGCCTTTCAGTTGCAATTAATGGTGACTGACAGACCGCTTTCGCGAGCAAGCTCTGCTCCTACATTTTGAACTGTGTTCCAGATTGTTTTCTGTAGGAGCTGCCGGAGGCTGCGATCTGTTGACTTTGGATGTGTATTGGCCGGGACAAGATCGCAGCCTTCGGCAGCTCCTACAGTCCGGGTTTCCAATTCAACAATTGTATTTCCTGCTTAAAAGCGACCTTTGTCTGTACTGAAAGCGCTACAGTGGAATGATGTCGTTACACCCTCCTCTGATCACCGCTGTGCAAGGCTTTGATCCGGTTCAGCTTTTCTCCTCGCCCTGTGCTGTAGCGATTTCGCTACACACACCACTGATTCACATCCGTCCAAATCACTCAAATCATTGATTTATATAGATAAATCAACCTTGGCCGCGTTCTTGCTAATCAACCCTTCATAAATAAAGGGCTTCCCTGCCCAAGCCTTCCACCGCGTCCACCAGACGAGTCTGGCCCCTGAGGAGTTTCCATGAGCGAGTTGCGTTTTACTGAAGATCACGAATGGCTGCGCACCGAAGCTGACGGCAGCGTTACTGTCGGCATCACCGCTTTTGCGCAGAACGCCTTGGGCGACGTGGTGTTCGTGCAACTGCCTGAATTGCAGGCGTACGACAAAGGCGCCGAGGCCGCCACCGTGGAATCGGTGAAAGCCGCCAGCGGCGTATACATGCCCCTCGACGGCGAAGTGCTGGCAACCAACCCGGCGCTGGAAGACAGCCCGGAACTGGTCAACGAAGATCCGCTGGGCGAAGGCTGGTTCTTCCGCTTCAAGCCAAGCGACGCCGCCGCTGTCGGCAAACTGCTCGATCAGGACGCGTACGACCGTCTGATCAAAGCCCAAGCCGAAGCCTGAGGAATACCGACATGAGCCAAATCAACCTCGGCACCGCCAACGAATTCATCGCCCGTCACATCGGCCCGCGCGCCGGTGACGAGCAAGCCATGCTCAACAGCCTCGGCTTCGATTCCCTCGAAGCCCTGAGCGCCAGCGTCATCCCGGAAAGCATCAAGGGCACCAGCGTGCTCGGCATGGACGACGGCCTCAGCGAAGCCGATGCCCTGGCGATGATCAAATCCATCGCCGGCAAAAATCAGCTGTTCAAGACCTACATCGGCCAGGGCTACTACAACTGCCACACGCCGTCGCCGATCCTGCGCAACCTGCTGGAAAACCCGGCCTGGTACACCGCTTACAC
>Ga0160469_100442_pt1 | contig 19940 bp, 23 predicted proteins | sample HID1972M_E11MG_FD_108246 | JGI IMG/M metagenome (GOLD analysis project Ga0160469, IMG submission 108246) | Enriched pill bug-associated microbial communities from UW Madison campus, WI, USA - HID1972M_E11 MG | ecosystem: Host-associated > Arthropoda: Insects > Digestive system > Unclassified ...
GAAAGATTTTATAGATGATTTTAAAAAGCTGGTAAAGCTACGACTAACACTTACAGTAGTGTTTTCTGCTTCCATTGCTTTTTTAATTGGGAGTCGTGTACAAGGGGATATTAATTGGATTAATTGGATAATCCTTACAGTCAGCGGATTTTTGGTTACCGGCTCAGCAAATGGGTTTAATGAAATATTGGAACGTGATCTGGATAAGCTAATGACTAGAACAGCCGATCGCCCCTTACCTTCGGGAAGAATGAAGACCGGACAGGCGTTGATCCTTAGTCTGTTTATGGGTCTTTTCGGAACGATCTTATTGTTTAATCTCAATATATTAACAGGAGCCCTTTCTGCATTTTCTATTGTTCTGTATGCTTTTATTTATACACCTGTTAAGAAAATGTCTCCTATAGCTGTTTTTGTGGGTGCCATCCCTGGTGCATTACCACCATTAATAGGTTATTTTGCGGCTTTTGATCAACCGGTTATTTCATGGATACCTATCATATTATTTACTATTCAATTTGTATGGCAATTCCCGCATTTCTGGGCAATTGCATGGGTGTTGGATGAAGATTATAAAAAAGCGGGGTTCCGACTATTGCCTACTACAAAGCGTGATAAGGTAAGTGCTTTCATGGTCTTATTTTCAACCTTGCTTCTTATTCCGGTAGGTTTATTGCCCACCTTTATGGGATTCGGTGGTTCTATAGTGGCCATTGTTTCTGTAGTGGCAACTTTGTTATTTATTTGGTATTCATGGCAATTATTTATAAAATTGGATATTGCTTCTGCAAAGAAGGTTATGTTTACATCATTTTTTTATTTGCCACTTATTCAATTAACATTATTATTTGATTTTATTTCATAATGAGTACTCATACTGAAAATAATATTGAGGATCCAGCTAGAGCGAGTGCTTTTAAAGCAAAGCGATTTGCATTGTGGCTGTTTATCATTGCTTCTTTTATGATCTTTGCTTCTCTAAGTAGTGGATTTATTGTTTATACTGCAGGAGGGATTGATAAAGGAATTAAAATAATTCTGCCTAAAGCTTTTATTACAAGCACCGTGGTGATTATAGCAAGTAGTATTACGGTGCATCTGGCCCTTTTGGCTACCCGTAAGGGAGAGTCAATGAAAAGGAAGATACTATTAGCTCTTTCTGTTTTATTAGGATTTGGCTTTTTTGCCTCACAATTTCATGCCTGGCAAGTATTGGTAGAGCAGGGAGCTTTCTTTATTAATAACAACGCATCTCAATCTTTTATTTATGTTTTTACCGGCTTCCATTTAGTTCATATTTTTGCTGGTATTATCGTGTTGTTATTTGCATTTTTTCGACCATTAAACAAGTTTCCTTTAACTCAGAATGTTTACAATATGGAACTTAGTGCGATGTTTTGGCATTTTCTAGATATTTTGTGGATATATATATATGTTTTCTTACTTTTGAATCAATAAACTTTTATAATGAACGCAACCATTTCAAAATTAGATGAAGTAAAGACTGGCAATTGGTCAGGTGGAACCTCCCCATTCAAAATTGAATACGGGAAAATCATGATGTGGCTTTTCCTGCTATCAGATGCCTTTACTTTTACTGGCTTCTTAGTAGCTTATGGAGCACAGCGGATGTTTATCCAGGATACATGGCCTAACCCTGATCATGTTTTTCAATCAATCCCTTTTATTACTGATACAGGTGCACCGCTTGTATACGTAGGAATTATGACCTTTATCTTGATCATGAGTTCTGTTACCATGGTGTTGGCGGTAGAGGCAGGTCATCGCCACTCTAAAAAAGAAGTTGTCATCTGGATGATTCTTACAATCATTGGTGGTATGACATTTTTAGGTGCTCAAGCTTTAGAGTGGTCGCATTTGCATCATGAAGGGTTTTGGTTTGGAGCTATTCCAGATTCATACCTTGGAGCTCAACAAATGGGTGCTACGCAATTCTCCAGTTACTTTTTCGCTATAACAGGTTTCCATGGTTTTCACGTAACGGTAGGTATCACTGTAAATATTATCATTTTACTAATGACGCTCTCGAATGTTTTTGAAAGACGAGGAACTTATTTAATGATAGAGAAGGTAGGCCTTTATTGGCACTTTGTAGATCTGGTATGGGTGTTTGTATTTACATTTTTCTATTTGGTTTAATTTTATAAAAGATATATTTATGACAACAGATGAACAAATCGAAGCGCATCGGTATGCGCATGCGGAAGCTGATATGACTAAAAGTAAAATATGGAAAGTTTTCTTTTACTTATTAGGATTAACAGCTATTGAGTTTATTATAGCCCTAGGTTTTGTAGAAACAGGATTAATTGAAAAAGGAATTTCTGTAATTGTAGTATATATCCTTTTGACGCTTTTAAAAGCATTTTATATTGTAGCTTATTTTATGCACCTTAAATTTGAAGTAAAAGGATTTAAAGTAATGCTCGCCATACCATTGTTGCTTCTTATTTATATGATAATATTGGTCTTTATTGAAGGTCATTATGTAGGTATGTTCCTGTATAAATAATAAGCTTTGATACTTCAAATGGAAGGAAAATGAATGGTTGAAAAGAATAAAAAATATTCTTTAGGAAAGATAATAACCCTGGTAATAATTTTATTAATACCAGGGTTATTACATTTATATTTAAGGCAGACAGGAGAAAATATATATATATCCCTTCCCTATTTAGGTAAGGAAGAATTGGGTAGCATTAAAAAAGTGCAACCTTTCCAATTAGTTAATCAGGATGGGAAGACTATAGACTTTCCAGAAAGAACTTCTCTCACCGTAGTTAATTTTATGCACACTGATTGTGAGGCTTTTGGTAATATGATGGAATTAGCGATGGATAAAGTTGCCAAGAAGTTTGGAAAGCATCCAATGGTTAATCTATACAGCATCTCGTTAGATTCAAATGATACCCCTGAAGTATTAAAAACTCTTTCGGGCAAATATCATATTCAAGAGACGAACTGGCAATTTTTAACTGGCAGTGAGAAAGAAACATCGAGAATTGCCAGAGAGGAATTTTTACTAGATGGGTTTCGTGATACCCTTAATAATGATGGAATAATTCATAGTCCGTTTATTGTTTTATTAGATACTAAGCAACAAATCAGAGGCTATTATGAATTTTACACAAAGGACGAGGTAGATAGGCTTGTTGGAGAAATGATTTTGTTAATTACAGAGGAATCTAAAGGTAAAAAGAATGAATGATAAATTAATATTCAGGATTGTGTGGACGATTTCTGCAATCGTTCTGTTGGTTATTATCTTACTACAAGCTCATCTTGTAAATCTGTTTCCCAATCATGATGTACTTCCTAAGTGGGTACAATTCTTGCCAACTTTAAATGCATCAATAAATGGTACATGTACCATCTTATTATTGATTTCTTATTATTTTATTCGTCAGAAAAAGATTAGAATACATAAGGTTTTAAACATTACTGCGTTTATATTATCGTCGATATTCTTAGTTTCCTATTTGATTTTTCATTCTGCAGGTTTGGAAACAAAGTTCGGTGGAGAAGGTACAATCCGGTATGTATACTTCTTTATTTTAATAACCCATATCATCTTGGCTGCAGTAGTTTTGCCATTGATTTTGCTAAGTTTTTACCATGGGATGAAGATGCATGTTGAAAAACATCGTAAATTAGTACGGTGGAGTTTTCCTATTTGGTTGTATGTCACTATCACCGGAGTTGTTGTGTACTTAATGATATCGCCTTATTATTCATTTAATTAGTGAAGACGTTTTAAGAAATTTGATATGAAGTCATTATTGGTTAAAATTTTCGTTATTAGTGCTTTGGCGGTTGTGTTTCTTGGAGTGCCCATTAAAGAAACAAGTGCACAATGTGCCATGTGTTCATTAACGGCTGAGAATTCTGTAAAAAATGGGAATACACAAGGTAAGACATTGAATAAAGGTATTCTTTTTCTTCTTAGTTGTCCTTTCCTTGCAGCAGGACTAGTGGGTTTTGTTTGGTTTAAGAAATACCGGGGTTCTGAGGAATCCGATGATCGTGCTCCAATACTTTAGATCTCTATTCTACAATGGGAGTTTCACATTCAGGGAAACTGAGCGCTATGCTTTCTTGCAAATGCCCCCGCTGTCGGGTTGGTAAGATTTTTTATGGAAGCCCTTATTCTCTAAAACGGCAACGAACCAATCAAGTATGCTCTCATTGCGGTTTATATTTTGAGATCGAACCAGGATACTTTTATATATCAATGTATATAAGCTATGCGTTTTCAGTTATTGAATTATTAGTTGCTGCGTTTATTTTATATTTTTTTGTAAGGAGTGAGTCGCCCTGGTTTTATTGTGTCGTATTAATTCCATTAATCATATTGTTATCGCCTATCAATTATCGGTACTCCCGGGTAGTTTTGTTACATCTCTTCTCTCCAAGTATCCGATACGATCCCAAATATAAAATTGATAGTTAATACATGGCTAGATATTCCATTTTACTCTCAAAAAGATAGATTTTATTTAACCATATATCGTTACTTTTCTCGTGTAAAAGGGAAAGTTGCGTTTGTTGAAATAGGGCAATCTCCGTCTCGCTTTTAGCAATTATTTGTATGCAGAAGGTTTCTCCTTCATTTGGAGAATCGTTAACCTTCAAAAGAGATTGAGACTTGAATAACTCACTCTGTGCTATGGTTGGTAAAAAGACATGGATGGTCCATTCTCTAAACTCATCTTTAATATCGTTATTCGCAATAACTGTTATATTATAAAGTATCATAATTGCGAAGGTAGGGCTTTTCCACAATTAATATTTAAAGCTGTATTTTAAATGTTACTAATTATCATTCTTTTAGCACTGATTTTTTTCCTAATTTCACTTATTGTTCATATTGGCAGTTGTTTATTATAATACTTGCTAACGTATAGGCTTATTCGGGAGGAATGCATGAGAAGAAGCATACTATTCTTTTACTTTGTTGGATTGTTGATTTTTCTTTTTTCTTGTCAAGAGAAAAAAGACCGGCTACCTGCGGAATTATTTTTCCATACCACAGAGAAAAGTAATTTTGAAATATCACCAAATGGAAAATATATTTCATTTCTTGAAAATTATAAAGGGCATAAGAACATCTTTGTTATAGATCTGGCTGATACCAGTACACAACGTGTTACTACATTTGATAAGCAAGGAGTCCGATCCGCTTTTTGGGCGAATAATGATGAGCTGATCTTCTTGAAAGACCACAACGCGGGTGATAGCCTGCGGTTAATGATTGTAAATCATAAAGATCATGCACTTCGAACAATATTGGCTTCTTCGGCAAGAATGCACTGGATAGAACCTAGCCAGATAATCAATAATGAAATCCTAGTATCTTTAAATGATCGGGATTCTCTATCTTTTGATGCTTATAGATTGAATATTCAGACGGGTCAGAAACACTTAGTCGCCAATAATCCTGGCAACGTAGGTATGTGGATGCCTGATTGCTCGGGAAAGGTTAGATTAGCAGTAGTCTCTGATGGACGGACCGAGACTATTATGGCACGGGATAACGAAGAAGCAGATTTTCACCCAATCATTAAGAGTAGTTATAGAGCCAATGTGCAGCCCTTAGGCTTTACATCCAATGACCGGGATCGGATATATGCACTTTCTGATTTGATGCGAGATAAATTAGCACTCGTTGAAGTTGATTTAAATACAGGTAATGAAATCCGGGTACTTTATGAACATCCGGAAGTTGATTTAAATTCGACCAACTATTCCTTACAGAAAGGCGATATGGGTTTCATAGAGTTTGATACACAGCATCCGGGGCGGTACTTTTTCGATCAGAAGCTCAAAGATGTATTCCTAAAGATCAGCAATCAGATTCCCGATTATCTATTGAAATTAATTGCAAGAGATAGCATATCTACTGGTTTTATAGTTCATGCCTCTTCAGATACAGATGCAGGCGCCACCTACTATTATAATTATCCCGAAGATAAGCTTCTGAAATTATCAGATGATAATCCAGAATTAAAGCCAGACAATCTGGCTCCAATGAAACCCATCTCATTTTATACGCGCGATGGCCTCAAGCTGTCTGGTTATCTAACAGTTCCCAGAAATGCAACTGATAAAATGCCAGCTATTGTTATTCCTCCTGTTGGAATTAATTCACGGGCCATATGGGGATACAATCCCGAAATTCAGTTTCTGGCATCCCGTGGCTATGTAATCCTGCAAGTAAATACACGAGGAATTAGAGGTTTTGGAAAGAAGCAATGGTTCAAAGGTTTTAGAAATTGGGGAACAGTTCTACAGGATGATATAACAGATGCTACTACCTGGCTTATACGGGAAGGTATTGTTGATTCTACAAAGATTGGGATTTACGGTTTTAGCCTGGGGGGGTATTCAGCTCTCCATAGTTCTTGTTATAAACCAAATTTATATGCTTGTGCTGCGTCTTATTCGGGTATCACAAACCTATTTACTTATTCGCAAGAAGATCCCCTCAATTATAAGTCCTACAGACAAATGGTCCATGAAATGATAGGCGATCCAATGAAAGACAGTGAGTACTTCAGAAAAAACTCCCCAATATTTCATACAAATAAGATAAAGCATCCCGTTTTTATAATTCAGGGAAGCAGGGATACTCGAAGTAATGTTAATGAAACCAATCAGTTTGTTAAAGATCTGCGTAATAAAGGGATACCTGTTACGTACATGCTTAATGAGGAAGAAGGTCATCAATTTGAAAATGAAAAGAATAAGATTTCTTTATATAAGGAACTTGCCGCCTTCTTTGATGAATATCTCCAGTAGGGTAAATATGTATTGGTGACCGACAACAATGAAACGCCTAAAATTTGCCATAAATAAGAATTTATTCTTAATCATTACTTTTTTAGTTTTGATTACCGTGTTCTATGTTATTGCCCTATTTCTTGGATATAGCTTTACGCGAAACTTTGTTGATAATGACTTTAACATGAAAAAGATAGAAGTCTTTGATCAAAGCCTGTCTTCTTATAACGATTTCTTTCAAAATAGAATAAGTGAAGTATCCTACTATCAAGGCTACCTGGATTCTTTGAGTGGGAAGAAATACGCTGATTCTATAATCGAGAACTATCCCATCGTTAAAAAAATACTTTTTTCAGATACGCAGATAAGTAATCACCATATGAGTTATGGATTTTCAATCCATGGTTTGTTTATTTCACCAAAGGCTATATATCAGTTTGGCGAAAACATACCTCAGGACTCTATAGTGCTTTATAAGGCAGATACAGGCTCCTCGTTGTCTTTAAATAACGTTGGTGAGTTTAACAACATGGCAGTAAAGTTTGCCTCTTTTATCGAAGCTACTGACTCTTCAAAGACTTTAAACATCAGCGATATCTTTAATACCTTTTATTGGATTAATTCTGCCAAGATCTCCTATATGACCATCCCAAGGAAAGAAGAGATAAAAACCTTTAAGAATTTTATGCAAAAAGAGGGAGCTGATAGCTCTGTTTATGAATTTGATATCTTAACCTTCTTCCTGGACCCTACTTTCCTGGAGATCAAAAATGTACATCCAGAATTATATGAGAGTGTTTCTATCAAACCCTTGTTTTTTGAGTCTTTTGAATCAGATCCCTCAGTGATTACGACGCAAATGCCGCTGTCGGGTGCATTGTCTGATTATAAACTATATTTCCAATCTTCCCGTCTTTTTTTGAATAAAGAAGTAAACAATCTTTTTTTACCTATTGCTTCAACTATCTCCATTGTGTACCTGTTTTTATTAATTATTGCCTATTTGATTTATCGAAACTTAAAAATTAATTTCCGTATGTTTAAGCTTCAGTATGATTTTGTCAATAATTTATCGCATGAATTTAAAACGCCGGTAAGCGTCATCAAAATAGCTGGTAGTAATATCAGAAGTGCTAAGAAGCTTTCAGACATTGAGCGCAATTATTATGGAAAAATCTTAGATGAAGAAGCTGATAAACTGAACAACCTTTTAAATACTTTATTGTCATTTACACAAATTGAAAATAAAGTATTTAAATTGAAAAAGCAGCCGATCGATGTAGAAGATTTTTGTCAGAACATGGTTAATACCTATCGGATTAAAAATCCTGATTTTGATATCCATTATGACATCTCAGAGATTAGCACTTTGAATACGGATACTACCTTATTAACAAGCGTCTTTCATAATATAATTGACAATGCCTATAAATATTCGTTTCCGGAGAATAAGTATTTAAGAATAAGTATCTATAAACAAAAGAAAGAAATCTTTTTTAAATTTGAGGATAAAGGCATTGGAATTGGCAAAGAGGATCAGGCAAATATATTTAAGAAATTTTATCGAATTCAGTCTCAGTTTAATCAACAAGGGAGTATAGGTCTTGGTTTAGCATTTTGTAAGGAAGTTATTAATTTAATGAATGGAGATATATCAGTAGAAAGCAAAAAAGGAAAAGGATCGTCCTTTAAAATTACATTACCTTTAGATAGCAATGAATAGAATAACCAAATAAATAGATTATGCCTAACAATATTAAAATCGCAGTTATTGAAGATGATGAGAATCTTCGATTCTTGGTTGTTCACCGTTTAGAGTCTGAACAATTTCAAGTCATTCAGGCCTCTAATGGAATTGATGGAGAGGAATTAATCTTACGTGAGAAGCCGGATATTGTTTTACTGGATTGGATGTTACCAGGGAAATCCGGTGCCGAAGTATGTGAACACGTCCGTCAAAATGGATTTAACAACTTAGTGATCATGATGACCGCTAAATCACAAGACATCGATAAGATTGATGCCTATAGCTTTGGAGTATCAGATTATATTACCAAACCATTTAATATGGATGTTTTGGTAGCAATGGTAGAAAACAAAGTAAAATACTTTGTCACTCAACCGATAGAAAATTTATCCTTTGGTAATACAGAGCATCATCCATCCATACACACATTAATTCGTGATGGTAAAAGAATCGAATTAACAATCTTGGAGAACAGGATACTATTGTATTTTTTACAAAATGCTGGACGTGTTATCAGCCGGGACGAATTGATGGAAGTTGTCTGGGGGTATAGTTCAAATTTGAATACCAGAACACTGGATATGCATATAGTTCGTTTAAGAAAAAAAATAGAACAAAATCCTGATAAACCTTGTTATCTGATAACAGTCAGAGGAATGGGTTATAAGTTCGTTGATGATGAGTAATTTTTTTACTTTCTTTAAATAGTTTTTTATCTTTGTATAACACGGCAAGATCATACGTTATTAAGCGTATATGGTCTTGCCGCTTTTTTGTATGAATTCTAATCTATAATATATATGGCAGAAATAACTTATTACACTGCAGAAGGACTTGAGAAATTGAAACAGGAATTACATCAGTTAAAGACCGTAGGAAGAACTGCAATTGCAAAGGCTATCGCCGAAGCACGCGATAAAGGAGATTTGTCAGAAAATGCTGAATATGACGCCGCGAAAGATGCTCAAGGACACCATGAAAGTAGGATAGCGAAACTTAGCGAAGTATTAGCGAATGCAAGGCTAATTGATGAGTCTAAATTAGATGCTTCAAAGGTCTTAGCGCTATCTATTGTGAAATTAAAGAATCTAAAGAATGGTATGCTAATGACCTATCAACTGGTTTCAGAGACTGAAGCAGATCTAAAGGCAGGAAAGATCTCAGTAAAGTCACCAATTGCTCAGGGGCTTTTAGGTAAGTCTGTTGGAGACAAAGCCCAGATAGAAGTCCCGGCAGGCATGATTGAATTGGAGATAATAGAAATATCCAGATAAGGCAATAATATTGAATGTATAATGAATAATATTAAAAGCGGCTTCCTTAACGAGCCGCTTTTTTGTATTTTCGAAGAAAAATAAAGCTATGGAAACTATTTTCTCTAAGATCATATCAGGAGACATTCCTGTTAATAAGGTGGCAGAAACAAACGAATTTTTAGCGTTTATGGATATTAATCCACTAGCGCGAGGACACGTTCTCGTAATACCAAAAAATCCTACCGACTATATATTTGATATGGAAGATAACGAATACATCGGATTGTGGATGTTTGCCAAAATAGTATCGAAGGGAATTAAAGATGCATTCCCTTGTGAAAAGATTGGCGTTGCTGTGGTAGGTCTTGAAGTTGCTCATACACACATTCACTTAATTCCTATTAACAATGTTTCAGATATGGATTTTAGCCGGGAAAAATTGAAGTTAAGTGAGAGCGAATTTGCAGAAGACTCATTAAAAATCAGACAAGCGCTTAGTAAGAAACTAGAAGACTAGCTTATTCTGTCTTTATTGTTCTTAGCAAAAGCAGACCAGCCTGAATAACTTTGTAAGTTGCTGTTCCCTTTTGCATTTTGGAAAGAATGACAAACCGCTACAGCTAAACCATCTGTTGCATCTAAGAATTGAGGGCTTTCGTTAAATTTTAACAGGGTTTTTAACATTGCAGAAACTTGTTCTTTGCCCGCATTTCCATTCCCTGTTACTGATTGCTTTATTTTACGGGGAGCATATTCAAAAATTGGAATATTTAAGGCTAGGCCGGCAGCCATAGCGACGCCCTGAGCCCTGCCAAGCTTGAGCATAGATTGTATATTTTTACCAAAGAAGGGAGCTTCTAACGCAATGCAATCAGGTTTGTAGGCATTGATGATTTCGGTAGTCTTATTGAAAATAGATTGAAGCTTTAATGCATGATTATTTAAATGATCAAGTTTAATAATACCAAGAGTGATAAGACTTATTTCATTGCCACTTTCTTTTATTAACCCATAACCCATGATCGAAGTTCCGGGATCTATACCCAAAATTATACGTTCAGCTTTGCTTTGTAACTTCATTTTACAATATTACGTTAAATCCAGAGATTTTTGTATTTCTTTGACAGTTCTAAGAAGGTCCGTAAAGACCCATGGTATAATTTTGAATTAAAAATAGATTTCTTGAATACACAATTGAAAAGAGCGATCGGCTATATCTTAAAGATAAGCATTTTTATTCTTGTCATCTGGTATTGTTATAAACTGTTAACAAACAATAATGCTATCCGGGATTTCTATCAGTTAATTCTTGAAATTAATCCCGTTCGTATTTACTTTATCCTTTCAATAATCTTCTTAATGATGTTAATGAACTGGTTGGTAGAAGCTCTTAAATGGAAATTCTTATGCAGCCAATTTCAACCTATCGGATTAAGAAAAGCAATAGAGTCTGTATTCTGCGGATTATCATGGGCTGTTTTCACACCCAATAGAATAGGAGAATATGGCGGGAGGGTACTTTTTCTTAAGCCAAGAAAGCGAGTGTTTGGAGTAATTAGCATGTTAGTTGGTGCCATATCACAAATGGTGATTACCAATGTTATAGGTATGATCGCAGTTTGTTGGTTTATCGGTAAATTCCTGGGCATAAGTTCAATGTTTTATATTTTGATATGCTTAGCCGGACTCGTTTACATAAGTTTCTTCCTATTGCTATATTTTAACATTAAGCTGATCAATAAATGGTTATCCAAAATATGGTTCCTAAAAAAGTATCAACGTTTTCTTGATCTATTGCTGCGTTATAAGAGAAAGGATATCCACCGTGTATTTCTTTATTCCATGTTGCGTTATGTTATTTTTACTTCACAATATTGTATATTAATGCAAGTAATCATTCCGGATATGCCGATTTTAGAAATGATTCCGATGATATTTATTTTATTCTTTGTGCAGTCTGCTTTACCTTCCTTAGATTTGCTGGATGTTGGAGTAAGGAGTGTTACAGCAAGTTACTTTTTTGGTTTTATTACTCCACATATCGTTGCAGTAATGGCAATTACTGCCTGTGTGTGGTTTGTTAACTTAATAATTCCTGCAATTATTGGATCCGTTTTCGTATTTAAAATCAACTTCTTTGGTACCAGAAATAATTAACTATATTACATTAGCCCTGACAGTATTTTATGGATCCGTTATCTTGTATTTAATAAGAGGCTGGTATCTATTAGAAACACCTAAAACAAAGGGTACACTACATACAACTGTTAGTGTTTTAATAGCAGCTAGGAATGAAGAGAAGAATATTGCATTAACGCTACAAGACATATTAAACCAAAACTTCCCCACTCATCTACTCGAAGTTATTGTAGTAGATGATCATTCTACCGATAATACGGCTGAAATTGTTCGTTCTTTTTCAAATAAAGGAGTCCGATTGATTCAGCTGAATGAGAAAGAACCCTTAAACTCGTATAAGAAAAAGGCGATTTCCGAGGCTATCAATTATGCATCGGGTGAATTAATCGTGGCAACCGATGCCGACTGCCGTATGCAGCCTATGTGGCTAAATGCTCTGGTTTCGATGTATGAAGCCGAAGATCTGCTCTTTATCTCCGGCCCTGTTATGTATCATAATGAAAAGAACCTGTTTGAAAGGCTGCAAACCCTGGAGTTTCTTTACCTGATTGGCTTAGGAGCCGCTAGCATTGGAAATAAGAAATCTTCCACCTGTAATGGAGCAAACCTGGCATATCGAAGAGATGTGTTTCTTGAGTTGGATGGGTTTAAAGGCATAGATGAAGTAGCTTCCGGCGATGATGAGTTATTCTTACATAAAGTGGCAGAAAAATATCCTAACCGGGTAGGATTCTGTAAAAACCAGGATGCAATTGTTTATACAGAGGCAAAGGAAAATTTAACATCCTTTATAAGTCAACGTAAACGTTGGGCTTCAAAAAGCACGAAGTATAAAAATAAGTCGATCGTTATTTTGGGAGTCTGTATTTGGCTATTTAATGTATTTCTGGTTATAAATACGGTAAGTGCTTTGTTTAACCCAAGTCTATGGAAGGTTGTTTACTTTTGTCTTTCCTTTAAAATCTTGATGGAGCTCGTGTTCTTATTGCCTGTAAGCAGCTTTGCTAAACGATCAGCTTATTTAATTTACCTGCCCTTTTTATCTCTGCTACATATATTTTACTTGATATTCATCGGTATTGCCGGCAACAGTGGTAAGTACCTGTGGAAGGGAAGGATGGTTCGTTAAAACCACCTTAAGAGTTTAGCGATTCAATGTGATCTCGAATAGCATTTTCGGCTTCTTTAACAACCTCATCTATAGACGCACCTTGCGGTTCAATAGGTTTTAGAATTGTCCAGCTCATGTTGATAAACGTATTAAGTGGATAAGTGCCATATTGAACCATCTTCCAGGAATTGTTAATAGCAACAGGAACAACCAGCACATTCGGAACCTTTTTAATAATGCTCGCTATCCCACCAGCAGAAAAGGGCTTTAAATTCCCTGTTTTGGCACGTGTTCCTTCGGGAAATATAACTGCAGACCAGTTATTTGCTTTCATTCGCTGTGCTAATTTAAGGATTTCACCTATAGCTTGCTTGCTATCTTTTCTATCTATATTCGCACCTCCACCATGTTTCAAATTAAAAGAGATGCTAGGTATACCCTTGGTTAATTCAATTTTTGAAATGAACTTTGCATGATACTTCCTTAAAAAATAAATTAAAGGAGGTATATCATACATGCTTTGATGATTGGATATGAAAAGAATAGGGCGGTTGGTAGGTAAATCAAATCGCCTGGTAAAGCGTACACTATTTCCCAGAAGGTAATAACTGGCTAAAAGGCAAAGATTGAATATATCAACTGTTTTTTTATGTGCTCCATAGCCTCCTAGTTTTAAACTTAACCATTGAAGGGGATGAAATAATAGCAATAAAAAACCGAAAGTCAAATAATGTATCGGTGAAAGGATATATCCAAGTACTTTTCTCATCGACATGAATTATATAAAGTCAGCAGATTTATAGACCGAAAGCTTTCTTTACTTTTTCAACATTGTCTAGTTTCTCCCAGGTAAATAATTCCACCTCTATTGTTTTTACTTCGTTATGAATGTCCTTAAAGGTTTTTGTGACCTTTTGAGGCTCTCTGCCCATATGCCCGTATGCAGCTGTTTCAGCATAGATTGGATTTCGCAGGCCCAAACGGTTTTCGATACCATAAGGAGTCATATCAAACATCGACTCAATTTTATTGGCTATTTCGCTGTCTGAGAAATCAACGTTAGAGGTACCATATGTATTTACGTAAATCCCCATTGGGTGTTTTACACCAATGGCATAAGAAACCTGAACAAGGATTTCATCTGCTACGCCGGCAGCAACCAGGTTCTTAGCGATATGACGAGTTGCATAAGCGCCTGATCGATCAACTTTAGATGGATCCTTTCCAGAGAAAGCGCCACCTCCATGCCCACCTTTACCACCGTAGGTATCTACAATAATCTTTCTTCCTGTCAGGCCGGTATCCCCATGAGGTCCGCCAATCACAAACTTTCCGGTTGGGTTAATATGGAATTTAATATCCTTAGTGAATAAAGCCTGCAACTCAGGTTTTAATGATTTCTTAACTCGTGGAATTAATATATTAATAATGTCAGCGTTGATTTTCGCCAACATCTTTGCTTCTTCATCAAACTCGTCGTGCTGTGTAGAAATAACAATGGTGTCTATCCGTAAAGGTTTATGATCATCATTATATTCAATCGTTACTTGCGATTTAGCATCCGGACGAAGGTAAGTTATCTCCTTATTCTCTCTTCTTAAAGCTGCAAGTTCAATTAATAGCTTATGAGAAAGATCCAACGCTAATGGCATGTAGTTTTCAGTTTCGTTATTAGCATAACCAAACATGATACCCTGATCCCCTGCACCTTGGTCTTCCTTTTTCACACGGTCAACACCTTGATTAATATCAGCTGATTGCTCATGAATGGCTGATAATATACCGCATGAATTTGCTTCAAACATATATTCGGATTTTGTATATCCGATTCTTTTGATAACATCCCGTGTGATTTGTGGAATATCTAAATAAGTGTTAGACCTCACCTCACCAGCGAGAACAACTTGTCCGGTTGTTACAAGTGTTTCTATCGCAACCCTTGAATCCGGATCCCACGCTAAAAAATTATCAATTAATGCGTCTGAAATCTGATCGGCGATTTTATCCGGATGACCTTCTGATACTGATTCTGAAGTGAATAAATAAGGCATATGATTAACGTTTAAGAGTTTTTTTAATGAACCATTTAAAATGTTGATTGCCTTGTAAACTAAGTGGAGAAACAAACAAAGGAAGGTGTTTGCTTTAGCACTTTTTTACTGTGGTTGCAATCTTGGCACCTTTTTACAGTGCAGCAAATCAATCCACATTCTTAATTTAAGGCAAAAGTACAATAAATTTCATGAGTTAAAAGAATCTCTATTTTCTTAATAGAGTAAAGATTTTAAAAGCGTAATTCTATTGTGATATTCTTATAATTTACATTATAGCTTCCCCTAATATAAAAGGGATATTATTAGGACTGTATAAGGATTAAACAAGGGTCAAACAAGGAAAATATGACTGTCCTGCCCCTGTTTGGTCCCTGTTTGACTCCTGTTTGGTCCTTGTTTAACTATTTTCAAATAACTGCTGTCTTATTGTTTGATGCTTACATCTACTTTAACTAACTGTTAAGAAGAAATTATTTTATTGTATTTAATTATCCCTTCGATTAAATGATTTAGATTTGTGATTTAAGTGGTTAGAGAAGATGTGTACAATGAGAAAGAAGCTATTGTTTATTATTAATCCGATTTCGGGAGGAAAGAGTAAGCGCAACTTTGAGCAGCAGGCTAAGCTTTATCTTAATCATGATTTGTTTGATGCTCAATATAGGTTCACGGAGAGACCGAATCATGGTGCCGAATTAGCTGCAGAAGCTGTTAATGGCAACTATGATGTAGTTGTAGCAGTTGGAGGAGATGGCACGGTTAATGAAATCGCGAAAGCGTTGGTCAATACTTCTGTGGTTCTCGGAATTGTACCTGAAGGATCCGGCAATGGGTTGGCAAGATTTCTTGAAATTCCGAGTGGAGTTAAAGAAGCAATCGTAATTCTGAACAGGTTTCAAGTTAGAGCCATTGATAGCGGCGTATTGAATGGTCATTTTTTCTTTAATATGGCAGGTATCGGTTTTGATGCTGTTATCAGCAACCGTTTTGATAAGGAGAGTATCAGAGGGCCTTATGGTTATATGAAAACGGTCTTTTCAGAAATTACCAATTATAAATCGCAGGTGTATGATTTTATTATTGATGGAAAGAAATTCAAGCGGGAGGCTTTCATGATCAGCTTGGCAAATTCTTCTCAATATGGTAATAATGCATATGTATCTCCCAATGCATCTGTTTGGGATGGATTATTAGATGTTTGTATTGTAAAGCCTTTTCCACTGTATTTATTTCCTAAAATGTTATTCCATCTCTTTAATAAAACAGCTGATAAATCGGAGTATATCGATATTATCAAGGGTAAAGAGATTTTTATAAATCGAGCGGTTGGAGGAGATGTACATGTTGACGGACAACCTATCTCTTTGGGAAAGAATCTGGAGATAACTGTTCATCCGAAATCACTGCAGGTTATTTATTGAGAAGATATTAATATATTGAAGGATGGCAAAGTCTAAAAAGAAAGTATTTTCCGGCATTATGTATTCAACTGATTCAAATTATAACTTTATTGAGGAGAATCAATCAGGGGAAGAAGAGACATTACTACCTAAACAGCAAGATTTGCGTGTTACGCTGGATAAAAAACAACGGGCAGGAAAAGCGGTAACTTTAATTACTGGCTTTGTGGGTAAAGATAAAGATCTGGACAACTTGGGCAAGATATTAAAACAGAAGTGTGGAGTTGGGGGCTCAGTTAAAGATGGAATAATTTTAATTCAGGGTGATTTTAGAAAACGTGTAATGGAATTATTACTTGCGGCGGGCTATAAGGTTAAACAATCAGGAGGTTAGTGTAACAAATAATTTACCGAACTGTAAATTAGATAATTAAACATAACTAGGAGGGTTGAATAGATAAGAGTTAGGTAAATTAGCTGTTTCGCAATGGAATCCCTGATTGATTTTTTTATTAGAAATATTTGCAATATTGAAAAAAAATGGTTTCTATTGTAGAATATTGTTAAATGAAATAGCAATATTTGTATAAATAAAACAATCATTTAGGCGTTGATGCCGCTGTTGCACGCCGAGACCAAAGACTTAAAAATTAAAAAAACTTTATTTGTTTTTATTTTGTAAAATCTTAAGTTTGCTTTAGGCTTTTACAGAAATGGAAGAGTAAACTATTAACTAATTAACATAAATCATTAAAAACTAAAAACTAAAATTTAAAAAAATGGCAAATGCACCAACACCAAACAAGGCAAAGAAACAAGGTAGCTCGTCAGGTTCTAACCTTTTTGCAAGTTTAGCTATCATTATTTGTTTTATTATTGGATATATTGTTTGGAAGTATATCATGGGTAGTCCGTCACATTTCGAAGGCGGGGATCCAGAACTGGGACAACCATTACCAGGTGATTATTTCGGGATGGTATACAAAGCTGGTTTTATCGTACCGGTATTATTAGGATTATTGACAATGACTATTGTATTTTCTTTTGAGCGTTATTTTGTAATTAATAAAGCATCAGGAACTGGAAATGTAGATCAATTTGTAACACGTATCCAAGGATTCTTAGCTACTGGTAATATCGATTCAGCAATCGCTGAGTGTGATAAACAAAAAGGATCTGTTGCTAACGTTATCAGAACAGGTTTAGTAAAATACAAAGAAGCTTCAGCTGATACTCGTGTTAACTCTGAGCAAGCTAGTATTGCAATTGAGAAAGAAATCGAAGAAGCAACCGCTTTAGAGATGCCTATGCTTGAGAAAAACATGACTATTATTGCTACTTTGGTATCTATTGGTACTTTGACGGGTCTATTAGGAACAGTAACAGGTATGATTAAAGCGTTTGCTGCTTTGGCAACCGGTGGAGCTCCTGACCAGGCACAATTAGCAAACGGTATTTCTGAAGCGTTGATCAATACTGCAACTGGTATCTTTACCTCTACAATTGCCGTTGTTATGTATAACGTATTTACTTCTAAGATTGATAAACTTACTTATTCTATTGATGAGGCGGGTTATTCAATCGTTCAAACCTACGCTTCAACTCATAATAATTAATTTTTAATTAAATATACCAGCGATTTATGGAATCGCTGATGTTTGATCATCATTAGTTAAAACAATTAATTTTAGAAATTATAAATTGAAGCAATGGGTAAGATAAAAATAAAAAGAGCGAGTACGAAGGTAGATATGACCGCTATGTGCGATGTGTCATTCCTTCTCTTAACGTTCTTTATATTAACGGCTACAGCTCGTCAGCCTGAACCTCTACCAGTTGATATGCCTGCTTCAACCGTTCAGATAAAGGTCCCAGATACAAATCTTGGAACATTAACTGTTGGTGATGGTGGAAAAGTGTTCTTTGGTGTTACAGGTCCTAATGTTAGAGTAAATATGTTGAATCGTATTAGCGAAAAATATAATTTGACGTTCACTGATGAAGAGAAACAACGTTTTTCTCTGATCGATGGCTTTGGAGTTCCTATCAGCCGGTTAAAACAATTGATCGCTATGGATAATGCTGAACGTGTTTCTTCTGGATTTCAGACAGGAATACCTGCAGATTCTACAGATAATCAATTGAGAGAATGGGTTTTAGCAGCTCGTTTGGCAACAGCAGAGGTAAATAACGAACAAATGCGTGTTGCTATAAAAGGCGATGCTGAGGAGGATTATCCAGCAATTAAGAAAGTTATTGATGTTTTGCAAGAGCAAAGTCTTAATAAATTTAGCTTAATTACGAATTTACGTATAGCTGATTAATATAAATTAAATAGATATAGCAAATGGCAGAATTAAATACGGGCAAAAAGAGTGCGCCCAGTGTGGATTTAACACCGATGGTTGACTTAGCCTTCTTGTTAATTACATTCTTTATGTTAACCACCTCTATCTCGAAGCCCTACGCAATGGATGTAGCTATGCCAGATAAGACTGAGGAAAATTCTCAAGATCAGCTTGATGTGGCGGATAATCGTACTATTACTTTGTTATTAGGAAGTGACAATAAGATAGAGTATTACATGGGTTTGTTGGATCGCCCGATTGAGGGGCCTACAGTAGTTGATTATGGTAAGAATGGAATTCGTCCTATCTTATTAGAGAAAATTAAACAAGTTCCTCAGATTACAGGTGATCCGGAAAAGGGTTTAATTGTAATTATTAGGCCTAGTGATAAAGCAAACTATAAGAACCTAGTTGATATTCTTGATGAGATGAAGATTGTTGACGCCAAACAATATATGATTGGTGATATTGGTTCTGCTGAAGTAGAGCTTCTAACACGAGAGAATATATACAATTAATAATATAGGTTTTACCTTAAATTGAGAAAACATGTTTGGGTCTAAATTAGACATATTTAAAAAAGAGTGGCTCGATTTAGTGTTTGCGGGTCGTAACAAGTCCTATGGGGCTTACCAGTTACGACAAACGGCAGATACCGATACCACTAAGGCATTATTCATCGGGTCGATATTATTCCTGCTTGCAGTAGGAAGTCCGATGATAATAAGCCTCATTGATACTGGAAGTGACGCTGACGTTACTCGAACTATCGAAACTGAAGTGGTGCTATCGGAACCTCCTCCTGTAGATGAGGAAGCTGTGATTCCACCGCCGATTGTTGAACCACCTCCACCTCGCGTGGATCAAGTTAGGATGCCGCCTCCGGTTGTTGTTGAAGCAGCACAGGTTCGTGATGAAGAACCTCCTACGGTTGAACAATTAAAAGTGGCGGATCCAGGTCCTAAAACTATAGCCGGTGATCCTACTGCAGATATTCGTATTGATTTGCCAGTTGGGGAAGGCCCTAAAGACCAAGAGGTTACAGAGGATGTTAATCATATATTCCAATCGGTAGAAGTACCTC
>Ga0160469_100494_pt1 | contig 17665 bp, 18 predicted proteins | sample HID1972M_E11MG_FD_108246 | JGI IMG/M metagenome (GOLD analysis project Ga0160469, IMG submission 108246) | Enriched pill bug-associated microbial communities from UW Madison campus, WI, USA - HID1972M_E11 MG | ecosystem: Host-associated > Arthropoda: Insects > Digestive system > Unclassified ...
GCGAACAAGTCACTGGCGGTGTTGCATTCCTCGACGCAAAAACCGATATCAGCGACGCCAGCTCCAGCCCTAACGGCGGCAGCAACAAAGGCGACATGGTGCCCTTCACCTCCGTACCTATGGGCTTCTACGTCAAACCAATCGATGATCATTGGGCATTCGGCCTCGGCGTTTACGTGCCGTTCGGCCTGATCACCGATTACGAAAACGGCTTTGCCGGCCGTTACTTCGGCAGCAAGTCCGAAGTACAAGTCATCACCTTCCAGCCAACCGTGAGCTACAAGTTCAACGACGTCGTGTCGATCGGCTTCGGTCCGACCATCAACCGTATCGACGGCTCGCTGGAATCGAACCTGTCGATCACTCAGGCCGCGCCAGATGGCAAGGTCAAGATCAAGGGTGACGACACCGCACTGGGCTACAACATCGGCGTGCTGGTTCAAGCCACCGACACTACGCGTCTGGGCATGACCTACCACTCGAAAGTCGACTACAAGCTCGAAGGCAACACCAAGGTCAACTACGGTGTGCTCGGTCTGATCGGCGCGAACCCGAACCAGAAGTACGACGCTTCGCTGAAGATCACTACGCCTGAATCCCTGGACTTCTCGGTGACACAGGCGATCAACGATCAGTGGAATGTCTACGCCGGTTCGACCTTCACCCGCTGGAGCCAGCTGAAGAAAATCACCGTCGAGAACTCGGGCGTGCAGCCTGCACTGGCCGGTCAGTTCGGTGAAATCACCGAAGACCAGAACTGGCACGACTCCTGGGCTTACGCCGTGGGTACTTCGTACCAGTTGAATAAGGAATGGGTACTGCGTACCGGTCTGACCTTCGACCAGTCGCCGACCAACAACGTCGACCGTTCGCCACGTATTCCGACTGGCGACCGCACGATTTTCAGCATCGGTGCTGGCTGGAGCCCGACCGAAGACCTGACCATCGACGTCGCTTACTCGTACCTGAAAGAAGAGTCGATCAAGATCCGCAACGAAAACGATCGTGGCCAGACCTACGACGCCAAGTATGAAAACTCGGCAAACGGTTTCGGTGTTGGCGCGACTTATCGCTTCTGATGCTGCCGGGCGGGGTTAACCCCTCACCCACTGAAAAGCCCCGCTCTCTTTACAGAAAGCGGGGCTTTTTTGTGCCTGACTTTGTAGGAGCAGAGCTTGCTCGCGAAGGCGTCGGGTCAGGTAACTTATATATCAACTGACACACCGCTTTCGCGAGCAAGCTCTGCTCCTACAAGAGGCGGTGCTGGTTAGGGTTTCAGGGGTTTTGAGGCGATGGCTTTTTCGATCGCGGCGATGAATTCCGGATCATCCGGTTTGGTCAGGCTAGAGAAATTGGCGATCACCTTGCCCTGCCGATCGACAACATATTTATAGAAATTCCACTTCGGCGCACTGCTCTGCGCGGCCAGCACCTGGAACATATGCGTAGCGTCATCGCCACGGACTTTCTGTGGTTCGGTCATGGCGAACGTCACGCCGTAGTTGGCGTAGCAGACCTTGGCGGTCTCAGCGCTGTCCTTGGACTCTTGTTTGAAGTCATTGGACGGCACGCCGAGCATTTCCAGCCCCTGCCCTTCATAGCGTTTGTGCAGCGCCTCAAGGCCTTCGAACTGCGGCGCGAAACCGCAGAAACTGGCGGTGTTGACCACCACCAGCGGCTTGTCCGCGTATTGTTTGCACAGGTCGATGGAGTCCTTGGCGCGCAATTTGGGCAGCGAACCTTGCAGCAATTCGGGACAGTCAGCGGCCTGGGCCACGCCAGTCAACGCCATCAGCAACGCGGGAACAGCACACCAGCGCATCAGCATGTCGTACATCCTTGAGAAGTCGTCAGACTTCGACGTTACTCGCCACGCCTGCTTCTAGCAAATGCTCATGCCCAGTTGCATCAACGCCAGACCGCCCTGATGCCAGCCCCACCACACCAGCGCCAACAATGCGGCGCCGAGTGCGGCAAAGAGGATACGTGGCCAGAATCGGCTCATGCGGCGCCCGCTGCGGCTTGCAGGCGGGCTACCGGACGCTCGCGCACCGGCCAGTTCAGTGCGGCCGCCAACAGACTCAACAGAATCGCCACTTGCCAGATCAAGTCATAACTCCCGGTTCGGTCGTACACCACCCCGCCCAGCCAGCCGCCAAGGAACGATCCGAGCTGATGAAACAGGAACACGATGCCGCCGAGCATGGACAGATTGCGCACACCAAACAAGGTCGCCACCGTACCGTTGGTCAACGGCACCGTCGACAGCCACAAGAAGCCCATCGCCATGCCGAACAGATACGCCGAGGTGGTCGTCACCGGCAGCCACAGAAACAGCACGATCACCACCGCGCGCAACAGATACAGCCCCGTGAGCAAACGCGGTTTCGACATGCGCCCGCCGAGCCAGCCTGCGGTGTAAGTGCCGAAGATATTGAACAGCCCGATCAGCGCCAGCACCGTAGTACCGACGCTGGCCGGCAGATGCTGATCGACCAGATAGGCCGGCAGATGCACGCCGATAAACACCACCTGAAAACCACAGACGAAAAAACCGAACGCCAGCAACCAGAAACCCGAATGCGAACAGGCTTCACGCAGCGCTTCGGAGAGCGTTTGCTCATGACCCAGCAGCGGCAACGGTTTGTCCTTGAGCATGCTCACCAGCGGCACGATCAGCGCCACCAGCAGGCCCAACACCAGCAGCGCCGCCGACCAACCGAGCCAGCCGATCAGGCCGAGGGTACCGGGCAACATCGCGAACTGGCCGAACGAACCGGCAGCACTGGCGATGCCCATGCCCATGCTGCGTTTCTCCGGCGGCACTGCACGACCGACGACGCCAAGGATGACCGAGAACGAGGTGCCGGACAGGCCGATGCCGATCAGCAAACCAGCACTCAGCGACAGCGTCACCGCCGAATCCGACAAGCCCATGCAGATCAGGCCCGCGGCATAGAGCACGCCGCCGACCAGCACCACTTTCGCCGCGCCGAAACGGTCAGCCAGCGCGCCGGTAAATGGCTGCGCCAGACCCCAGATCAGGTTCTGCAAAGCGATGGCGAAGGCGAACACCTCGCGGCCCCAGCCGAACTGCGCGCTCATCGGCGACAGAAACAGACCGAAGCCGTGCCGCACGCCCAATGACAACGCAAGAATCAGCGCACTGCCGACCAACACCCAACCGCACGTACGCCACATCGATGTCATTATTATTCTCCAGTCGCGGGTATATACCCGCTTGAGATCGGAAAAATCGGCCGTTACGCCAGTTCATCCAGCAATTTGAGCAAGGTTTCACGCTTCTCGGCACCCAGTCGATCGATCAATCGCTGCTGCGCCGCCTCCCAGGCCGGCAGTGCATCTGCCAGACGTTGCGCACCGATTTCCGTAAGCCGGACGATGCGGTTACGCATGTCTTCGCCCTCGGCCAGCGCCACCAGGCCTTCACCTTCGAGCACGCGCAGATTGCGCCCGAGGGTGCTGCGATCCAGCCCCATGGCTTCGGCGAGTTCCGAGATGCTCGGTTGATCGAGACGTTGCAGGTTGCACAGCAAAGAATACTGCGCAACGTTGATCCCGAAGCCGTCGAGAGCGCCGTCGTAATGCCTGCTGACGCCACGCGCGGCGCGACGCAGGTTGGTGCACAAACACTGAGAGGTAAGCATGATGCGTGTATATACCCGCGACTGTGTTAAATCAAGTTACAGATGAGTTTACCCTGAACATTTGTGGTGCCTGGAAAATTGCTATCGCGAGCAGGCTCACTCCTACAGTTAACCGCGCTCCCCTGTAGGAGTGAGCCTGCTCGCGATGGGGCCGGCATGAACGATAAAAATCTATCAGGCCAACGCCAATCCCACCAACACCCCCACCTCCAACAACTCCAACAACGCCCCCGCCGTATCGCCCGTCGTCCCGCCCAACCGCCGCATCATCACCCGCCGCAGCCAGACAAACACCGCGACAGAAATCACCACCGCAACAACGGCGCTGAACCCGGCAATCAGCACACAGACCAACGCACTGAAGCCCAGCACCCACCACCCGGCCCGACGCGGTAAATGATCCGCCAATGCCTGCCCCAACCCACCCGCACGCACATACGGCGTGGTCAAAAACAACGCCAACAACGCCGCCCGCCCAAGCACCGGCACGATGATCAACACCAGCCCTTGCCCTTGCTCGATCAACGCCAGCAACGCGGCAAACTTGAGCAGCAACACCAGCACCAGCGTGACCACGGCAATCGGACCGCTGCGCGGATCTTTCATGATCGTCAGCGTGCGCTCGCGATCACCAAACCCGCCGAGCCAGGCATCCGCGCTGTCAGCCAGACCATCAAGGTGCAACGCGCCGCTGAGCAACACCCAAACCGTCAGCAGCAACGCCGCATGCAGCAACAACGGCGCCCCCGCCAATGCCAGATTCAGCGCCCACAGGATCACACCAAACAACAATCCCACCAGCGGATAAAACAGCAGCGAACGCCCAAGCTGTTCCGGCTCAGGCATCCCCGGCAGACGAATCGGCAGGCTGCTGAGAAATTGCAGGGCGATCCACAGCGGCAACATGTCAGTGACCTTCCTTGAGTGAACCGTCAGTGTCGACCGTCAGCGCAAACAGCGCGCCATGCCCCACTTCAACATTGAGCAATTGCTCACGCGGCAAACCTCGCGCCTGCGCCAGCAATAAACGCATGACGCCACCGTGGCTGATCAGCAAAATCCGCTCACCAACATGTGCGGTATGCAGCCGAGCCACTGCTGCCAACACTCGCGTGGAAAAGTCGCTGACCGGCTCACCCTGTGGTGGCGTGAATGAATACGGATCGGCCCAAAACAGGCCCAACGCGTCAGCATCCGTCTCCATCAGCGCTGCCGCACTCTGCCCTTCCCACGCGCCAAAATGCAGCTCCTGCAGATCTTTGTCGAGCTGCACCGGCAGATTCAACTGCTCACCCAACTCAGCGGCAAACCGCGCGCAACGCTGCAACGGCGAGCTGACCAAGCGATCCCAAGGCCCGCCCTCGATCACCGCCGCACGCATCTGCGTCCAGCCTTTTTCGGTCAGCGCATCATCAAGACTGCCGCGCAAGCCGCCACCCAATTCGGTTTCACCGTGACGCAGCAGATCAAGGCGCAAGGTCATGCCGGGCGATCCGCCACCGCAGCTTCGGCGAACGTCGCCATCTGCCCGTGCAGGTCGCAGGCCAGACGCAACAGGGGCACCGCCAGCGCCGCACCACTGCCTTCGCCCAGACGCAGACCGAGTTCCAGCAATGGCTCGGCGCCGAGGGTTTCCAGCACATGACGATGGCCTGGTTCAGCACCGCGATGACCGAACAGCAGCCACTCGCGACACGCCGGATTCAGGCGTACCGCGACCAGCGCCGCGACCGTGCAGATAAAGCCGTCGACCAGCACCGCAACACCTTCCTGCGCGCACGCCAGATACGCGCCAACCAGCGCCGCGATTTCAAAGCCACCGAGATTGAACAGCGTCTGCAATGCATCACCGCGCTGGGCCGCGTGCAACGCCAGTGCGCGCTCGATGACTTGAGCTTTATGGCTGACACCTTCGGCATTAAGCCCGGTGCCGGGGCCCGTCAGGTGCACCACCGGGCAATCGAGCAAAGCACAGGCCAGCGCGCTGGCGGCCGTGGTGTTGCCAATGCCCATTTCGCCACCGATGAACAACTGCGCGCCGGCCGCTTGCGCTCGCAGCACACTGTCACGACCGGCCTGCAACGCCAGTTCGCCCTGCGCCTGAGTCATCGCTGCGCCCTGAGCGAAATTCGCTGTGCCCGGGCCGATATTCAAGTGACGCACACCCGCCAGGTTCAGCGCGGGATTAACGGTGCCCAGATCGACCACTTCTAGCTGCGCGCCGAGCTGACGCGCCAGCACGCTGATCGCCGCGCCGCCGCTGACGAAGTTGAGCAGCATCTGCCCGGTGACTTCCTGCGGGAACGCCGAAACACCTTCAGCGACCACGCCGTGGTCGCCGGCAAAAATCGCGATCCAGATCTGCTCCAGTGTCGGTTTGACCTGGCCTTGCAGACCGGCCAGTTGCACCGCCACCGCTTCCAGCTGCCCCAGCGAACCGGCCGGTTTGGTCAGTTGCCGTTGGCGCGCGGCGGCTTGCTCAACGATATCGGCGTTCACCGGTTTGCACGGGTTCAGCCACCAGGTTTGGGTCATAGCGCAGATCCTTTCAGAGTCAGGGGCAGGCCGGCGACGGTCAGGACAACACGCTGACAGCGCTCAGCCAGAGCTTGATGCAGCCAACCGGCTTCATCGACGTAGCGGCGAGTCAATTCGCCCAGCGGCACGACACCCATTCCGGTCTCGTTGCTGACAAAAATGATTTCCCCCGGCAGCGTGGCCAGGCAGTTGAGCAAGGCTTCACGTTCGGCGGCGAGCCGTTCGGCGTCGTCGAGCATCAGCAGATTGGTCAGCCACAGGGTCAGGCAATCGACCAGCAGGCAACGCTCGGCGCGGGCGGATTCGCGCAGGACGCGGGCCAGTTCCAGGGGCTCTTCGATGAGCGCCCATTCGGTTGGGCGACGGGCGCGGTGGTGGGCAACGCGATCGTTCATCTCACCATCGAGCGGTTGGCTGGTGGCGATGTAGGTGACCGAGAGGTTGCTGTCGGTGGCGAGTTTTTCCGCCAGACGGCTTTTGCCGGAGCGGGCGCCGCCGAGGATTAGTTGGAGCATGAAGGCATCCTGAATTTTATGTGTTGGGGCGGCTGACGCTTTCGCGAGCAGGCTCACTCCTACAAGGGAACGCGGTCAACTGTAGGAGTGAGCCTGCTCGCGATGAGGCCATTGAACCCACCTCAAATCCCACAGAGCTGACGCAACAGATCGGTATCCAAATGCTTCTCGACCAGATCCGCCAAGCGCTCGATATCGCGCTCGCGCAAGCCGTGGTAATCCACTTCCTGCACATCGCTCAACCCGGCCCAACGCAGCAACGCCGCACTCGCCGCCGGTGATTCGAACAAGCCATGCAGATACGTGCCAAACACCTGCCCATCAACGCTCTGCGCACCGTCGCAACGACCATCATCCAGATGCACCGCGGCATTCTCCAGCGCCGCCCCGGTCGTCACGCCAGCATGAATTTCATAGCCACTGACCTCGGCATCTTCCAACGCCAAACGCCCACGCACATTGCGCAATTGCTTCTCGGCTTCAAGCGTCGTTGCAAACGCCAGCAAACTTAGACCCGCACTCGAACCGGGTACGCCTTCCAAGCCGAGCGGATCATGCACCTGCTCACCAAGCATCTGCAGACCACCACAAATCCCCAGCACTTTGCCGCCGTAGCGCAAATGCCGACTGATCGCCGTGTCCCAGCCATTGGCGCGCAAATACGCCAGATCACTGCGCACGCTTTTCGAGCCCGGCAGGATGATCAGATCGGCCGCAGGAATCGCCTGCCCTGGCCCGACAAATTGCAGATCGACCTGCGGATGTAAACGCAGCGGATCGAAATCGGTGTGGTTGCTGATGCGCGGCAACACCGGCACCAGCACTTTCAGCACTTGCTCAGCCTTGTCGGTCTGGCGCTGATCGATACCGTCTTCAGCTTCCAGATGCAGATCCATCACGTACGGCAACACGCCCACCACCGGTTTGCCGGTGCGCTCTTCCAGCCAATCAAGGCCCGGTTGCAGCAAGGCGATGTCACCGCGAAAACGGTTGATGATGAAGCCTTTGACCCGCGCCTGTTCGCTCGGCGAGAGCAACTCCAGCGTGCCGACCAGATGGGCGAAAACCCCGCCACGATTGATGTCGGCAATCAGCAGCACCGGGCAATCCACCGCTTCGGCGAAACCCATGTTGGCAATGTCGCCGGCACGCAGATTGATCTCGGCCGGCGAGCCCGCGCCCTCAACCATCACCAGTGGATACGCGGCGCTGAGTCGCTCGTGAGAAGCCAAAACCGCTTTCATCGCGATGGCTTTGTAGTCGTGATAGGCCACCGCGTTCATCGACGTCACCGCGCGACCATGAATAATCACTTGCGCGCCGGTGTCGCTGTTCGGTTTGAGCAGCACCGGGTTCATGTCGGTGTGCGGTTCGAGAAACGCCGCTTGCGCCTGCACCGCTTGCGCGCGACCGATCTCGCCACCGTCCGCCGTCACGGCGCTGTTGAGCGCCATGTTCTGCGGTTTGAACGGCACAACCGCGACGCCTTGACGCGTCGCCCAGCGGCACAGCGCCGTCACCAGCGTGCTTTTACCGGCGTCGGAAGTGGTGCCCTGCACCATCAGGGTGGTCATGGTTTGTCCTTGGTAAAAGCGATGAAAGCCTGTTCGAGACGGGCTTCTTCGGCCGCGTCCGCAGGCAAGCCGAAACGCAGACTGCTGTTGTGGGTGAAGAGGCGCAGAAGAATGCCGCGTCGGGCCATGAATTCGTATAACGCTTGCGCTTGATCAGTGATCAGCCACTGAAACAACGCGCAGCCGCCCTGCGGTTTGAAGCCGTAGCGTTCAAGCAGCGTCGCCAGCCGTTCGCTGGCTTCATCGCTGCGAATCCGTTGGCGTGTATGGTTTTCAGTGTCTTGCAGACAGGCCTGACCGAGCACCCGCGTCGGCCCGCTGACGACCCACGGCCCGACCTGTTCGGCAAGCAACCGAAGCAATTTGCGCTCAGCCAATACGAAGCCCAAACGCACACCGGCCAAGCCGAAAAACTTGCCGAACGAACGCAACACGATCAGTCCGACCTGATGCGCGTGCGCCGCCAGGCTCAACTGCGGCGTGTTGTCCATGAACGCTTCATCGACCACCAGCCAGCCGCCGCGCTGCGCCAGTCGCGCATGCCAGTCGAGCAATCGCTCTGGAGTCAGGCTCAGGCCGGTTGGATTGTTCGGGTTGACCACCACCAGCACGTCGAGGTTGTCCAGATAGAACTCGACTTCCTGCTCCTGCACTTCGCGCACGATGTAACCGTTGCGGCGCCAGGCTTCAGCGTGTTCGGCATAGCACGGCGACAGCACACCGACCTTGCCGGCTCGACGCAAACGCGGCAGCAACTGGATGGCCATCTGCGAACCGGCCACCGGCAGTACCTGGTTTGCTCCGTAGTAATCGCACGCCGCTTGTTCCAGACCGTCATCGGTTTCCGGCAAACGGGCCCAGGCACGCCAGGGGATTTCCGGGATCGGAAATGGCCACGGCGCGAGTCCGCTGGACAGGTCGAGCCAGTCACCCTCGGCGATGCCGTAATCGAGTGCAGCCTTGCGCAGCCGGCCACCGTGCTCAAGCATAGAATTCAGCCCCCACGCAGAGAATCAGCAACCATAACCATACCCCGCGCTGCACCAATTGCCAGCCACGGTCGATGGAATCGGCGTCGGCGGGAGCGCCTTCGCCCAGTTGCGGACGCTCGTGCAGTTCGCCGTGGTAAATCGCCGGGCCGCCCAGTTCCACACCGAGCGCACCTGCGCCTGCAGCCATTACCGGGCCGGCGTTGGGGCTGTCCCATTTCGGCGCCTGTGTGCGCCAGCACTTCAAGGCGAGTCGGGTTTTGCCGAGCACTGCGTAGGTCAATGCCACCAGACGCGCAGGAATGTAGTTCAACACGTCGTCGATTTTTGCCGCCGCCCAGCCGAAACGTTCGAAACGTTCGTTGCGATAACCCCACATCGCGTCGAGCGTGTTGCTCAAGCGATAGAGCACCACGCCGGGCGCACCGGCCACGACAAACCAGAACAGCGCGGCGAACACCGCGTCGCTGCCGTTTTCCAACACTGATTCGGTGGCGGCACGGGCGACCGCGGTGCTGTCGAGTTCATCGGTCTGCCGGCTGACCAGATAGCCGACTCGCGTGCGCGCTTCGTCCAGATCATCCGCGCGCAACGCCGCAGCGACCGGCGCGACATGTTCACCGAGGCTGCGCATGCCGAGGGCGCAATACAGCGCGAGAATCTCGACGATCCAACCGACATAAGGCGCCCAGGAAAACGCCGTCGCCAGCAGTGTCAGCGGCAGCACGGCGATTACCCACGCGGTGACGCCATGACTGCGCCACCCGCGCCCTTCACCGTTGAAACGTTGCTCGATGCGCCCGGCGAAATTGCCGAACGCCACCAGCGGATGCCAGCGTTTCGGTTCACCGAGCAGCGCATCCAGCGCCACCGCAGCGACACTCAACAACGCCACACTCATTGATTCACTCCCCAATAATTTTCATACAGCAACTCATTCAGCGGCCGCGCCTGCGCCCACCCTTCGAGTACCAGCATCGGCGCCGGATAGAATTCCTTGACCGGGCCCAGACACAAAACCGCCAGCGGCTTGGCGCCTGCCGGCAGTTTCAACAAATCCGCCAGCGCTTGCGGTTCGAACAGCGAGACCCAGCCCATGCCCAAGCCTTCTGCGCGCGAGGCCAGCCACAGATTCTGAATCGCGCAGGACAACGAGGCCATGTCCATTTCCGGCAGCGTGCGGCGACCGAAGATGTGTTTTTTGCGATCATCCATCAGCGCCGCGACCAGCACTTCGGCGCAGTCGTTGATGCCTTCGACTTTGAGCTTCATGAACTCGTCGCTGCGCTCACCGAGGGCTTCGGCGGTGCGGATGCGTTCTTCTTCGACGAGGTGCTGGATTTGGCTGCGCAGGGTTCGGTCGCTGATGCGGATGAAGCGCCAGGGCTGCATCAAGCCGACGCTTGGGGCCTGGTGGGCGGCTTCCAGAAGTCGGCGCAGCAGATCCGGTTCGACGCTGCCGCCGGTGAAATGGCGCATGTCGCGGCGTTCGGCGATGGCTTTATAGACGGCCGCGCGTTCCGCCTCTGAAAATGCGTTGTCTGTCATGGCCCCTTCGCGAGCAGGCTCGCTCCTACAGGGGATTGCGTTTCGTCAGGCACACCATCGCCCGCTGTAGGAGTGAGCCTGCTCGCGATAGCGTCCTCAAGGGTGGGCGCAAACAACGCAGCGACAGCCACAGGATTCGACGGAAAATAAAAGTGCACATAAGAGGCCGTCATCCGCCCCTCACGATAAACCGCCTCCGCCCCTCGCCCTCCATTTGGACTCAAACCTCGAGCAATCGGCGTCAGTTCAGTCGTGGTCAACGAATGATGATACGTGTGCCCACGCAACGAGCCTTCCGGCAGATCCACCGCTTGCAACGCCAACGCGGCCAGACGCTTTTGCATCACCGCGTCGCCCTTGAGCAACCCGACCAGCTCAGCGCGAGTGCCTTCAACATCCGTCAACGAATCGAGCAAATACAACATCCCGCCGCACTCAGCGAGCAACGGCTTCCCCGCCGCATGATGCGCACGGATCGCCGCAACCATCGCGGTGTTCTGCGCCAGCGCGACGTGATGCAATTCCGGATAACCACCCGGTAGATACACGCTATCCGCCTCAGGCAATTGCGTATCGCGGATCGGCGAGAAGAAGCTCAACTCGGCGCCCATCGCACGTAACAGATCCAGACTCGCGCCATAAGTGAAGGCAAACGCCTCATCACGGGCGACGGCAATGCGCACATTTTTCAGCAACGGCTCGACAGCAATTACATCAGGCGCGGCAAACTCCACGGCCGGTGGCAGCGCTACCTCGCAACTGCTGGCGAGCGCTTCGGCGGCGGCGTCGAGACGCATATCAAGGTCATTCAATTCACTGGCTTGCACCAGACCAAGATGCCGACTCGGCAGTTCGATACCGGTCTCGCGCGACAACGCGCCGTACCAACGCAAGCCTTCAGTGAGACTGCCTTCGAGCAATTGTGCATGGCGCAAGGTGCCGACGCGGTTGGCCAGCACGCCAGCAAATGGCAGATCCGGCTGATACTTGGCCAAGCCCAGCGCCAACGCACCAAACGTCTGCGCCATGGCCGTGCCGTCGATCACGCCGAGCACCGGCACACCAAAATGCCGCGCCAGATCAGCGCTGGAGGGCGTGCCGTCAAACAGCCCCATCACGCCTTCGATCAAAATCAGATCCGCCTCGGCGGCGGCTTCCCACAACAGCCGACGACTTTCCTGCTCGCCGACCATCCACATGTCCAGTTGATACACCGGCGCACCGCTGGCGCGCTCGAGAATCATCGGGTCGAGAAAGTCCGGGCCGCATTTGAACACGCGCACCTTGCGCCCCTGATTGCGATGCAAACGGGCGAGCGCGGCGGTGACGGTGGTCTTGCCCTGACCGGAGGCCGGCGCGGCGATGAGTACCGCCGGGCAGTGACGTGGTTGATTCAAAGTTCGACGCCTTTCTGCGCTTTGATGCCGGCCTGGAAGGCGTGTTTGAGCATGCCCATTTCGGTGACGGTGTCGCCCATTTCGATCATTTCCGGCTTGGCCGCACGACCGGTGACGATCACGTGCTGCATCGGCGGACGGGCCTGCAAATCGCTGAGCACCTGATCGAGATCGAGGTAGCCGTGTTTGAGGGCGATGTTCAGTTCATCAAGCACCACCAGACCGATCGACGGATCGCGCAGCAGTTCGCGGGACACGGCCCACGCAGCTTCGGCGGCGGCGATGTCGCGCTGACGATCCTGGGTTTCCCAGGTGAAGCCCTCGCCCATCACGTGGAAGCGCACTTGCTCGGGGAAGCGGCGGAAAAACAATTCTTCGCCGGTGCTATTGCGGCCCTTGATGAACTGCACCACGCCGCACTGCATGCCGTGGCCCATGGCGCGGGCGAGCATGCCGAACGCCGAGCTGCTTTTGCCTTTGCCATTGCCGGTGAGCACCAGCACCAGGCCGCACTCGTCGGGGGAGTTGGCGATGCGTTCGTCGATCACGGCTTTTTTGCGCTGCATACGCGCCAGATGGCGTTCGTCGCGCTCGGGGGAATCAGTCATGGGGGAGCTCTCCGTTGAGGCTGGATAACGGCGGGCAGGCACAAGAATAGACGGCAAAAAGCCTGGCATCGCCCACCGTGATGCCGCTGGATGGATCAGGCCGGTCTCCGGGCTCATGAGCGGCATTGGCCTGGCTGCGCGCCTTCCCGCTTCTGTCGAGGCAGTGGCTCATGGCGCAGCTTTTACTCATTTACCGTTGCGGGGGCAGCGCCGGGATCGTGATCATTCTTCGCTTGAAGACAACCCTCACCGGCTTCCCTGTTTCACTCTGTCAACGTGGGTCACAGAGCACCTGAAACAAGCCGCGAAGGTTAGAGGGTTGGGGGTGGAGCGTCAATTAAAGAGGCGGCCGACGGACGATTATCTGCCGTTGATCAATTATCGGCCGGCAATCTTGTGCAAGGCTGATACAAATGATATCAAAGAGCCATGCTTTTCCATAAAAGCACCTCACAAGAATAAGGATGATGACGATGCAAGGCATGATCATCAGCAACCCGCGCCTGGAATTCCTGCGCCCGATGCTTGAACGCTGGTTTGACTGTATCGACCGTTACAACGCCGTGCGCGGCGACAGCGACACGCCGTACTGGCATGACGAGAAAGCCAATCTCGGCGTGCTGACCGCGGCGGCCTGGATGGCCGAACTGGTCACCCTCAACGACACCGCCACGCGCAAGCAAAACGAAGACGGCGAGCGCAATGCCCGCGCCGATCTGTTCATCGCAGGGCCCGAAGACCGCGCTTACCTTCAAGCCACGCAGCGCTGGCCGCGAGTGAACAACCTCAATCTGACGCAAGCCCTGCTCGACATCACTAGCGATGCCAAACGCATCAGCTTCGCCAGCGACCTCAAGCTCGGCTGCCTGTTCGTCGCCCCGCAAAAAGCCCAGCAGAGTGCCAGTCCCGAAGAACTGCAAGACATGGTCGACGACTTGCAAAAGGAACATACCTGCGCGGTCGCCTGGTATTTCCCCTACGCCTACCGCAAATTGCGCAGCGAGGCCGGCAACTATCACCCTGGCATCGCCGTGCTGTTCAAAGAGGCTCGCGGCTGAGGTTGAACCATCGGGCTTGCGCCCTCCTCTATGATTAAGAACGCATTCATAGGGAAGATCAGTCATGCGCAAGCCCCAGCTCGTTTTTGTCATCGCTCTGGCCGGAGGGCTCGCCGCGTGTGGTGAAACCTCCAGCCTGCAAGTCTCCGACGGCACCGGCCCTTCGCCGAAACTGCCCGAACCGAACAAAACCCTGATCCCCACCGTGAACATCGCCCCGGCGATTGGCTGGCCCGAAGGTGGCAAACCGACAGCGGCGGCCGGTACGCAAGTCGCAGCGTTTGCCGAAGGCCTCGATCATCCGCGCTGGATGTACGTGCTGCCCAACGGTGATGTGCTGGTGGCGGAAACCAACGCCCCGCCGAAACCGGACGACAGCAAAGGCATTAAAGGCTGGGTGATGAAGAAAGTCATGGGCAAGGCCGGCGCCGGCGTACCGAGCCCGAATCGCATCACTTTGCTGCGCGACGCTGACCACGATGGCGTCGCCGAGACGCGCACGGTGTTTTTGCAGAACCTCAATTCGCCGTTTGGCATGACACTGGTTGGCAATGACTTGTACGTCGCTGACACCGATCGTTTGCTGCGCTTCAACTACGAGCCCGGCGCGACCGAGATCAAAACGCAGCCGATCAAAGTGACTGACTTGCCCGGCGGCACGCTCAATCATCACTGGACGAAAAATGTCATTGCCAGCAAGGACGGCAGCAAGCTCTACGTCACCGTCGGCTCGAACAGCAACGTCGGTGAAAATGGTCTGGATAAAGAAGAAGGCCGCGCGGCGATCTGGGAAGTGGATCGCGCGACCGGCAATCACCGGATCTTCGCCTCGGGCATCCGCAATCCCAATGGCTTGGCGTGGGAACCTACCAGCGGCGCGCTGTGGACGGCGGTGAATGAGCGTGACGAAATCGGCAGCGACCTGGTGCCGGACTACATCACCTCAGTGAAGGACGGCGGCTTTTACGGCTGGCCGTTCAGTTATTACGGCCAGCATGTCGATGTTCGAGTGAATCCGCAGAATCTGGATCTGGTGGCCAAAGCCATTGCCCCGGATTACGCGGTTGGCCCGCACACGGCGTCTTTGGGCCTGACCTTCGCCGAAGGCAACACCTTGCCGGCGCAATTCAAGGAAGGCGCGTTTATCGGCCAGCACGGCTCGTGGAACCGCAAACCGCACAGTGGTTATAAAGTGATTTTCGTGCCGTTTGCCGGCGGCAAACCGAGCGGGACACCGATGGATGTGTTGACCGGTTTTCTCGACAAGGATGAGAACGCGCTGGGTCGCCCGGTGGGCGTGGTGATCGATCAGCAAGGTGGCTTGCTGGTGGCGGATGATGTGGGCAACAAGGTTTGGCGAGTGTCTTCTACCAAATAATTTTTGCCTGACCTAAAACAACTGTAGGAGTGAGCCTGCTCGCGATAGCGTCGTATCAGTCGACATCTTCTTTGACTGAACGAACGTTATCGCGAGCAGGCTCACTCCTACATTATTGGGTTTTGCGTTGTCTTTATTAAGGGTTACGCGCCAGATGCTCTGGCTGCAACACCCGCTTCGCACTCAGATAAGCCTTCTGCCAATACGCCTTCGACAGACTGTCCAGCTTCACCGTGCCACCCGTGGCCGGCGCATGCACAAAGCGTCCTTCGCCAACGTAAATCCCCGCATGACTGACCTGCGAACCACCATTGGTGGCGAAGAAGATCAGATCACCGGTCTGCAAGCCTTCCTTACCGACATTCGGCGCCTGCATCACGATCAGGTCGCGCGTGGTGCGTGGCAGGTTGATACCCGCCGCATCGCGGTAGACAAAGCCGATCAGGCCACTGCAATCAAATCCTGAATCCGGCGTATTGCCGCCCCAGCGATACGGCGTGCCGACCAGGCCGAGCGCGCGAAACAGCACGTCTTCAGCAGCAGGCGAAAAAGATTCTGAGGGGGCGAACACGATCGGGGCGCGAACCACCGGCGCAGGCGGCGGTGTGCGACTGGCGCAAGCGCTGAGCAGCGCTGCGAAGGCGATCAAAACGAGGCGGGCCGACGTGGTCATAAGCAGAACATCCTGATCTGGCTGCGGCTAATTCTGCCGATTGGGCAGAAAACAAAACCGCCTGCGTACGCACGCAGGCGGTTTGCCATCAATATAGATTCAGGATTCTAGCGGCTACGCGGCAAACTTCAAGTAAGACTTTAACTTCACCTTGTAAAGTACAGGTGTACTCCCTTGCCGGGAACCGTTTTGTCGCCGCGAACGCGGCGACAACGGGGGAATTACTTGCGAGCGGTGACCACGGTCGGGGCCATGGCGAGTGCACGCTTGGCTTCGATGAAGGTCTTGCTCCAGTAGCTGTCACCGAGGTTGTCGATGCGAACACCGCCGCTACGACGACTGCTGGAGTGAATGAACTGGTTGTCGCCCAGGTAGATCCCGGCGTGACTGACACGACCGCGACGACCATTGGTGGCGAAGAACAGCAGATCGCCCGGTTCCAGATCGCTACGCGAGACCAGTGGTGCGTCTACGTTGATCATTTCGCGGGTGGAGCGCGGCAGATTCATGCCGGCTTCTTCGCGGAACAGGTAACCGATAAAACCGCTGCAGTCGAAACCGGCTTCAGAGGTACCGCCGAAACGGTAACGGGTACCGATCAGGGACATGCCGCGTTCGAGAATGCTGTCGGCCAGAACCGGCAATTCATACGGCTTGCTGCCGCTGAAGTCTGCGAGTTCTTTTTCGGTAGCCAGCTCTTCCTGATAAATAACGGAAGACTGAGCAGTGGAAGAATTTTTAACCTGTTGAGGCTGCTCTTGAACTGGAGAATGAGCAGCGCAACCGTACAACAGGGTGACGAGTGCGAGAGGCACGAGGGGTGCGAAGCGCTTTAGCATGGGCACGACCGTGGCTGATAGTTGTAAAGAAGCCGAGACTATGCCCGCTATCAACCTCATTTGCAAATTCAATCGATCTTTTTGTGACTTCTCGGTTTCTCGTTTACATCTAAGCGCTTAAGCCCATTTCACTCGTTACGCGGACTGCACCCGGTGCAGGAAAGCGCTTTTTCTGACGCCTGAAATATGCCGAAACGCGCTCAAAGCCGCAGAGACACAGGGCTGGCTACCAACCGAGAGTTTCTTTAAGGAAGGGAATTGTCAGCTTGCGCTGAGCTTGCAGCGAAGCCTGATCGAGCTGTTCGAGCAGATCAAACAACGCGCTCATGCTGCGGGTACCGCGAGTCAAAATGAAATGCCCGACTTCATCGGTCAGGTGCAGACCGCGACGTGACGCGCGCAATTGCAGAGCACGCAACTTGTCTTCATCGGAGAGAGGACGCATCTGGAAAATCAGCGCCAGCGTCAGGCGCGATTTGAGGTCGGCCAGTTTGACCGGCAATTCACGCGGCGAGGTTGCCGCCGCAATCAACAACCGTCGACCGCTGTCACGCAAGCGGTTGAACAGGTGAAACATCGCCTCTTCCCAGTCAGCCTTGCCGGCAATCACCTGCAAATCATCCAGGCAAACCAGTTCGTACTGTTCAAGGTTGTCGAGGATTTCCACACCGCGATCCATCAACTCGGCCAAAGGCAGGTACACCGCCGGTTCGCCCATCTGTTCGAAGCGCAGACACGCAGCCTGCAACAGATGCGTACGCCCTACCCCGTGCTTGCCCCAAAGATAAATCAGGCTTTCGGTCCAGCCGGCGTCGGCTTCGCATAGGCGCTCGACATAGCCGAGTGCAGCGGCAGTGGCGCCTGGGTAGTAGTTGATAAA
>Ga0160469_100498_pt1 | contig 17545 bp, 9 predicted proteins | sample HID1972M_E11MG_FD_108246 | JGI IMG/M metagenome (GOLD analysis project Ga0160469, IMG submission 108246) | Enriched pill bug-associated microbial communities from UW Madison campus, WI, USA - HID1972M_E11 MG | ecosystem: Host-associated > Arthropoda: Insects > Digestive system > Unclassified ...
GTTACGGCGCTGCGGTGGTGGTCATGGCCTTCGACGAAGCCGGTCAGGCCGACACCGAAGCGCGCAAGAAGGAAATCTGCAAACGCTCCTACGACATTCTGGTCAACGAAGTCGGCTTCCCGCCGGAAGACATCATCTTCGACCCGAACATCTTCGCCGTCGCCACCGGCATCGAAGAGCACAACAACTACGCGGTCGACTTCATCAACGCCTGTGCCTACATCCGCGACGAGCTGCCGTATGCGCTGACCTCGGGCGGTGTGTCCAACGTGTCGTTCTCGTTCCGTGGCAACAACCCGGTGCGCGAAGCGATTCACTCGGTGTTCCTGCTGTACGCGATTCGCGCGGGCCTGACCATGGGCATCGTCAACGCCGGTCAACTGGAGATCTACGATCAGATCCCGCAAGAGCTGCGCGATGCCGTTGAAGACGTGGTGCTCAACCGCACGCCAAACGGCACCGACGCCCTCCTCGCCATCGCCGACAAGTACAAGGGCGACGGCAGCGTCAAGGAAGCCGAGACCGAAGAGTGGCGTAGCTGGGAGGTTAACAAGCGTCTGGAGCATGCGCTGGTCAAAGGCATCACCACGCACATCGTTGAAGACACCGAAGAATCGCGCCAGTCGTTCGCCCGCCCGATCGAAGTGATCGAAGGCCCGCTGATGTCGGGCATGAACATCGTTGGCGACCTGTTCGGCGCCGGCAAAATGTTCCTCCCGCAAGTGGTGAAATCCGCCCGCGTGATGAAGCAGGCCGTGGCTCACTTGATCCCGTTCATCGAACTGGAAAAAGGCGACAAACCGGAAGCCAAGGGCAAGATCCTCATGGCCACCGTTAAGGGCGACGTGCATGACATCGGCAAGAACATCGTCGGTGTGGTGCTCGGTTGCAACGGCTACGACATCGTCGACCTCGGCGTGATGGTGCCGGCCGAGAAGATTCTGCAGGTGGCCAAAGAGCAGAAGTGCGACATCATCGGCCTGTCTGGTCTGATCACGCCGTCGCTGGATGAAATGGTGCACGTTGCGCGCGAAATGCAGCGTCAGGATTTCCACCTACCGCTGATGATCGGTGGCGCGACTACCTCCAAAGCGCACACCGCGGTGAAGATCGAGCCGAAGTACAGCAACGATGCCGTGGTTTACGTGACCGACGCTTCCCGCGCGGTGGGTGTGGCGACGCAGTTGCTGTCGAAAGAACTGAAGGCCGGTTTCGTCGAGAAGACCCGTCTGGAATACGTCGATGTACGTGAGCGCACCGCCAACCGCAGTGCTCGTACCGAGCGTTTGAGCTACGCAGCGGCCGTCGCCAAGAAGCCGCAGTTTGACTGGGCGACTTATCAGCCCGTCAAACCAACCTTCACTGGCAGCAAGGTTCTGGACAACATCGACCTGAAAGTCCTCGCCGAATACATCGACTGGACGCCGTTCTTTATCTCCTGGGATCTGGCTGGCAAATTCCCGCGCATCCTCGAAGACGAAGTGGTCGGTGAAGCCGCGACTTCGCTGTACAAAGACGCGCAGGAAATGCTCGCCAAACTGATCGACGAGAAGTTGATCAGCGCCCGTGCGGTGTTCGGTTTCTGGCCGGCCAATCAGGTGCATGACGACGACATCGAACTGTACGGCGATGACGGCAAACCATTGGCCAAGCTGCATCACTTGCGCCAGCAGATCATCAAGACCGACGGCAAACCGAACTTCTCGCTGGCCGACTTCGTTGCGCCGAAAGACAGCGAAGTGACCGACTACGTCGGTGGTTTCATCACCACCGCCGGCATCGGCGCCGAAGAAGTGGCCAAGGCCTATCAAGACGCTGGCGATGACTACAACTCGATCATGGTCAAAGCCCTTGCCGACCGTTTGGCCGAAGCCTGCGCCGAATGGCTGCACCAGCAAGTGCGTAAAGAGCACTGGGGTTATGCCAAGGACGAAACCCTCGACAACGAAGCGCTGATCAAAGAGCAATACAGCGGCATCCGCCCTGCCCCGGGCTACCCGGCCTGCCCGGATCACACCGAGAAAGCCGCGCTGTTTGCCTTGCTCGACCCGGAGGCTGAAGAAATGCGCGCCGGCCGCAGCGGTGTGTTCCTCACCGAACACTATGCGATGTTCCCGGCGGCAGCAGTCAGTGGCTGGTACTTCGCCCATCCGCAGGCGCAGTACTTCGCGGTGGGCAAGGTCGATAAGGATCAGATCGCCAGCTACACCTCGCGCAAAGGCCAGGAGCTGAGCGTGACCGAGCGTTGGCTGGCGCCGAACCTCGGCTACGACAACTGATCCAGCCCTGACGCAACATCCCCTGTGGGAGCGGGCTTGCTCGCGAATGCGGTCGACTATTCAACATTGATGTTGACTGACATGCCGCCTTCGCGAGCAGGCTCGCTCCCACAGTTCGTTTTGCAGTGTTCTCCGGAGGGTTGGCTATGCTTGTCTGACACACACGGCAGACGAGGGATTTATGGACGATCCAGTCGACAACAAACCGCCGACCTTTTGGCAGATGCTGCACAGCGTCATGGCCGCCGCGTTCGGGGTGCAGAGCGGCAAGAATCGGGCAAGGGATTTCACCCATGGCAAGCCCAGCCATTTCGTGGTGCTGGGGATTTTGTTCACGGCCGTATTCGCGCTGACGCTGTTTGCCATCGTTAAACTGGTGCTGCATTTCGCCGGAGTTTGACGGGGTTCAACGCATCAGGGTTTGCAGGTTGAACGGGTAACGATAGGAATCCGGTTGGCCCTTGGCGGACAGCTTGCGGAAATGCACGCCGTAGTCCGGAGAGTCGCCCATGGCCAGCATTTGCCGAGCCTGGGGCTTGTCGATCAGTTGCAGCAAGGGGATTTGCCGATCGCTGCCGCCGTAGCGGTTCAGATCCACGCCCTTCTCGTAGTCGTGCAACTCGACCAGCGCCCAGCCGCCCAGCGTGAAATGGCCGCCGACCAACGCACTCAATCGACCGTCGACGAACGCCTGCAATGCCGCCGGTGAAGTGTTGACCGCACTGAACAACGCATCTTTGCCCGGGACTTTGCCGGTTTCGGCGTAGGCACGCATCGCCCCGAACGCCATTTCATCGTTGGCCGACCACACCAGCGAAACCTTTGGATAACGACCAAACAGTTGTTTCGCCTGTTCATAGGCGCGCTCTTGAGTCCAGCCGCTGTAAACCAGTTGGCGCAAACGCACGTGAGGATGTTCGGCCAACGCACGCTGCATGCCGTGCTCACGCAATTGCGCTGACGGGGTGATTTTCAGTCCGGAGAACGCCAGCATTTCAATCTGCTCACCCGCTGCCACCGGCGGATGCACACGGATCAGCTCCTTCATCATCAAGTAGCCGCCCTCCTCGTCGTTCGGCACCAGACTGCCGATCTGATCGCCGCGCTCGCCGACTAACGCCTGTTGATCCGCCGTCAACGCGTTATTGACCATGAACAGCTTCACGCCACTGTTGTGAGCCAGGCGCAGAATTTGCGGCGCGATGTACTGTTCGTTGACGAAAATCAGGTAGTCGGGACGATTCGGCCCTTGCAGCGCGATGCGCGCCTGAGCGAGGGTGAGTTCAGGTTGGCGTTGCGAATAAAGGATCTGCAATTCGATGCCAAGGTCGCGGGCGGCGGCCTGCATGAACTGCGAATAGCTGACCCAAAAGGCTTCCTGCGTCGAACCCGGATTGAGGAACAGCACAGACTCCGCTCGTGCAGCGGTTGACAATAGCGCGCTGAACAGCAGCAAGCCGAGGTGCAAAAACTTCAACATGAGTCATCCGGGCCCAAGAAAAAATGGCCGCGCATTATAGCCCTCGAATCATCGGCTATTGGTGCCTGATCCCGTTTTTGTCCGACAATCGTCGCATGCGGGGCCCGGATGAGTCGTTTACTGATGGCTGACCCAGAATACCGCTGTCCCTACTACGAGAATGATCAGGAACAAAATGGCCCACGCATCGACGCTACTGTCGCTTTTTCTTGCCTTGGTCGGATTGCTCATTGCATCGCCTCTTGTCGGTTTTATCGGTGATTGCAGAAAGACTCGACCACAGTTAAGACGATGATTGTCCGCACTACAAATGTGGATTAGTTGACAGTGATTCTCGTTAGGCGTTTTGGTTCTTTACATATACTCAAACATCACTTTTGCGCATAACCCCAAACAGGTATATTGCCCCGGCTCCGTTAGGGAGAGCGCGGCCGTGCGCGCAGAATTGCAGAGGCACAATCGGACTCCAGCAAGCGAAAACGCAGTGCTACTCCGAATGGCCCAAGCCTGAGAACAGGACTTATATGTACGTATACGACGAGTACGATCAGCGGATCATCGAGGACCGCGTCAAGCAGTTCCGTGATCAGACCCGACGCTATCTGGCAGGTGAGCTGAGCGAAGAAGAATTCCGCCCCCTGCGCCTGCAAAATGGCCTCTACATCCAGCGTTTTGCGCCGATGTTGCGTGTGGCGGTGCCTTACGGCCAGCTGACTTCGCGTCAGATGCGCATGATGGCCAAGATTGCCCGCGACTACGACAAGGGCTACGCCCACATCAGTACGCGGCAGAACGTGCAGTTCAACTGGCCGGCGGTGGAAGACATCCCGGACATTCTGGCTGAACTGGCCACCGTGCAGATGCACGCGATCCAGACCAGCGGTAACTGCCTGCGCAACGTCACCACCGACCAGTTCGCCGGTGTCGCCGCCGACGAAGTGATCGATCCGCGCCCATGGTGCGAGATCGTCCGCCAGTGGACGACGTTCCACCCGGAATTTGCCTACCTGCCGCGCAAATTCAAAATCGCCGTCAACGGTTCGACCGCTGACCGCGCCGCCATTGAAGTCCACGACATCGGCCTTGAGCCGGTGCACAACGCCGCTGGCGAACTGGGCTTCCGTGTGCTGGTCGGCGGTGGCCTCGGCCGTACACCGGTGGTTGGCGCGTTCATCAACGAATTCCTGCCATGGCAGGATCTGTTGAGCTACCTCGACGCCATTCTGCGTGTGTACAACCGCTACGGCCGTCGCGACAACAAGTACAAGGCGCGGATCAAGATCCTCGTCAAAGCGCTCACGCCTGAAGTGTTCGCGCAGAAAGTCGACGCGGAAATGGAGCACCTTCGCGGTGGCCAGACCACATTGACCGAAGCCGAGCTGCAGCGTGTGGCCAAGCACTTCGTCGATCCGGACTACAAGGCCCTGGAAAACCAGACCGCTCAGTTGGCCGACCTCGACAAAGAGCATCCGGGTTTCGCCCGCTGGCGCACCCGCAACACCCTGGCGCACAAGAAGCCGGGTTATGTCGCCGTGACCCTGTCGCTGAAACCGACCGGCGTTGCCCCGGGCGACATTACCGACAAGCAGCTCGACGCCGTCGCCGATCTGGCCGACCGCTACAGCTTCGGTCAACTGCGCACCTCGCACGAACAGAACATCATTCTCGCCGACGTTGAGCAGAGCCAGTTGTTCACCCTGTGGGGCGAGTTGCGCGAAGGCGGTTTCGCCACACCAAACATTGGTTTGCTGACCGACATCATCTGCTGCCCTGGCGGTGATTTCTGCTCGCTGGCCAACGCCAAGTCGATCCCGATTGCCGAATCGATCCAGCGCCGTTTCGACGACCTGGATTATCTGTTCGACATCGGTGAGCTGGATCTGAACATCTCCGGTTGCATGAACGCCTGTGGTCACCACCACGTCGGCCACATCGGCATCCTCGGCGTGGACAAGAAAGGCGAAGAGTTCTATCAGGTCTCCCTCGGCGGCAGCGCCAGCCGTGACGCGAGCCTGGGCAAGATCCTCGGCCCGTCCTTCGCTCAGGAAGTCATGCCTGACGTGATCTCGAAGCTGATCGACGTGTACGTTGAACAACGTACCGAAGACGAGCGCTTCATTGACACTTATCAGCGTATTGGCATCGACCTCTTCAAGGAACGCGTCTATGCAGCGAATCATTAAGAACAACGAAGTCGTCGACGAAACCTGGCACTTGCTGCCAAAAGATTTCAACATCGACGAGATCAGCAATTGCGACGACTTGATCGTGCCGTTACAACTCTGGCGTGAACACAGCCGTATGCTCAAGGCCCGCGACGGCGGCCTGGGTGTCTGGCTGGACGCTGACGAAGAAGCCGAAGAAATCGGTGAAGACGTTGCCGAGTTTCAGGTGATTGCCCTGAACTTCCCGGCGTTCACTGACGGCCGCAACTACTCCAACGCCCGTTTGCTGCGCGACCGTTACGGTTTCAAAGGCGAACTGCGCGCGATTGGCGATGTGCTGCGCGATCAGCTGTTTTACATGCACCGCTGCGGTTTCGACGCCTTCGCTGTGCGCCCGGACAAAGACCCGTATGAAGCCCTTGAAGGTCTCAAGGATTTCTCGGTGACCTATCAGGCCGCCACCGACGAACCGCTGCCGCTGTTCCGTCGCCGCTAATCCGCGTTAGCCGTAACACCCGAATCTGAAACTGGAGCTGATCCGGTTTCAGATTTTTTATTGCCTGTTGTTTGATATGGGCTAATCAGCAGGCCCGAACGTTGGTACTTCAACAGGTGCCAAATGAGCTGTAAAACGATCCAGCGCAGCTTGAGTCAATCGATTGAACAGCGCCTTACGTAGATTGCCGTTATTCTCGGCTATGGCGGCCATCCGAAATGAAAGCTGCTCTCGGCTCAAATGCGTTAAACGGTCAAGTTCTAGCAATGCGAGCCTGGAACCTATTTCTATTTCGTCGAACAATTCGCTGTAGGCCCTCTCCAGGTATTCACCCCAGACAGGATGGGTCTTGAGCGAGTCCAACAACTCCGTCCCCTGCTCCGCTTGAATGACCTGCCGATAAACTTCATCAGCCGTTTGCGTGGAAACGTCCACGTCCAGGCGCTCGTTGATAGCAGTGGGCTGGCCAAGAAGATCAAGGCGTTGAGCCAGCCTCATTCGAAGCACAAAACTGATTTGCCCGGCTTCTTCGTTCGTCACCGATTGTATTTTCTGAAGGGCAATGACGTGCTTATAGGCCAGCTTCTCGACCAATCGCAAACGAAACAGGCTGCGTAACAAGCGCACAAACTGACGTTCCAGCAGGACATTACCCACTTGTGCAGCGCCCAAGGCTCGGTAACACAGAACGGTAACGGCCAGGTCACTGAACAGCAATGAGCAATCATCAATGCTGCGGGCATCCTTTTCGGCTATACGAAACAGCGATCTGCGCAATGCTGTGTCTTGGGAGGCTGATTCAATAACGCCCCAGACTCGCTCACGCAGATTGTTAAATGCCACGCGATAATCAACGGTGTATCGCAGCCGGATCAGCAAGGCGAAGAAACATCTGGAATTTGGCTGCAGGAACAATGCGCGCCACAGGTTACGCCGGCTCACCAGCAACTTTTCGGTTACACCTGTCAGCCAGATTGAGCTCATGGAAACATCGAGCAGTACCCGCGCAACCAGATCCGATTGCCCTGCCTGTTGGAGCCCGAGACTGATTTCGTTGAGTTGCTGGTATTTCGAAAGACGATTCAGTGAGTCTTCGGAAAGAGGGTTTCCGCGTATATCAGTCCCGCGATTCAGAAGGTCGGCGTTGACCAGTACGTTTTGCGGGACGGATTCAATCTGATTGTCGCGCAGATCCAGTGTCCGCAAATTCGGCAGTCCCGCCGTGCCGTTTGGCCATTCGTTGATTCCCGTATTACGCAGACCAAGGTGTTCGAGTAAAGGCAGACGGGAGACATCGGGACAACGACCCAAGTCGGGATTGAAACTGAGTTCCAGGCGCTTTAATGAACTCATACCTGCCAACTGCCCCACCGACAACTCTGTCAGATGAATGCGGTTTTCACTCAGATCCAGTGTTTCAAGGCTTTTCATCTCGCTGATGGCGGCTGGAATACGTGTCAGTTCGGTGCCAACCAGGGACAGGACGCGTACGTTGCTGAATCCTGCGAGAAACCCGCTGAGGCCCGTTCCAGTGGCCACTCGATCCATGATCAGCGCGCCAACGTGGCTGAAATCAGCCGTCAGGTGCGGTAGATCGCCGATCAGCAGCGCCGGCAAAGACAGCTCATAGAGCCCTCCGTCCAGCGTTAACATCCGCGGCGTTTCTCGACGCCAGCATCGAATGATCTGAATCGCCGAGCGAAACCTCGCCAGCTTAGCCACTGTGACTCGCGGTCCGTTCAGCCCCTGATAGCTGCTATCACGCACCACCCATCTCTGTAGCGTTACACGCAGATTGAAAAACTCGACGCGCAGTTGCTCCAGTCGTCGAAGCACCATCAGCTCATCGTCACCCAGACGCTGAAGAAACTGATTGATCTGTTCATGGGAATACGCCGGATAAAGCTCCTGCGCTCTTTGCCGCAGTATGGCAATGTCGGCACTGATCCTGTCTCCGACGGGCGCTTGGCGCAAAGGCTCTTGCTGAATACGATCGGCCAGGCGCATCGGTGATTTGTAACCAGGGTGGACGGGCGAATTGCTCAACGTCAGATGAGCAAACTCGCGCCGCTGCAGGGCCATTGTGGTGATTTTCTTGCGCAACGTTGTGGCGCCATCGGCGCCGGCGACGCCCAAAGCTGTGCGGCGGTTCGGTGACAAGCCTTGCCAGAGTGCCTGAAAGAAATGCTCTCGCGTCCGAGCGGGCAGCACGGTGACGCGTTCGAACTTTTCGTCCAGCACCTCGTAAGCGTACCCATGAGCGAGAATCTGAAAGTGCTCTTTTGCTGTTTCGTTGCCGAGTGCCGCCATCACATCATCGGTTTGCGTGCCATCAAGTATCTGAATGTAGATGCCATTACTCCATCCGGGCAGATTTTCAAGTGCATCCAGCACCAGACGTCCGGTGTCTGTTGTACTTGCAGCATCAAGGTAAAAACCTTCGAATGCGCGGTTCTCACGAACCACCTGCAAATAGCGTCGAGCCTCCTCGGCCTGGCGAAGCGGCACATGACCCGCCTCCAACTCAAGTAGCTCATGAGCATCGGCATACCACACCAACTCATTGGCAAAAGCACCAGGCAAGTCGGGAAACAGATCCACCAGCAATGCAGACTGCTGGCTCAACGTAGGCCCGTTACGTTCATAAATAATTTGGAACAGATTGAAATTGTTGCCGATGGCGTGCTCAAGCACTATCTGACGCAGAGCCTCCTCCCCCCCTTCAGTGGCACTGACAGTCGAGAGCAGATGGTCGCGCTCCGACGCTCTGAAAGCCGACAGCACATCGCGGTAGAAATAACCTTTACTGAAAGCGTCGCTACTCACTTTTATATATCGGGTAACTGCCGCTCCCGATGAAAAGCTTTTGAGTGTCTGCCCAGTAAAATCGGTCATGTTCAATGCCGTATGCGCGGGCCACCGTGGCAGGGATGTCAGCAAATAAAGCTGCAGTTCGAAATCTGCCTGCAAAGCCGTCTGCAGCGTTTTCATCTGCGTGATAAAGCTGTTCACATACAGATCGGCATTGAACCGTTGTACGGTATCGTTCAATGCTGCGGGCGGACTCCGGAGCTCGAGGATTGCCTGACGCAGTTCATTTTCATGCACCCCGCTAGCGGTCATTGCCTCCATTATCAAAGCATCATCCAGTTGCGCTTCGCTGTAACCAAGACGCCTCAGCAGCGTCAGGCGATCCCATTCCTGCGGTAGCTCGGCATCATGACGCCAAGCGCCGGAACCATTGGTTTCAAGCAGAGGTGCGTACTCGATCGGCAGTCGCGAGGGAGGCTGGAGTTCCCACATTTCAGTATCGAGTTGCGGGCGCACGGCATACAGATAAGATCCCAGTTTCAAATAGGCTTGTCCCGCCAGCCGACGCAAGCCCATTTCATCGGTTTTCAGCCAGGAGGGTAAGGCGATCGTCTGACGATAGGGTGCTATGTCCGGATCCCACAATCGCATTTTTCCGCTGGACATTTTGATTTGACGGAGCCGCGCAATTACCCCGTCGCTCTTGAGGGTTTTATACGCGGCGGAGATACCGGCCTGCCCCCCGGCGAGCACCGTAGCGAGGATCAGGTTCTCCATTGTGTCGAAGAAATACTCAGTCGCCTGTTCCTGGTCGCCTTGCACCCAGCTTTCGATACCGAGGTAAACACCTTGCAGTAACTGGAATGCGGTGACCGCCATCAGAACTTCACCGACCCCCGGAATAAATGACGCCGCAAACAGTGCCAGATCAATGCCTACCGTTTCGTAGGTTTCAAGCCGAGACAGTCGCTCTTTTTCATCTTCATCGCCTGTCGGCACCACCAACCGGCGCGCGTTGCTCTTGACCAATGCAAGGCGGTGTAGAAAAAGACCAGTCAATCCGTCCCCGCTCATGTCCAGGGTGGTGAGTCGTAAAACGGTCGCTTTTTTGGGCAAGGGAGATGCATTGGATGGCTCAAGCAGACGCGCTTTTATCTCGGTACGAAAAACGACTTGCTCCTCCAGTGCAACGAATCGTAAAAAGTACTCAAGGAATTCCGGATGCCAGAACCGAGCGCTCAGTCGAACCTCCAGCCTAAAAAAATCTGCAAACTCCTGAAGGGGTTGCTCACGATTACCCGGGAGGTAGAGGATCCAGCGTTTGTCATCAGTTTTCAGCTGAAGAACCATCACCCCGTAGATCGTGCAGTCCAGCAACTTGAGGGAGTGAAAACTGAATGCCTCCTGAGAAAACCCGTCAGCGTCACTTTGCGCCAAGGCGCCCCGTAATCGCTGATGGGTATCTGCCGAGATGTACTGTTTCATCAGAGAAAGCTGCATATCGACTTCAAGACTGCGTCGCGAATGAGTCACGCAGGCTTTTTGCGCCAGCGGATCGCTCTCAAATATCTGCGTCAGATGTTCCTGATATTGCTTTCCAAAATCCTGGTTTCGACATAAAAGCGCAAACTCATGGGGTTTTATTGGCAAAACACGGTTGCCTTGCCCGGGGATGTGTTCTGGCAAGTAAATCAGCGAATCAGCATGATAGTTATCGGGGGTTGTTTCGCCTGATGTGAAGTTTTCGCACGCTGCCCGCACGAGATCCCTGGCTAATGGAAGAACTAGCTTGCGCCTCAGTCCCAGCAGACTGGATGTAGATCTGACGTGCTGAAAAACGCCGCCCGTGATATCCAGTGACTCCTTGAGTTTTTCGGACAATGCCCGCGTTAACTTTACGGTGACAAAACGATCGGGGTCTTGCAGTTTCTCGAATACGTTGCGCGCCTTGTCTTTAGAGGCAAAACTGGCGATCAACGTGTCATACAGTGCTTTTCGTTGTGCAGAACTGCTTAGCGTGAACCACGCCGGTAACTCCGCGCTCTTGAAGAACTCGAAGAAAACGCCTTGCTCGTGAGGTGTCAGTGTGACGCGCGGTGTCGTATTGCCCGTCATGATTGCGCCCCCCCATCGATCGGCGCCCTTTTGACTGGAGACGGAATGAACGCGGAGATTCGCTCTTCAATCCGTAAAAAACCAGTGAATGGGTCACTGCCTTCTGGCGGTGACAATTGCAAATCCTGAAACAGGTACCGACACAGTTCGCTAGATGAATCCATCTCCTCAATCATGTGCCAGACACGACTCTGCAACGGCGCATAGTTAATGACGTAATCTGCAGTACGCGCCATCGTTCCGAAAATACCGAAGAGGCGCTCACTTCCAGATTGAGAGGCAATCCGCGACCAACTGGCGCTGAGTTCGACAGCTCGCTCGGCGCGTAATCCGGTAACCCATGAATCTGGCAGATACAAGGTATGCGTCGGTGCAGCCAGCCACACGTTAATACCGGTCTGCTGTCGATGTTCAACCACCCAGCGCAAACTATCCAGGTCGATTAGCGGGTTACCCGAGAGCAATAAATTGCCCTCAACCACAGACTGTTTTCGAACAGCTTCCGGGATGCGAAGCAAGTGGTTATCACGCAAATCCAGACGTTCCAGGTAGGGAATGTCGAAGATGCCAATGGGACTTACCGTGAGGCCGGATGCGCGTAAATTGATCTGACGCAATTGCGGCATGTCCACCAACAAGGGGGGAATGCCTAGCGGGTTATCGCTCATATCGATGTAGCGCAGCTGCTTCAACCCGGCAACTTGCCCCGCCGTGGCTTCGGTCAACGTCAGACCGGTTGAGCGCAGATTGAGCACCTCCAGCTGACTCATCTGGCCAATCGCTGGCGGCAATGTACCGACTTCCTGTCCAAGCGCATTGAACAAACGCAGATCGACGTCCTTCATGTTCAACCAGCGCAGGTTGGGAAAACACTCAAGAAAGCCATTGAGACTGCCCCGCTGAGCAAGATGAAAGCCAGGCATGGACAGCGATATCACGTCACGAAACTTGATGTTGATTTGCGGCAGGCTGTACATCGGGTCAAACGCCATGTCCAGATGGAAACCGACAAACTGGCCACTCTCAAATACCAGGCTCTCCGGGCCGCTACGCCCTTGCCAAATGGAGATCAGTTCATCAGCGAGCTCGTAACGGTTCTCTCGCTCCCGATCCATTCGGTTTTCGATGCGAGCGTCGTTTTCGTCTTCAATTTCAACAAGGCTCATGCCCCGCGACAGCCCCTCCTCTTCGGTCAGCAGTTCGACGTCCATATCATTGATATCCCAATGGATGTCTTCGATCCACTCGCTGATATCAGCACCCAACTGCTCCATTTGCAGTCTCAGTCGATCGATTTCAATTTGTGCACCGTCTCCAAAAATCCTCAGGAACTCATCCGCCTGGGCATCGGAAATGGCTGGATAGAGCTCTTTGACCTGAAGCCGCATCACTTGACGGGAAAACTCGGCGTTTTGTGCGGTTGCGGGAAAGCCACCACCTCGCAATCCGGAAAAGTGAAAACTCGCCCCGGAATCCATCCGTTGCAGTCCAATCATCAATTCGGAGTGCGTGAGCGCACCTTCGCGGATCTTCGCCTGAAAATCCGCGAGTTGATGTTCGATACGCAAGCCAATTGCCACGCGCTGTTCAACCGTCAACGCATTGAGCAGGCACTGTTCGAAGGGCACATTGGGCGTCTTGATCAATTGTATTTTCAAGGTTGCAGAGGGCAGTCCGATGCTGTCGACGATCCGGCTGCCGATGCCCCCCGCCAGTACTTCGATTCGCAGGTGCAAAGGCCAGCCGGACAAGCGCTCGAGCGTGTGTAACACCAGCACATCGGTGTCGACGCTGCTCGTCGACTGAAGATAAAGCCCCTCGTAGGCGCGACAGGTTCGGATGTGCTGCTCATACTGGCGCGCCTTGTCACTCAACCGGGCAAAAACGCGCCTGTTGTCCGTCAAGGTATGCGGCGCATCGATGTCGATCCCGGAACGGTCGAGGAACTGCTCCACCGCGCATTTCGGAAGCGTTGGGTATTGCTGACGAAACAGCTGGATCCACGGATTGTCCGAGTGCTGCAAGGCTTCATAACGCTGGCGAAACAGTTCGGCCCTGTCGTGCTGCACCTGGCCGGCTTCAACCGAGCCCTCCGGAAGCGCATCTGCGGCTTGTTGCAAATCCTGATCGATCGCAAAACGGTCGATGGTGTCCTGCAAAATAGGTGTTGGCGCTCGCCCGTCTGTCTGAAGCAGTCGTAGAGCATCGTCGCTGACGCCACTGACATGGCGAATCTGCAACAAAACGTCGTGGCTGAATCGCTCGACGCTTGGCCCGATGCCGCGCATCAGGGCAATGCGCTCAGCAACGAGCACGGTTACCGGTGACTCAGTCGCCACGGCAGTATCTTCGGAGCCTACCGGTGTCAGGACCCGCTCGTGCGGTACGCTTTTGATGCTTGCCTGCTCAGTGGCCGCAGTCGCCCCGTCAGTCAACAGCGGCAGCGCGTTCAGCAAACCGAATACAGTACGGGTGATGCCTTGCGACCGTTCGGTTGAGGTCGTTGCATCAACTGTTTCCGCCAACCCGTAACCGGCATCGATAAGACCCGCCAGTGCCAGCAAGCCCTCGCCACCGGGGATCAATAAAGCCAGCGGCCCGTAACGATTGAGCCATTGCACCAGCGGCTCGACCACTGCGCTCAATTGCTCGCGATTGACCTGGGCATCGTCATGGATCGTGGCGATGCTGTCGAGCGCGGCCTGTTTCATCGCGAGTACCATCTGCGCGAAAGGGTCTGTGTCGACCGTGACTTTCTGCAGGTTTATATATTCAGCCGGATCCCAGTAACCATCGTTGTTGAAAAAACCGGCAGACGTGGTCAGAAGATGCTGGCGAGGGAACATCGCCATCCCCTGCAAAGCGGTGACAACACCGGCGTGCAGAATGCCATCGGCCCGTTCATCTTCGATGTAGTGCGCCGCCAAAGCTTGAGTTGTTTCGCTGGTGCCTGCGGCCTGTACCACCCACCGTCGTAATGCTTGCAGGTCGACGAATTCGTGAAAAGGTGATGAGTTACCGGGGATATACAGCAACCTGCGATCGTGACCAGGCTGAGCGAAGCACCAGATATCAATCGAGTCGTAGCGGTAGATTCGCAATCGACTGAATTCGATCTCTCTCGAAGCGACAAATCGCCCTTCCAGTTGCTCAAGCGTGAGCGTTTGCCAGGCTTGCTGCGCGTCCAGCCCGGCACCGCGCAATGCCAATTTTAGTCCCTCGTCCGAGAGGCTGTGTTCTTGATGCTGCAAATACGCAGCCATGACATAAGCTGACTTGACCCCTGTTTTTAATGGATACCCGTCAGTTGCATTGATGTCTTTGTCAGGTGGCCAGGTCTGATTGACGTAGTCGCCGTAGCGAGTCTTCAGCTCCAGCGTCCAGACCCAGCGTTTGAAATCATGAGGTGTCAGCGCCAGTTGTGTATCCGATGCATAGCGCTGGGGGATGGTTTGGCGGTAGATGCCTTCGTAGTCACGATGACCGCCGCCGGGAAACGACGTTTCATCGATCTCGGCAATGGCAATTTCTGGCCCTACCGATGGTGGGGTGTACAGGCCGAAGACGGTCTCGCCAAAACGCCCGGCGCCGACCGTTTGCTGGTTGGTCATGGCCGCCTGTAGCAGGCTTTCCGTTCTGATCAGACGGCCTTGATGAATGCCATTGAGCGAGGGATAACCACGAAAATCATATTGCAGATACGCCAGTTGTGACGTCGTCGGGGCAATGTCCTTGCCCCAGCGATTCTCGATCAAGTTACGGGTGAAGCGGGTGGCACTGCGTGGCAGCGCTGTTTCCAGTTCCGAGGCCCACTGCTCATGTCTGAGCCGGCGGTTTTCTCCGTTCTCCGTCATTCTCTGCAATCCTTTGCATCGCTATAGGAGTTATCAGCCTATAGGGTGCGCGGCGAGAAAAATGCAGGACGTTTCCGCGATGGGCGAGGAAAATTCGCTAGGGGTGGTGGGTGTTCAAGATCAAAAGATCGCAGCCTGCGGCAGCTCCTACATGGGGATATCTGTAGGCGCTGCCGCAGGCTGCGATCTTTGCGGACGTGCCGCTATTACCAGAAGCGTTGTTGGGTCAAACGACTCCACCAGCTTAGCAACACGCGATCGACCGAACCGCTGGCCGCCATGCCGATACGCTCTTGCAGGCTCTTACGCTCGGCGTAATGCAGGTGATAAACCTCGGACTTCTTCGCGCGTTCAGCGAGATACTCGTCACTGGTCTTGAGTTCGTCGACCAGCTGTTTGTCCAGCGCTGCCACACCGAGCCAGACTTCACCAGTGGCGACTTCGTCGATCGCCAGTTGCGGGCGATAGCGTGCCACGAAGTTCTTGAACAGTTGGTGGGTGATGTCGAGGTCTTCCTGGAATTTCTCGCGGCCCTTTTCGGTGTTTTCGCCAAACACGGTCAGGGTGCGTTTGTATTCGCCGGCGGTCAGCACTTCGAAATCGATGTCGTGCTTCTTCAACAGGCGGTTGACGTTGGGCAACTGCGCGACCACACCAATCGAGCCGAGGATCGCAAACGGCGCGCTGATAATCTTCTCGCCAATGCACGCCATCATGTAACCGCCACTCGCGGCCACCTTATCGATGCACACGGTCAGCGGCACGCCGGCTTCGCGGATACGCGCCAGCTGCGAGGACGCCAGACCATAGCTGTGCACCATGCCACCGCCACTTTCGAGACGCAGGACGACTTCGTCTTTCGGCGTCGCGAGAGTCAACAGTGCAGTAATTTCATGACGCAGGCTTTCGGTAGCCGAGGCTTTGATATCGCCGTCGAAATCCAGCACAAACACCCGCGCTTTGGCGTCAGGTTTGTTCTTCTGCTTCTTCTCGGTTTTCTCGGCTTTGGCTTGGCCCTTGCGCAGCGCCTTGAGCTGATCCTTGTCGAGCAATGTCTGCTCCAGGCGTTCACGCAGGCCCTTATAGAAATCATTGAGCTTGCTGACCTGCAACTGACCGGCCGATTTGCGCCGGCCCTTGCTGCGCAACGCGGCAAAACTGGCGAGCACCACCAGAATGGCGATCACCAAAGTAACGGTCTTGGCCAGGAAACTGGCGTATTCGGTGAAAAACTCCACAGAGACTCCTTAAAACAATGCGCGGATGCGAAACACACGCGGGATGACGCCAGCATACCCATGCGCCGGCTCGTCGGCCAGCCGTGAAACCTCTGGCAACACGCCTGTAACGGGCATTTCAAACAAGCGTATGTTTTTTCATTGACAGCTCTCCATCATCCTCATAACCTCGCCAAACCTTCAACGTACCGGGATGACGCGGACGTGGGCAGCATCTATCTGATTCGACATGGCCAGGCCTCCTTTGGTGCGGACGACTATGACGTCCTGTCGCCGACCGGTCTACGCCAGGCAGAAATCCTCGGTCAGCACCTCGCTGAACTGGGGATCAGCTTTGATCGTTGCATTGCCGGAGACCTGCGTCGTCAGCAACACACGGCCACCAGCGCACTGGAACAGTTCAGCGCTAAAGGCCTCAATGTGCCAACGCTGGAAACCGATGCCGCGTTCAACGAGTTCGATGCCGACGCGGTGATCCGCGCCCTGCTCCCGGCGATGCTCGAAGACGAACCGGAAGCGCTCGACATCCTGCGTAATGCCGCGCAAAACCGTGGCGAGTTCCAGCGTATTTTTGCCCTGATCATCGAGCGCTGGCTGGCTGGCACGTACGACACGCCGGGGCTGGAAAGCTGGCTGGGGTTTGTCGAGCGGGTTCAGGGCGGGCTGCATCGCATTCTCGATCTGGCGGACAAAAACCAGAAAATCGCCGTGTTCACTTCCGGCGGCACCATCACTGCCCTGCTCCACCTCATTACACAAATGCCTGCCAGACAGGCCTTCGAACTGAATTGGCAAATCGTCAACACCTCGCTCAGCCAGCTGAAATTCCGCGGCCGCGAGGTGGCACTGGCTTCCTTCAACAGTCATGCACACCTGCAACTGTTGAAGGCCCCGGAACTCATCACTTTTCGCTGAGTCCGGATGACTGTGACCCTTGCTGTAACCACCCAGCTCCTATGACCAAAAAAAGGATCGAATCATGACCTCCGTAGCTGATGCCGTAAAAGCAATGCAAGCCAAGTTCAACCCAGCCGCTGCTGCCGGTCTGGATCTGGTCTTCGGTTTCAACATCACTGACGAAGACAAGCAATACTCGCTGATCGTCAA
>Ga0160469_100529_pt1 | contig 16418 bp, 9 predicted proteins | sample HID1972M_E11MG_FD_108246 | JGI IMG/M metagenome (GOLD analysis project Ga0160469, IMG submission 108246) | Enriched pill bug-associated microbial communities from UW Madison campus, WI, USA - HID1972M_E11 MG | ecosystem: Host-associated > Arthropoda: Insects > Digestive system > Unclassified ...
GCACGAGCGCGAGCGCCGAGCCGAATCCGAACTGGCCGAGCTGGAACGCCTGCTTGTAGACCTCGGTGGCCAGGGTCTCGGTGGCCCCTGCCGGACCGCCGCCGGTCAGGGCGAAGATCTGGTCGAAGATGCGCAGCCCCTGGATGATGCCCAGCGTCGTGGCGATCGCCACGGACGGGCGGATGGCGGGAAGCACGACGTTCCAGAACCGGCCCCACACGCCCGCACCGTCGATCGCCGCGGCCTCTTCGACCTCGACGGGGACGCTGGCCAGGCCGGCCAGGTAGATCACCATGACGAAGCCGGTCTGCTGCCAGACCACGGTGAACAGGATCGCCCAGATCGACCACTCCGGGTCGGCGAGCCACACCTTCTGCAGGTGGTCCAGCCCCATGAGCTTCAGCAGGCCGTTGAGCGGGCCGCTGTACTCGAAGATGAACTTCCACACGTAGGCGACCGCCAGCGGGCTGAGCACGACCGGCATGAACAGCAGGGTGCGCAGGATGTAGCGGGACTTCAGCGTGCGGTTGATGCCCAGCGCGAACAGCAGTCCGAACACGTTGGTGAGGATGACGGACCCGAAGGCGAGGAACAGCGTGTTCCACAGCGCCAGCACGAGGCCCGGGTCCTCGAAGATCCGCGCGAAGTTGCCCCACCCGACCCAGTTCCAGCTGCCCAGGCCCGTCCAGTCGGTGAACGCGAAGAACCCGCCCGTCAGGGTGGCGAGGTAATGGACGCCGACCACCATGATGACCGCCGGCAGCGCCCACCACCAATGACCGAACTGGATGAGGGGTTTGGAGCCCTTGGCAGGACGCGCCCAGCGTCGCCGCCCGGGGGGCACCGTGAGGGCACGAGTGCTCTGGTCTGTCATCGTCACTGAATCATCGCTCTCTGACGTCGTCGTCGCGCGCCCGGCAGGGTTGTGCGCCTGATCACTCTTTCACGCTTTTGTCAGAACAGCACATAACAGATAGCGATATCCGGTATAAGTTGGATTCGCGCCCGGGGACCGGGGCGGGAGGACGGGGCGGCTCCTCGAGGGCGAGGGCGAGGTCGCGCTGGAGGCGTGTGGCATCCGGCCCGCGATCACCGTCGACGACCCAGAGCTGCGGGTGATCGGCCGACGCACCGGAACGCACCGGATGGTGTTCGTGGCCGCCGAGGTGGTGGTCAACGGCATCCTCTGCGGCGCACGACGCCCGATCAGCGCAACGAAGGTCGGATATAAGCACAGGTTATGTCGAAAGTCTGCAAATGGTGGCAGACTTCCAACCAGGCACCCTGCCAAGTCAGCTCAGCATCTCTGACGACGAAGATGTCACGAAAGGCTCGACCATGCCACAGCACACCCCTACCCGAATGCGCCGCTGGCCCCTCCTGGCCGCCGCCCCGCTCGCCGCTGCACTCGTCCTGGGCGGCTGCGCCGCCGGCGAGCCCGCTCCCCCGTCGACCGACCCGGCCTCGCCGGGCGACGGCCCCGGTGAGGGCTTCAGCATGATGGTCGCCGTCGCCAATGACGGCGACGACGCGTACAGCATGATCGCCGACGCCTACACCGAGGCCACCGGCGTCGAGATCGAGGTCATCAACTACCCCTCCGAGGCCTACAACACCCAGCTGCGCACGCAGCTGCAGGCCGGCACCGCCGCCGACATCATGATCCTCTCGCCGGGCACCGGCCAGGAGATCTCAGTCGTCCCGCTCGCCAAAGAAGGCTTCCTCGAGCCGATCGACTCGGCCGCGTCGGTGATCCCCGCCGGCACCGAGTCGCAGTATGAGGTCGACGGCAACTTCTACGGACAGCCGTCGGGACTCATGCCGGTCGGCTTCGTCTTCAACGGCGGCGCCGCCGCCGAGGTCGGCATCGACGCGTTCCCGACCACCTTCGAGGATCTGCTCGGCTACTGCGCCACAGCGCGCGAGGGCGACAAGGTCTTCACCGCACTGGCCGGTGCGGCCGCGCCCAACACGGGCATGCTCGGCATGGGCCTTGCAGCCGCGCCCGTCTACGGTGAGGACCCCGACTGGAACGAGAAGCGGGCCGCGGGCGAGGTCACCTTCGCCGACAGCGGTTGGGTCACCGCCCTCGAGAACGTCGTCGCGATGAACGACGCCGGCTGCTTCCAGGACGGCGCCGCAGGCTCGGGCTTCGACGCGATCACCAACGGCGTCGTCGGCGGTACAGCGCTCACCGGCGTCGTCCCCGGCTCGGCCGCCTCATCGATGAACGCGGCCCGCGAGGGCCTCGGCGCGACGGCCCAGGCCTTCCCCGCACCGACCGGCAACACGACCACGCTGTACGCCTCGGCCAACTACGCCTGGGCGCTGCACTCGAAGGCCAGCGACGGCGCGAAGGCATCGGTGCAGAAGTTCTTCGCGTGGCTCGCCGAGCCCGAGCAGGCCGTGCAGTTCGCCGAGCTCTACGGCATGGTGCCGATCGTCGGCGCCGACGAGGGCAACCTCCTCGAGCCGTACCAGCCGATCGCCGAGTTCATCATGTCGGGCGCGTACGTCGGTCTGCCCAACGCGATGTGGCCGAACGCGGGCGTGTACGACGCGCTGGCCACCGGCGTGCAGGCGCTGCTGACGGGCCAGAAGACCCCGCAGCAGGTCGCCGCAGACATGGACAACGCCTGGGGCTGAGCCCCACGCACACTGTGGCCGCCCGGTATTCCGGGCGGCCACACGCGTCTGTCGCCCGCGACGCGTTCTTCGCCGAGCGAAAGAGAGCGCCCGTGGCCGCCCGATCTCGCACGGGACGAGCTGCACAACGGCGGGGTGCTCACGGCGCGCCATCGTGCGCAACACGGGGCGCGCGAGGGCGACGACGTCGTGTTCGACTCGAAGGACGAGGAGGTGAGCCAGTATTCCTCGCCCACCTTGATGACCGCCGGGTCGGCGCGGTCGCCTCGCAGCACAGGGTTGCGGAAGGTGGACACCGCCGCTTCTGTCATTTTCGACGTACTCCAGCGAATAACAACCGTGTATAGAATCGCGTCAAGCATCAGCGGGATTGATACGCTGATCCCGCCGGTCAATGACTGATCGGCTCGACCCGAGGAGTCCGGCGCCGTGACCGACCTGCCTTCCCTGTCCAGGCTCGATCTGAACCTTCTCGTCTCGCTGGAGGCGCTGCTCACCGAGCGCAGCGTGACGCGCGCGGCGGAACGTCTGCACCTGAGCCAACCGGCGCTCAGCGCCTCGCTGGCGCGCCTGCGCACGCACTTCAACGACCCGATCCTCGCCCGGCGCGGCAACACCTACGAGCTGACCCCGTTCGCGATGCGCCTGACCGAGCACACGACGACCGCGCTCGAGGCAGCCCGCCGTGTCTTCGAGAGCCAAGCGACGTGGGCTCCGCAGCAGTCGACCCGGGAGTTCTCGATCTACGGCTCGGACTACGGCTTCGCCACCATCGGCGCCGTCGTCTCGCGGCTGGCGACCGAACGGGCATCCGGCGTGCGATTCCGCTTCATGCTGCACACCCCGTCGGTCGTCGAAGACGCGGCGAACCGCCTGCGTTCGGCCGATGCGATGATCATCCCGCACGGGTTCCTCTCGGACCTCGCCTACGAGGACCTCTGGCGCGATGACTGGTTCGCCGTCGTCGCGGAGTCCAACGAAGCGGTGGGCGACGAGCTCACGATGGACGACCTGGCCACCCTGCCGTTCGCCATGACCTATGCCTCGCGCAGCGCCTTCACCTCGGCGAGCCGTCAGATCCAGCAGCTGGGCGTCGAACCGCACATCGCCGTCGTGGTGGAAAGCTTCCTCTCGCTCCCGCACTTCATCCTCGGCACAGACCGCGTCGGGCTCATCCAAGGCGCGCTGGTGCCGATCGCGACGGCGACCCCCGGCATCCGCGCCGTCCGGCTGCCGTTTGCGGCGACGCCGCTCGTCAACGCGCTCTGGTGGCATCCCGTGCACAGCCGGGACCCCGAGCACGCGTGGATGCGCTCACTGTTCGAAGAAGCCGGGCGCATCGTGCAGGACGGCGTCGACGCCGCGCGATAGCGCGGGGCGCGTGCGCGCCTGTTCGGTGCACAACTCCTGCAGATCCGGGCGGCGGAGCCTCCGCGGCCGCGCAATCTCGCGCGACTCGCCGGTGCGACACGCAGAGTTGGAGGAGTTATGCACCGCGCATCGACGAGACCGCTGACGCACGGCGGCCGTGCAGGCGCAGGCGGGCGAAGAAATCGCCGAGGATCAGGCGCGCGTCGACCGTGTCGTACAGCGCGAACGGGCGGGCGAGGGATGCCTGGTGTAGCGGCTCACGCCCGCATCCAGTCGGCGATGACCTCGATGGTCGGCAGCGCCGTGCGATCGGCCGGCTCGTTGATGTGGGCATGGTCGGCGCCCGGTTCCAGGTGCAGCGTGACATCGACCCCGGCTGCGTCCAGCAGCCCGGCGAACGCCTCGCCTGACGGCCGCAGGCCGTCGAGCTCGCAGACGACGACCAGCGTGCGCGGATAGCCCGCGCCAGAGCCGAGTCCGGCGAACACATGCGGGTCGGCCAGCGCTTCGGCCGATCCGGCGTAGTTCAGCGAGAGCTGGGCGTGCGCAGCGGTGGGGTCGGGGAGCTGACCCGGGTGCGTCCCGTCGGGGTGCGCGGCGGGGTAGACGAGCACGAGGCCGGCCGGCAGGTCGCCCGCGCCGTCGCGCAAGCGTGCGGTGGCTCCGGCGGTGAGCGTGCCGCCGGCGCTGGCGCCGCCCAGGTGGAGCGCGCCGGCATCCACCCCCAGCAGATCGACCGCGTGGTCGCGCGCGTAGCTCCACGCGGCGAGCACATCATCGGACGGGACCGGGTAGTGCACGTCGCCGAGGCACTTCGTGTAGTCCACAGCGAAGACCGGGATGCCGCGCGCCGCCAGTTCGAGGGACACCCAGTGCGACTCGGGCATGTCGAGGTATCCCCCGATGAACGCTCCGCCATGCACCCAGACCAATGCGCGTCCGGACGGCACCGCGGTGTCGTCGCGGTAGACCCGGGCCGGCTGAGGGCCGTGCGGGGTCTGCACCGTCAGCTCGCGCGTGGTCACCGCCCCCAGTCGCGGGAAGCGGCGCTGCAACGACTCCGTGTCCATGTCGGTGCGCGGGTCGACGGGCTCCCCGTGCTCGCGCAGGTGGCGCAGCGCATCGGGCAGCGGCAGTCGCCGGATGTCGACCGGGCCCTGGACGCCGGTCACGCCGAGATGCCGTCGCGCATGGTGGCCCGGATCAGGTCATGCTGCCGGCGCACGAGCAGCAGGGGGTCGACCTCGCCCAGCTCGGCGAAGGCGTGCCCCTCCCACTCACTCGACCAGTACCCGCGGTAGCCGCCCTCGACGAATACGCGCACCAGTTCGGGATAGTCGATCGCCGGCTCGAGTCCGTTCTCGTCGATGTCGTAGAACTTGGCGTGCACGTGCAGGATCTGCGGCATGATGTCGGCCCACTCGGCGGGGGCGACGTGGCCGTGCATGTTGAAGGCGAGGTGTGCGAACGATCCGAGGCGCCCCGGATCGAAGTCACGCGCCCGCAGGTAGCCGATGAACTCCTCCTGACGTTCGCGCATCGGGGCGTCGGTGGCCCAGATCTGCTGCAGCTTCGCGACCGCCTCGTCGTCCAGGCCGGCACGGCGCACCGCACGCAGCAAGGTGGGCGACATGCTGTGCATCGTCGAGGAGAAGTCGGCGACGAAGCCCAGCAGCGGCGAGTCGAGCTCGGCGTATGTCTCGCGCACGCGGAGGATCGGCTCGGCGTTCGGACCCATCGGCGCGTGGATCTCGTAGGCGAGCTTCAACCCGTGCCGCTCGGCCACCGGCAGCAGCCGGCGCAGCAGCTCCGGCTTGGCGGACTGGATGCGCACGAGCGGGAATCCGAGCTTCTTCGCCCCCTGAAGCATGAGCTCGCTGAACTCGAACTCCTCATCGGGTGTCATGTCGCGATCGCGCCGCTGGCCCATGTCGAGGTTCGCTCCGAATGAGCTGGCGTCGAACCCGTGTCGGTCGAACGCGGCGCGCCAGGTGCGCACGAAGGCGTCAGAGACGACCGGGTACGTCGGAACCATCTGCGAGGCCACGATCTCGATGCCGGGTCCGATCCCCAGCTCGGCGACGCGGTCGAGCAGTCCGTCGAAGTCGAACCATCCGGCGCGGAACTCGGCGCTCGCGGAGTAGAGGGTGAGGCCGAGTTGGAAGGGATCGGCGTGTGTCGCCGCGGGTGCGGGCGGCACGTCGGAGACCATCGCCGGCGCGGGGGCATCGCGGTCGGTGACGGTGAGGGAGAGCGCGTCGCGCACGACGTTCGGCACGTACATACCCGGTCCGCCGTACTCACCGGGCGCGATCTGCATGTACGGCAGTCGCAGCTGCCCCAGCAGGGTGACCTCGTGCTGCTCGCCGACGGCGACGACGGAGTCCCTGCGGGCGACCAGCAGCGGGTGCTCCTGCAGGAACCAGAGGGTGTCGCTCTGCGCGGGCAGCTCCTCGATCGCGTACGAGTGGCCGCCGAGTTCGAGGCGCAGGTCGCTCGACGCGACCTGCTCGCCGTCGACCGTCAGATCCAAGCTCGATACGGACGACAGCCACAGGCTGCGGTACCAGGGCAGCGTGAGCCGGAGGGCGAGCCCGTCCGGGTGCGGGCGCAGGCTGTCAGCGTGGATCAGTCCGTTGGGCATGAGGGGTTCCTTCGGGTCAGAGCTTTCGGGTCAGAGCTTTCGGGTGGAGCTTTGGGGTCGGGCTTTCCGCGTGCCGTGGCCGGTCAGAGCCGGTCGGCGATCTGGCGGACGAGCGAGTGCTGGCGGCGCACCTGTTCGATCGATCGCCAGGGGGCGCGGATCCCCTCGTACTCACTGGAGAGATACCCGGCGTACCCGGCATCCTTCAGCGCGCGCAGCACCGGCTCCCACGGGATCTGCTGATCGACGAGGTCGTCGTCGATGTCATGGAACTTGGCCTGGATGAACACCACGTACTCGGCGATCCCGGCGATGTCCGCGGGGTCGACGGCGATGCCGTCCATGAACGCCGGCCGCCGCCCGGGCAGTTCCCCCGGAGCGAGCGGAATCGGCCGATTCTGGAAGATCCCGGTGTCCAGCAGCAGCCCCAAATGCTTCGTACCGGTGCGCTGGATGAGGTCGATGTAGTCGTCGACGACTTCGTGCTTGATGGGCGTCGGCGCATGGATCTCGGGGCAGATGACGACGTCGAGGGCGGCGGCCAGGTCCAGGCTGCGCTCGATCGCCTCGGTCCACGTCGGGTGCGGGATCAGATCGCTGGAGATCACCCCGATCTTGGGCCGCACGAAGCGGAAGCCGAGCGTCTTGGCCAGACGCAGGTCGCGCTCGAGCATGGCCGCGCCCTCGGCCGCGGTGAGATCGCGCGCGTTCGGCCCGCTCGAGTGCAGCCGAGTATCGATCCACGAGCCCATGTTGGTCGGCTCGAGCCGGTAGGTCTCGAGCAGCCGGAACCACTCGTCGATCCACGCCGCGGACGGCTCGGGGAAGTTCGGCACGTGCCCCTCGCCGAGGATCTCGATGCCGGTGGCCCCGATGTCGGCGATCCCCTTCATCGCGGTCTCGAGGTCGAGGACGGTGCCGAAGTCGTGCATGAAGCTGTACAGCGAGACGCCGTATCGGAAGGGTGCCCCGCCGGCCTCAGGAGAAAGGGTGACGTGCTTGGTCACCTGATAGCGGCTGGGCTGGTGCTCGATCGGGATGTAGGACATCCGCAGTCGCAGATCGATTGACAGTTCATGGATGCCGTCGGGCAACCCACCCGGCAACGGCACCGTGATCACCGCTGCGTCTTCGAGCTGCCATCGCACCCCGTCGCTGTCCCACAGTTGCGCCAGGGTGTAGGTCTGACCCTGCAGGGTCCACAGGGGAGTCTCGGGCCCGACGTCGAGCAGACCCGGAATGCGGACCGCCACTCCGTCGATGAGGGATGCCGCCATGCCACGGTAGGACGGCATCCGCAGGCGGAACTGGAAGCCCGTGATCCGCCCGCCGTCGTGCACGTTGCGAAAGCCGACGGACTGGATCAGGTCTCTTTCGAGAAGCATCGATGCTCACTCTCTCTGGCGGAGGTTCCGACTCAGAGTGAGACTATCGGATTACGCTACTTTTCGACATAAGTAAGTCTGATGTGCGCATTGCCCGGACAGTTGCTCGATCCATTCTCGACGGCGGGCCGCACTGCGAGCCCTCCCGGGTCAGCCTGCCGCCGTATACGTGAGTGTCAGCGTCGGCCGGTAGCTCACAGCCGAGATCTCCCGCGACCAGATCCGAACGTTGTCCGTCCCCGTGGCCGACGACAGCCGCAACGTTATTGTGGTCCCCGCTCGCGCGGCGAGGTCCGACGTGGACAGAGCGACCGTGTAGGGCGTGTTCAGCGCGGTCGCGCCGGTCAGCTGCCCGATGACCCCCGAGGCGGTCGTCGTCGGCCTGTTGTTCCACGTGAGCGTCGCCTCGCTCCACGTCGCGTCGACGAGGTGCAGCTGATGCGCGTTCGCGGAGTGCGCTGTGGCGTCGTCCGAGGTCCGCACACCGAGCGTCGCGCCCGTCAGCGTGTAGCCGGCCGGCGCGGCCGGAAGAACGAACTGCATGAACGACTCGATCGCGGTGTCGCTGCGCGCCGACAGCTGGTTGGTGGCGCCGTAGGCGAAGCCCGCGTTGATGGCCGCCGCCATCGTGTCCGCGTTCGTCACGATCGTCTGGGTGATCGGCGGGCCTGTCGGCGCGGCGACCGTGGCCGAGCCCGCAGCCGACGCGCCACTCACGTTGCCCGCGGCATCACGCGCAGTGACCTTGTAGAAATACGTCCCCGCAGACAGACCCGCATCCGCATACGACGTCCCCGTCACCTCCGCGATCTGCGACGCAGCATTCGCCGTGAACCCCGCCGTCGCACCCCGATACACCGCATAGCCGGCCACCCCGACGTCATCCGTCGACGCCGACCACGACACACTCACCGTCGTCCCACTCGCCGACGCCACCGGCGTCCCCGGCACCGACGGTGCCGTGGTGTCCGCACCGCCGGTGATCGGGGTGAAGGTGAACACGATGAACGGCCGGTAGTTCACGGGTGTCGACTCGGCCGACCAGAGGCGCAGGTTGTCCGCGCCGTTGCCCGAGAGTCTCAGCGTGACGGTGCTGCCGAGCACGCTGCTCAGCCCCACCGGATCCAGGGCGACCGTGTACGGCGTGTTGAGCGCGGTCATCCCCGACAGCGTCCCCAGCACCGCGGAGGTCGGACCCGTGGGACGGTTGTTCCAGGTGATCGTCGCCTCGTTCCACGTCCCGGAGATGAGTCGCACCTCGTGAGTGTCGGTCGAATGGGCCGTCACGTCGTTGGAGGTGCGGACGTTCAGCTGCACATCTGTGAGCTGCGTCCCGGCCGGCGCCGCAGGAACGTCGACCCTGATGAAGGTCTCGATGCTCCCCGCCCCGCCCAGCCGCGTGGAGAGCTGGTTCGTCGTCCCGTACTGCGTGGTCGCCGCGTTCTGCGCCGCCATGGCATCGTCGGTCGGCGTCACCGTGACCACGACCGGTACCGCCGGCGCGACCACGGTGATGCTCGTCGCCGCCGTGGCACTGCTGACGTTCCCGGCGGCGTCACGTGCGGTCACCTTGTAGAACCAGGTGCCGGGCGGCCGGGCGGCGTCGGTGTACGCCGTGGCCGCCACATCGGCGATCCGCGACGCGGCGTTCGCCGTGAAGCCCGCCGAGGTGCCGCGATAGACGGTGTACCCGGTGACCCCGACGGCGTCCGTCGACGCATCCCAGGTGAGCTGGACATCGGCTCCGTTCAGCACCGCGCTCGGCGTACCGGGCACAGTCGGGGCGATGACGTCCGGGGCCACGACCTCGACCGCAGCCGCCTCGGAGGCCGCGCTCTCGTTCCCGGCGGCGTCGTATGCGATCAGCTTGTAGTACCAGGATCCTTCGACCACGTCGCCGTCGGCGTACGCCGTCCCCGTCACGCCGGTCGCGAGGACGTTGCTCTCGTCGGGACTGAATCCCGCCGAGGTTCCGCGGTGCACGGCGTATCCGGCGACGCCGACATCATCGGTCGAGGCCGTCCACGTCACGTCGACGCCGAGTCCGCTCTGCGTCGCGACGATGTTCGTCGGGGTCGACGGAGCCGTCGTGTCGGGCACTTCGACCGAAGCCGCCGCGGACGCGTCACTCGCATTGCCGGCGGCGTCGTACGCGATCACCTTGTAGTAGTGCGTGCCCGGTGTGCTGAGCGCCTCGCTGAACGACGTCGTCGTGACAGAGCCGCGGAGCGTGCTCTCATTCGGCGTGAACCCGGCCGTCGCACCGCGGTGGACGGCGTATCCGGCGACACCCGTGTTGTCGGTCGCCGCCGTCCACGAGATCTGCGCGGAGCCGTCGTACGATCCCGCCACACCGCCGGGTACGGTGGGCGCAGCCGAATCCTGGATGCCGACACCGTAGTGCGTGGACACCGTCGCCGCCGACAGTGCCGTCGAGTACACCGCCACCTCGTCGATCGAGCCCGCGAAGTAGTGGTTCGTGACGGCGCCGGCGGGGGCATTCGCCCAGCCGGTCAGGTACCCGCCGCCGACCCGCCACCAGCCCGCCGCAGTGCGGCTGGTCGTGTAGGTGGTACTGGCGACCTGCTGGCCGTCGACGTAGAGGCGAAGACCGTCCGCACCCTGCGTCGCCACGACGTGGTGCCACTGTCCGTCGTTGTACGCCGCGGTCGACGAGATGACCCGGTTCTGGTTGCTCGAGAAGACACCGACGTGCAGGCGTCCGTTCGTGCTCATGTAGATGTGCTTGTCGGTGCCGGTGCTCGTGCCGTTGCCGGCCTGACTGTTCTCGAACCCGATGACCTTGCCGCCCGTTGACGACGTCGTGCGCAGCCAGAGCTCTGCCGACCACTGGGTGGGCGCCGGGGTCTGCGCCTGCTGCGTCACGATGCCCGAACCGTTCGTGTTCGAACCGGGCGTCGTGAGGAACCGGCCGCCGATCGGGCTCTCGTTCGCGCGTGTCACGTTCGAGCCGACGGTGCCCGGCCGGGCGCCGACGATCGACGCGTCCTGCGCGATGTTCCCGCTGGCCTCGTCGAACCGCCAGTACTGCTCGACCCCGCTGTTGAAGACCGCCGCGCCGTAAGCGTCTGCGGGAACCTCGTTCAGTCCGGACTCGCCGCCGCCGGCGGTGTAGTGCGTGGCCGCCTGCTGAAGCGTGAGCGGGTAGTAGTACACGGCGGTCTCGTCGATCTGACCGTCGAAGAACCGGCCGGCCCAGTTGTTGTTCCCGCCGTTGTTCGGGAAGCCGTTGAGGTTGTCCCCGCCGACGCGCCAGGTGCCGTAGTAGGGCCGGTTCTGCGTGACGGAGTTCTGAGCGACAGGGACGCCGTCGATGTACAGCCGCATTCCGGCCGACCCCTGCGTCGCCACGACGTGGTGCCACTCACCGTCGTTGTACGCCGCCGGCGACTGCAGCGACTGAACGGTGGTGGGGGCGCGCACGGCGAAGCGGATGCGACCCGTTCCGCTCTCCATGTACACGGTGCGGTCGTAGGTGCTCGTCACCGAGCTGAGCGGAGTGCCGCCGACGGTGTAGCTGTTGCTGATGACGTCCGATCCGTCATCGCTGCGCGGCCGGCCGTTTCCGTAGCTGACGAGCGCTCCACCCGTGGTGGACGTCGTACGGAACCACGTCTCGATGGAGTACTCGGTGGGACCGTGCGAGATCTGGTCGTTCCAGATGTACGTCCGCGGGCCGTTCGAGGTGCCCTCGATGAACGTGGCGCTGCGGCTGCCGTCGCCGGGGATCGCCCCGGCCGCCGTGCGGTTGACGCCGCCCTGGGCGATGCCGTTCATCCCTTCGACGGTCTGACCCGCGCTGTCGATCACCCAGTTCGATCCGGCGACATCGTCGTAACGCCAGTAGAGCCGCGGATTGTCGGAGATCACCGACGCCGCGTAGGTCGACCCGGTCGCCGACGCCGTCGCGTTCTGCGCTGCAGAGAGCGCGCTCTGGTTGCCCGCACGGTCGATCGCGCGCACGCGGTAGCTGTAGTTCGTACCGGGAGTCACGTTCGTGTCGACGAAGGTCACCTGCGTGCGGTACCACCACTGCGACTTGGCCACCCCGGTCCAGACGGGCGTCGTCGTATTGGTGCCCCGATAGACGGCGTAGGTGATGTCGGAGTCGTCCGGGTCGACGACGGAGCGGATGTTCACCTGGATCTCGCCGGGCGTCACCGCGCGGACCGCGAGCGTGGGCACCGGCGGAGCGCCGGTGTCGGTGCTGCCGAAGCGGGTAAGCCCCTGCTGGAGCTGGCCGTTGACCCTGGTGAACTCGCCACCCACCCACAGATACTCGTTCGACCCGACTCGGCCGACGACGAGGGCCCGCGGTCCGAGTCCTTCGCCTGTGCCGTCGTTGAGCTCAGGAGCCCATCCGATCTGACGCTGCTCCGGATCCTGCGCGTTCGTCGCCGTCAGGTACACCCGCCGACCGTCCGGGAACATGCCCATCGCCGCGCAGTCGTGATGATGGTGGGCCGAGAACAGCACGCCCTCGTGCACCAGGACCGCCTGCGTCGCCCCCAGACAGGTGTCGCGCCAGACCTGGTTCAGAGTCTCCCAGTTGATCGCGGCCTTGCCGTCGAACGCGGCGCTGCCCTCGTTGCCGATGTAGAAGTTGGTGTCGTCTGTGCGCAGCGCCTGCGTCCGGGATGTGTTCTGCACGAATCCGGGGTACGCGCGCAGGAGGGACCCGGTGGTGGCGTCCGTCACGGCGATGCTGTGCGTGCTCGTTCCGTTGACGGTGAAGAAGTCGCCACCCACCGCCACCTTCGTCTCGTCCGGAGAGACGACGATCGCCGTGCCGCGCGAGTTCGCGTCGGGCAGGATCGTCGAGCTGTACTTGTCCACTGTCGTCCCGGACGCGTTCGCGATCCACGGCTGCAGCTGACCGGCACGGTTCACCTTGGCGAAGCTGCGCCGCTGCTGACCGGCGACGCTCTGGAAGTAGCCGCCGAAGTACACCGCATCATCGGTGACAGCCAGCGACAGGACGTAGGAGGAGATCGAGTTGACCCGGAACGGGCGCACGCTGCAGGAGACGACATCGATCTCGGCGAGGCGGCTGACCGACACTCCGCCGATGCTCGCGAAGTTCCCGGCGACGAACACGCTGTTCCCGTCCGGAGCGGCCTGCGCCGCGTAGACGATGGGCGTGCCACCGCTGAACGCCGCGGGAAGCTGGCAGGAATCGGGCTGGCCGGTGGCCGCATTCAGGATCGCCAGGCTTCGGATGTTCTGCACAGCTCCGCTCTGCCCCGCCCCGGGGCGCAGCTGGCTGAACGATCCGCCGACGACGACACGGCCCTGCGAATGGGCGAGCGCCCAGACCTGCCCGTTCGTCTGCCACGTCGGCAGCGCATCGCTGCTGAACATCAGGCCCGGCGAGAGCGCCTGCGCGGGTGGCGGCGGCGTCGCCCCGACGATCCCGATGGCCAAAGCCAGTGCAGCGGCCGCTCCGACAAACATGCGTGCGCGCATGATCAGTCCCCAATTCCCCAATTGGACCCCGCCGCGGCCATGGGCCGACGGCGGCACCCCCCAAAACCGGCCACCCCCCACAGGCGACCAGGACCACGATCTCACCTCCACCCGCGATTGCACAAGAGCCGAAGCGTGTATGTGTCGCAGACGCCGCCCGCGGCGGTCGTACGCAGCCCACGAGTGTCGCGTCGCTATGATCGCAGCGAGAGCGCCGACCGCCGAGTCCGAACTCGGTCGCACCCAGGGGGGGCCATGACCGACCTCACGTTCCGCCGAGCGCTCACCGCGCTCTCGTCATCCCAGAAGAGCCGCGCGGGAGTCTCGCTCTATTCGCGCCTGATCAACCGTCCGCTCGGTCGCGTGTTCGCTGCCGCCGCGGCGGCGGTCGGGCTCGGCCCGAACGCCGTCACCGGCCTGTCCGCGGTCGCGACCGGGGCAGGCGTGATCCTGCTCGCCGCCGGTCCGGCATCCTGGCTCACCGGTGTCGCCGTCGCGGCCCTCTTGGTCCTCGGCTTCGCGCTCGACTCCGCAGACGGCCAGGTGGCGCGTCTCACCGGCCGGGGAAGCAGGGCCGGTGAATGGCTGGATCACGTCGTCGATGCGGGCAAGATGGTCGCCGTCCACGCGGCGGTGCTCATCGCCGCAGCACGGCTGGAACTGCTGCCGGGCGTGTGGCTGCTGCTCCCGCTGGCCTACCTCTTCGTCGCCGTCGTGTTCTTCTCCGCGCTGACCCTCTTCGACCTGCTGCGCGATCGCACCGACGCGACCGTCACACCTCGGGCGCCATCCACGCTCCGTGCGATCGCGCTGCTGCCGGCCGACTACGGCATCCTCGCGATCGCCTTCGCGCTGTGGGGAGCGCCCTCCGTGTTCTTCGTCGCGTATGGTGCGCTGTTCGTCTGCACCACCGTCATCGCCGGCGCGCTCTGTCTCAAGTGGTTCCGCACACTCAACCGATAAGCCGGCTCATGCGCGCGGGCTCCGCACGAGCAGGACGATTCCAGCCACGCTCGCGAGCGCGACGGCAGCGGTGAACCCCCAGGCGGCGCCGATGGCTCCGGCCGGCACCGCCAGCGCGAGAGGCAGGGCGAGGGTCGCAACGGCGAGCAGTCCCCGCATCCGCGACGACGCACGGTCGAGCGCGTGGACGCGGAACATCGTCAGCAGCAGGGTGTAGCCGGCGAGCGCGATGTACTGCGCGACGAAGGCGCCTCGGAGCGGCTCGGCGCCGTCCCACGTGGCGCCCAGGATGAGACGCCCGATTCCGCCGTCGATGATCAGCACCGCGCCTCCCCACAGGACGACCGCGACGGACAGGATGCCGGCGAGCTCCCAGAGACGGCGACGGTACCGCGGCGAGTCGGCGACGCGGATCAGCTCGGGGATCATCGCGATGCGCAGCGAGGCGAACACGGTGTTCAGCGGTGACATGAGCAGCTGCGCGCCTCGCAGCGCCCCGACGGCCGCCGCACCGAGGAGCGGCGCGAGCAGGACCCAGACCAGGAGTGTCGACGCGTTCAGGCTGGAGAACTCCAGCACGTAGCGCACGGCGGAGGACCGGTGGCCGCCGAGCCAGCGCATCCCCTGCCAGGGCCGCGGAACCGCGCGGCTGAGCAGCGCACCGACGAGCAACGAGACGACGGCGCCGCCGAGCCAGACGGCGACGATCCAGGCCGCTCCGACGCCGGCCCACGCGAGCGGGATCATCGCGGCGATCGCCGGCACCGTCCAGATCGCATCCAGAAGCAGCGCCCGGTCCGAGCGCCCCTCGGCGAGGGCGATGAAGCGGAGTGCATCCTGCACGGGCGCCACCACGGCGGCCACCGCGAGCGCGAACCACACCACGCGGAACGGGTCGGGGATGAACAGCGCGATCACGCCGAGCAGCACACCGCCCGGCAGGGCGAAAGTCAGCGCGGCACCCATGACGGCGCCCGGAGCGGCCGTCATCTGCCGCGATTCGCGCACGAGCAGCGTCTCGCCGACCAGAGCTCTGCCGGCGCCCAGGAAGAAGAGGAAGAACGCGTACGCGATCGAGAACTGTCCGAACTCGACAGGCGTGCTCGCAACGGCGGCGAGCGCGACGAGGGCGAAGTTCGAGACGCTGTTCACACCCTGATCGGCGATCGACAGGAATCGCGAGCGCACCGCCACGCGACCCCCTTCGTTCAACCTCCGGCCCGCGCGGAACATGCAGGGCCGGCCATCCTTGGGGGCATACTATCCACTCGACCGGATCGGGCCCGTGGCTAGGATGAACCCCATGACCACCAGGCGCAGCCTCGCGGGGTTCACGGGGGCAGGGTACGACAAGGGGCGCGGCGCCCTCTGGCAGGCCGCCTGGCAGCTCGCGTCGAGCCTGCTGGTGATGCCGTGGTTCGTCCCGGTGCGGGTGCGGATCGCGGTGCTCCGCGCATTCGGAGCCCGCATCGGCGAAGGTGTGAACTTCCGCTCGGGCGTGCGCGTGCACTGGCCGTGGAAGCTGTCGATCGGCGCGAACACCTGGATCGGCGAGCGCGTCTGGATCCTCAACCTCGAGCCGGTCACGATCGGCAGCGATGTCTGCGTGTCGCAGGGGGTGTTCCTGTGCACCGGCAGCCACGACCGCCGCTCACCCACGTTCGAGTTCGACAACGCCCCGATCACCCTCGAGGACGGCTCGTGGGTCGCTGCACGCGCGACGATCCTGCGGGGCGTGACCGTCGGCGCTGATGCGCTGGTCGGCGCGACGGCCCTCGTGACCGCCGACGTCGCCGCCGGCGCGACGTTGCTCGCTCCGCGCGCCGTCGCCGCGGGGAGAGCCACGTGAAGATCCTCGGCATCGTGACGCTCGTCAGCCCGCTCGGTGAGTACGGCGGCCCGACCCGCGTCGCGATCAATCA
>Ga0160469_100530_pt1 | contig 16375 bp, 10 predicted proteins | sample HID1972M_E11MG_FD_108246 | JGI IMG/M metagenome (GOLD analysis project Ga0160469, IMG submission 108246) | Enriched pill bug-associated microbial communities from UW Madison campus, WI, USA - HID1972M_E11 MG | ecosystem: Host-associated > Arthropoda: Insects > Digestive system > Unclassified ...
CCGCGACGGACCCGATGACGAGCCCACCGAACACGCCCACGAGGTTGAGGCTGTTGACCCGCCCCTGGAGCTCGGTCGGCACGACACGTTGACGGATCGTCACCGACGTCGTTCCCCACACGAAGGCGTGCGCGCCGAACAGGAAGAAGATCGGCAGCGCGACGGCCGCATGCCTCGTCAGCGCGAGCCCGAGGTGGGTGAGGGTCTCGATGACGAGCCCGATCCGCATGATGTTCGTGAGGCTCACCCGCCGTGTGAGCCAGCCGTAGGCCGCGATCCCCACGAGCCCGCCCGCGGCCTGCACTGTGGTTATGAGGCCGAAGCCGATCTCGCCGAGCCCGAGGCGCCGCGTCGCGTAGAGGACGAGGACGGACCACGCGGCGCCGAACGTGAGGTTGAAGATGAAGATCGTCGCGATGAGGGTCCGTACGGCGCCGTGGCGCACGGTCCACTGGAAGCCCTCCGCGATGTCGTGACGCATGCGCGTGGGTTCGCGTGTGGCGCGTCCGTGGGGCGGCAGCGTGATCCTCGCGACGAGCATCGCGGCGAGCGCGACGACGACGGCCTGCGTGGCGAACGGCACCATGACGCCGAGCGTGAAGAGCGCGGCACCGAGCGGCGGAGCGGCGAGCTGATTGATCGTGACGAACCCTGCCTGCAACCGCGCGTTGCCCACCACGAGGTCGTCGCGGTGCACGAGCATCGGCAGGATCGTCCCCGACGTGTTGTCCGCGAAGACCTCGGCCGTGCCGAGCAGGAAGAGTGCGCCGAGCACGCCGAGGATCGACACGTAGTCCGTCAGCAGTGCCGCGCTCAGCACGGCGAGCACGACCGCTCGGGCGAGGTTGACGACCACCACGAGCCGGCGCCGGTCCAGCCGGTCCGAGAGGGCACCCGCGAGCAGCCCGAACAACAGCGGCGGCAGCCACTGCACGGTCGCCGCGAGGGCGACGAGCCTCGCGTCCTCGGTGAGCGAGGCCACGAGCAACGGCCCGGCGGCGATCGCGATCCCGTCGCCGAGGTTGGACACCCACGAGGAGCCGACGAGCCAGCGGAAGTCGACTCCCAGCCGGGCAGGAAAGACGGTTTCGACGAGGCGGCTCACGAGGACGGGACTCTACCCGGGCCTCTGGCCCTCGCGGCTCAGCTCACCGTGAACCTCGCCCGCAGCAGGTCTTCGTCGCGCGAGGACGGCCCGACGAGCAGGGCGAACTCGCCCGGCTCGACGACCCGGTCGCCCTCGGCGTCGACGAGGGTGCACGCCGCGACGGGGAGCTCGAGGTCCACCGTCACGGACTCGCCCGGGGCTACCTCGACCTGGCGGTAGGCCTTGAGCTCCTTGACGGCCCAGGTGACCGAGGAGACCGTGTCGTGCACGTACACCTGCACGGTCTCCAGGGCGGGGCGTGCCCCCGTGTTGGCGAGCGTGACCGTGGCGTGCACGGTGTCGGCGGGCGTGAGCTCGGTCTGGGCGATCTCGAGGCCGGTGTACTCGACCGTCGTGTAGCTGCGACCTTCTCCGAACGCGAACGGTGGGCGTTGGGTCAGGTCGGCGTATCGAGTGCCGTGCTGTCCGGGCAGCTGGTTGTAGTAGACGGGCAGCTGGCCGGCGTGCGCGGCGAAGGAGATCGGCAGGCGGCCGGCGGGCTCGACGAGTCCCAGGGCGAGCTCGGCGATGGCGCGTCCACCGGCCATGCCGGGGTTCGCGGCCCAGATGATCGCGGCCGCACCGAGGGCCGAGGGCGGCAGCACGAGCGGCTTGGAGGCCATGAGGACCACGACGAGCGGTGTCCCGGTCGCGGCGAGCGCGTCGAGGAGCGCGACCTGCCCGCCGAGCAGCTCGAGCGTCGCGGTGGACTTGGTCTCCCCGACGAGGTCGATGCAGTCGCCGACGACGGCCACCACGTAGTCGGCGTCCTTCGCGGCCGCGACGGCCTCGGCGAGCTGGGGCTCGTCCACCCGCGCGCTCGTCGCCGCGAGCGGTCGGGGCTGTCCGTCGGGGAAGAGTTCGCCGTCGGGGTTGGGGCCGAGCTCGACGATGTCGGCGCCGCGGGCGTGCGTCACCGTCCAGCCCTCGGGGGCGAAGGCGCGGAAGCCGTCGAGGACCGTGGTGGTGAGCTCGCGCGGGTGGCCGTCGGGCAGCCAGTCGGCCTGCCCGGAGTTGCCGGCCCAGTCGCCGAGCTGGGCGTGCTGGTCGTCGGCGTTGGGTCCGACGACGGCCACCGTGCGGACCGTGGTGTCCCCACCGGCCGCGCGTCCGTCGTCGTCGGCCGTGAACCCTCCCGCCAGGGGGAGCGTGCCGTCGTTGGTGAGCAGCACGAGGGAGCGGCGGGTCACCTCGAGGTTGAGGGCGACGTGCTCGGCGGCGTGGACCACCTCGCGCTGACGTGCGGGGTCGGGGTGGCGCGGGTCCTCGAACAGGCCGAGCTCGAACTTCAGCGTCAGGATCCGGGCGACGGCGGCGTCGATCCGGGCCTCGTCGAGCATGCCGCGGGCCACCGCGTCGCTCGCGCCGTCGAAGAACTGCGGCGTGGTCATGACCATGTCGTTGCCCGCGCCCACGGCCGCGGCGGCGGCGTGCGTGTGGTCGGGCTGGATGTGCTGCTCCCAGACCATGCGCCCCACGTTGTCCCAGTCGGTCACGAGGGTGCCGGTGTAGCCCCACTCGCCGCGCAGCACCTCGTCGAGCAACCACTTGTTGATCGTGATCGGCACCCCGTCCATCGACTGGTAGCCGAGCATGAACGTACGGCAGCCCTCGCGCGCGACGCGCTCGAACGGCGGCAGGAACCACGAGCGCAGCTTGCGCCGCGAGATGTCCGCCTCCGAGGCGTCGCGACCACCCTGCGTCTCGGAGTAGCCCGCGAAGTGCTTGGCCGTGGCGAGGATCGCCGTCGGGTCGTCGAGCCCATCACCCTGGTACCCGCGCACCATCGCCGCGGCGAGCTCGCCGATGAGGAACGGGTCCTCGCCGAACGTCTCGGTCACCCGGCCCCACCGCAGGTCACGGGCGATGCACAGCACGGGGGAGAAGGTCCAGTGGATGCCGGTCGAGGCGACCTCGACGGCTGTGGCCCGCGCGACGCGCTCGAGCAGCGTGGGGTCCCAGCTCGAGGCCATGCCGAGCTGTGTGGGGTAGATCGTCGCGCCCTCCCAGAAGGAGTGGCCGTGGATGCAGTCCTCCGCGACGAGCAGCGGGATGCGCAGCCGCGTGGCGGCCGTGAGCTCGTGGGCGCGGCGCACGTTCTCCGGGGACGCGTGCAGGATCGACCCGACGTGGAAGTCGTTCACGAGGGCGTCGACGCCGTCCTTCGCGTTGAGCTGCAGCATCTGCCCGATCTTCTCCGGCAGCGTCATCCGCGCGACGAGATCGGCAACGCGCTCGGCCACGGGCAGTGTCGCGTCCTGGTAGGGCGGCAGGGTGGGCATCGCTGACCTTTCGTGCTGCACCGGCGCAGCGTCTCGAATCGATTCGAAGTTTCCGACCGGGACTCTACCCGTGATCGCGCTCCCACGGTAGCGGCCGTAGATGCCTTGCCGGCCTGTCACCGGTGCGAGTGGCGCGGCGGACCATTTGACGCATCTTCCACCGTGACTTTGACTCGAGTCATGGATGACCCCCGAAGTACGAGGCCGCGAACGCACCGATCCGCACGTCGTGGCGGTGAGGCGTCGTGAGCGGCAGTCTGGGATGGAGCGTCGCTCTCGTCCTCGGTTTCATCCTGATCGGTGGCCTCTTCGCGGGCACCGAGATCGCACTCGTCTCGCTGCGCGAGAGTCAGCTGGTCCAGCTCGGCAAGCAGGGGAGACGCGGAGCCCGGGTCGCAGCGGTCGCTCGAGACCCGAACCGGTTCCTCGCGGCTGTGCAGGTCGGTGTCACCCTGGCGGGCTTCTTCTCCGCCGCCTTCGGTGCCGCCACCCTGGCTCCGCACGTCACGCCGCTCCTGACGGGCCTCGGTGCGTCCGAGACCTTCGCCGAGAACGTGTCCCTGGTCGCACTCACGCTGGTGATCGCCTATGCCTCGCTCGTCCTCGGTGAGCTCGTGCCCAAGCGCATCGGGCTGCAGCGGTCCGCTCAGGTCGCGCTCGTCGTCGCTCCTCCGCTCGACCGGCTCGCGACGCTCATGCGGCCGTTGATCTGGTTCCTGTCCGTCTCTACGGACGCCGTCATGCGTGTGCTGGGTGGTGATCCGAGTGCCCGCGCCGAGTCGATGTCCGACGAGGAGCTGCGTGATCTCGTGCTTGCGCACGAAGGGCTGCCTGACGACGAGCGACGCATCCTGCACGACGTCTTCGACGCCGGTGATCGCATCCTTGCCGAGGTCATGCGTCCCCGCGGCGAGGTCGAGTTCATCGCCGGAGACGTCCCTCTCGAGGACGCCCGCGTCGTCATCGGGTCCCTGCCACACTCCCGCTACCCGGTCACGGGCGAGGACTTCGACGACATCCTCGGCTTCTTGCACGTGCGCGACCTGCTCGACCCGTCGCGTACCGGCACCGTGGCTGACGTCATGCGTGAGATCCCGTTCTTCCCCGGAGCGGCACCGCTGCTCGGTGCCCTCGCGACGATGCGCCGCGAAGGTGTGCACATCGCCGTCGTGATCGACGAGTACGGCGGGACCGACGGGATCGTGACGCTCGAGGATCTCGTCGAGGAGGTCATCGGCGAGATCTGGGACGAGCACGACGTGCCGCGTCCGCCGTCGCGCCTCGACCCTGCCGGCCACCTGCGCCTCGACGGGGGACTCACGATCGAGGAGTTCGGCGAGCACACCGGCATCGAGCTGCCGGACGGCCCCTACGAGACCCTCGCGGGCTACGTCGTGACGCGGCTCGGCCGACTCGCCGTCGTCGGCGACGAGGTGGACGTGGGGGAGATGCGCCTCGTCGTGGCTCGCGCCGATGACCGGCGCGTGCGCGAGCTCATGCTCGTACCCGAGGACGTGGGCGAGGACGGGTAGAAGTGGGGCCGACGACGGACCACCGCCCTGGCCGTTGCCCGCGACGTGCGTGCGCGGCATCCTTGCCGGATGGAGCTCGAGTTCACCGGCGAGGTGTGGCACTGGCGCGGTCCGGCGCCGTTCCACTTCGTCTGGGTCGATGACGAGGGTGCCGCGCGCATCGCGGAGGTCGCCTCGCTCGTCACCTATGGCTGGGGTGTCATTCCCGTCCGCGCGCGGATCGGTGCCACGTCGTGGGAGACCTCGATCTTCCCCAAGGACGGCGGCTACGCGGTGCCCGTCAAGACCGCCGTCCGTCGCGCCGAGCAGATCGACCTCGGCGACATCGTCACCATCACGATGGACGTGCTGGGCGCACCGGACTGACCACGTCGCACAGATCACGCAGCACTGCGGCCGCGCTCAGTCGACGGCCGCCGAGCGGAGCAGCTCCGCGATGCGCATCCGCTCACCCGCCGAAGTCGCGGCGTCCGTGAGCCGCAGGGCGGCCGCGGCCGGGAGAGCGGACCTGGCCGCGTCACGATCGGCGTGCTCGAAGAACCCCTCGAGCAGCTGCTGGCGGGCACGCGCGGCCACCTCGGCGACCTCGGGCGGGAGGTCGAAGCACGCGAGGAGCATCCACGTCATGGCCACGTCGCGCGTCCTGGGCCCGGCACCCGCGTTGGTCCAGTCGACGAGCACGGGCCCGTCAGGAGCCAGGATGACGTTGCCCGGGTGCAGGTCTAGGTGCAGAAGGCGTGACCCGTCCGCGGCGCTGTCCGAGGGCACGGCACTGTCCGAGGGCACGGCATCGTCGAAGGAGCCCACTCCGTCGAGGGGCGGCACGTCGTCGAGCGCGCGGTGCAGGTCCGCGAGCAGCCGCCCGTGGGCCCGGGTGCGTTCGGGATGGGCCATGAGGTCTGCCAGCATGGTCGGTCCCTCGACGTGGTCCATGACCAGGTCCGGCCCGGACGCCTCGTGCACCACTGGTACCGGCACCCCGTGCCTGCGCGCGTGGGTCATCACGGCGCCTTCGACGGACACGTCCACGGCCGGTTCGAGGCACCGACGCAGCACCGTGCCGTCACCCAGCGCGTAGACCACCGAGGCACGACCTCGGGCCAGCTCGCGCCCGGGTTCTGGCGCCGCAGCTACCCCCGGGCTCGGCTCGCGACTCGCGCCTTCGTCGACCACGTCGTGATCCTAACCAGTGCTGCCACGATGCCCGCCGCGGGGGATTCGAGCACCTGAGCGAAAGGCCGTCCCGAGTCTCCTCGGGACGGCCTTCGACGCGCTGGTGGGCGATACTGGGATCGAACCAGTGACCTCTTCCGTGTCAATCATGGGCAGTCTCGTCAAGCACAGAGTCCAGTCCCCGCTGGCGCTGACTGAGGTCAAGATGCACCACGAGTTGCGCAGACAGAACTCGCGGAATGTTCCCCCCTGTAGCACATCGGGCAGGCTCGTGCCCCCATCGAGACATAAGCCACGGACATCCGACGTCGAGTTCTCTGTTTCTCCGGGTGTCACGGCGGGGCGCAGATGATGCAACGGAAGGGACCGTGGGTAATCAGCCCAGTGGCGTGGCTTGGTAACAAGACAGGAACCTTTCCGGCAAGCATGCCGAACTTCGTGCTCGGCCGAGTGTCTGGGCCTGCCTGGGTTGGCCTCCGGGTCCGTGGCGCGGTCTGGCTACTCCGCGCCTGTGCCTTCCTCCGGGGAGTCGTCGAGGCGAAGCGACATCTGTGCCCGGGCTAGCAACAGGCGCCCCTTTCCTTTCTTGATGAGAGCGAGCGGATCCGACCAGCGGGTGATCGTCGGAGTCGCCGAGTCGACATCGGTGACCCGATAGATGTAGTAGCGACTGCGACGGTACGTGGCTTCGATCAGCTCAGCGTGCGAGACGTAGAAGGGGAGACCGGGATCTGACTCCTTCGTTGCCTTCACTTCGATCCAGATGAGCTGATCGTCCTCGTCGACACTCATCAGGTCGTAGGGCGACAGCTCGTCGGTCTTCGAGATCCAGTGAACCGAGTCGGGGTTCTTCCCGAGCGCCTTGAGTCGACGCTTCTCAGCGTTGTAAGCCACATCCTCGCCGCGTCTGCCGACTCGGCGGTTCTCCTCTTCGGCCTGGATGGAAGGGGCCGTGCTAGGTCCTCCGGTCCCGATCCTGTGATCCGGCTGCCGTGTGGAGGAGGCAGGTGCGAGTTGGCCTGGTCTCGCGTCGATGATCTCCACCGAGGAGTAGTCGACCGGCGGAGGTGAAGTCTGTGCTGCTAGCGGGGTCACTGCTGGCACGTTGGCTGCCGGTTCGCTATGGTCCTCGGTCGGCTCGCCATCGCTGCCGGCGATTTGGGCCGCGATCGCGGCAGCGGCAGCCTGGTTGAGGGCGGCAACTTCGGCAGGCTCCCGCTGATCTTCATCACTTGGTTCAGGAACCAGGCTGTCGAGGACGTTGCTCAGTTCCTCGTCCTCCTCGGCCGTCATCTGGAGCAGGTTGCGGGCCTCTGTGACATCGCCGTCCTGGATCTGCCGATCCGCCATCATGCGCCTACGGTCGACTGGGGTTGCTGTGAGCAACATGGTAAACGCGTCTGACAACGTGGGCACGCCTAGAAACTGGGCGAGTTGCCGACCGAGAGGGAACCAGTGCGGTTGATAGGTTCCCGGATCGAGTTCGACATAGGCCGTCCCGACGTTGACTGTGCGACGCCCTCGCTTCTCTTGCCGGCTCGCGATGTAGCAGACCGCGTCCCTGCGGGTCACTTCAGTTCCGTCGTACTCGTACTTCAAGTCCAGCTGATCGCAAACGACAAGTTCGAGGCTTCTCAGGGCTGGCCGCACGCGGTTCTCTGCACTCGAGTTCTCGGCCCGCACGAGGGCGAAGAGGTACGGCTTGATGCTCCCAATGCGCTTGGCGACCTCGTCGTAGGTCGAGTCGTGGTGCTCTCCGAACGGGAGCGCCGACGATTTCACGGCGTCATCGAGCTTGGTCAGCGAGAGAAAGTTGGTGAGCTTCGTAAGTCCTACCTCCGCAGAGAGCAGCGGGCGTTGCTTCTCGAAGGTGTCGCGCAGGAGTGGATCTTCGGCGAAGGGGGGCTGCGCAACGAAGCCGGTGACGCCGTTCTGGCTGGTCAGAAGCCGGACCTTGTCGGCCGCCGGGTGCGGCTCGACGTCTTCGGGCAGTACATCATGCAGCGAGCGCTGGACCCAGCGCGCGGCTTGCTCGATCTCCCGTGTGGTGCTGCCCGCTGCATCGGCCTCCTCTGCGATGCTGTCCAGGAGCACCAGGAGGTCCGCCACGCGCGGCCGTCCTGCATCGGTGAGGCCTAGGGCTGCGGCGAGGCCGGCCCCACCATGTGCCTCGAACATCGCTTCGCTGATCCGAGGGATCCGCTCCTGGATACGTCGCGGCGTCTGCGCCGCACCGATCCAAGCGTTCCTCGGCCGCACGAGCTCGGCCTTGTTGCCGCGATCGACGGGTACCCAGGCTCGCGAGTGCAGGGTGTATGCGAAGAGCGAAGGGGCAGGACGGCCGCGCTCGCCATCATGGTTCCCGTGACTGCACCAGAACAAGGCCTGGATGCCGTCTTCGTACGCCGAGCCCCAGAAGCGGGCCAACTGCCTCCAGAGCGCCAGGAGTCGGACTGGGTCTCTGCACTCGATGAGTTCCTCGAGACGATCTAACCGATACGAGAGCCGGAGTTGCTGAGAGGCTCGGTGACCCTGCGCGCACTGAGCCGCTGCCTGAGTCCGGGGGAGTGCCATCCACTCGCTGAAGAGGGCGCCCCGGTGGGGATGGCGGTTGCTCCCGACCGAGTAGCCGCCGTACTCCGTGGCCTTCGCCTCTTCGAGGCGCGGATGGTCGGTTACGCCCAGCATCCGATAGAAGGCGAGATCAGTCGCTCGCTGCTCGGAATCGCCCGGCAGCTCGACGTCCAGGAACTCTGGCCGGTCGAAGGGACCGTAGATGACCTCCAAGTCGTCGGATCCGGTCCATGGCGCACTGAAGAACAACTCCGCAGCCGGGCGCAGGTCCCTGTTCGTTCCGTCGGCCGTCCGACCCGGCAGGAGCGCCCGCCCGAGGACGGGATCCAGATCCTCGCTTCCGGACAACCGGACTTGGTGGTACGCCCGAAGGGCCGAGATGGCGTGGGCGCGAGTGACGTCGTCTGTCTCGCGGCTGGCAAGCAGCCTGATGAGGAAGTCTCGAATGAGTTCGCGCCACTCGAACGGCCTGACGCCAAGTTCACGCAGCAGTGCCTGCGCCTCTTCGAAGTCGGGCAGGTACGCCACGGGAATTGGGAGAGACTCGGGAAGCGCCACGTCGCCGCGTTCGCGGGGAAAGAAGATGGTGTCCCTGTCAGGAGTGAAGAGTTGACCGTTGACACCAAGCACGCTTGCGGTTCTCTTGAGTTCCGCCACGAGGGACGCGCCAGCGTTCTGCCGCCACGTGACGAGGAATGCGTAGTAGTCGTGCGCGGTGTCCCGTGTCGGGGTGAGCATCAGTGACAGGAACTCCGGTACGCGGATCCCGTCGATGTCAGTCGCCTCGGCGAGGAAGACCCGCGCAGCGTCCCGTTGCTCGATGTCCGGGCGGAGCGTGTGGGCGAGGTCGAGCCTCGCCACCTGATGCGCGCGCTGAAGATCAGGAAGGCTGTCGGGGAGTGAGCGGACTTCCGAAGGCGGTCTCAGTCCGCCATCCGCAGTTGGAAGGAATGGTGTGGCGAGCAGAGCCTGGGTCCATCTAGTGCGCACCGCCGCTCCACCCACACCTGATGGTGAGTCGATGGCCGGAACAAGCGCTTCTACAGCAGAGGCGCTGGCGCCGGTGCGAGCCACTAGATCATTCGCAACTTCTGCGGTCACGAAGTCACCGAGCGCGTGGATCAGCATCTGGTTAAACGCCACAGCCTCCGGTGTGGTTGCGATCTGTCGCCGATCCATGGTGAGTACCCACTCGGCGTGAACTGCGACTCGGAGGCCCGGCAGTTCGTCTGTGGGGAAGTACACGTGCAGCGGGAATGTCTCGTCGACTAGTGGCTGGCCGTCCCCATCTACGGGAACGGCGACGGCAAACCTAGTCTCCGTGACGTTCTTCCATGCATCGCCGAGGGGTGCCAGCACGGCAGCGGTCGGGACGACGGATCCCCGGTAGATGAACCACTCCTCGGTGGCCTCTGTGCTCTCACCCTTGTTCGTTGCTGTCGTGGCGAGGAGGACGTGCTCAGTGCCGTTCTCTGGCGCCCGTGACACCTCGGCAGCAAAGTCGCCGCTCGTACCACGAACCTCCAGGTGGTCGACCTGCGGGAGGAAGAGGAGCAGTCGGGGATGCAGGTTGCTGAGTAGGTGCCTCTCCACCGTCTCGCGGTCGACACCGTCATTCAGAGGGAGACGGATGACGGTAGTGAAGCCGGCGTCACGCAGCTTGGCTACCTGCTCGGCATCTGGGCCGAAGTCAGCAGGGTCGATCGGAAACGGAAAGGCGTAGACGGGCAGTCTCTGTCCGTCGGGCAGCGGACCAAGGATCGCGGACACGTCGGCTCGGACTCGGTCGCTGCTGAACTGAAAGGAGGCGCGCGTCGAGGAAATCTGCGGATGGTTGGTGATCTCACCGACGGACTTGAAGCCAAGCCCCTTGTGGCCCACCGCCTCACCAGGGCCCTTCGATGACCGCCCAAGCGAGCAGATGGCGTCGACTTGCTCGTCGCCGAAGCCGAAGCCGTTGTCGGCGACAAGGAGTGCGGTTTCGGTCAACAGGAAGTGCGCCCGTCCTCGCGTTCCGGCGTCGCGGGCTGCATCGTTGGCGTTCTGCAGTAGTTCGAACGGGTAGCGCCCGGTGTACTGCTGGCGCACCAGCTCCTGCCCCTCGCCACGCTCGTAGAGGCTCTTGAGGGCGCTGTCGTGTAGCCCGCTATCCGCTTGTAGGCGGAGCGGGCGTAACTCGCCTTCGCGGAGCCGAGTTACGACGTCCACGTCGTCCACAAGAGAAACGTCATGACAGAACTATGGCCTGTGGCACTGCGACGCGGGGCGGGTTGGCGATGATCGCGTTCGCTCGCTTCGTCACATGTGCGCACGCGGGGGATGCCGGGCGCAGCCTGCGGGTGCGGATCCGCCGCGTCAATGTCGGATACGAGCCCCGGCAACCCAGTGGCATGAGCACATTCCGCAGAGTCACCGCCCCCAGAAGCGGCTCCTCCCTCAGGCGTGCCGTGACGTAGTCGACGAACTCGTTGAACGGGTCGGCGAGGTAGCCTCGCACCTGCCCGGCGTGCACTCACCCCACAGCCGCGCGCGGATGGTCTCGCGGTCGAAACAGGTCCGGCGACCGAGCTAGCTGATCGCCATCCGCTGCCGTCATAGAGCGTGGATGTCCACGCTGATCGTCTCTGGGAGCATGGGGAACAGCCCCTCTCTTGAGCTGGTGTGTGGTCGGCCGCCTGTCTGTCCGCGGCACGCTCGCGCGGCGTCCAGGGCGAGCTCTTCGTGACCCCGCCGAAGACCGCACTGTCGCGGCGGAGGTGACGATGCGCCAGGACCACTTGACCACCCAGGAGGCCGAGCGAAGGGCCGCAGGCCCGGAGTGGGTCGACCGGGGGTTCTCTTCGCTACCGAGACCGGGCGGCCTATGGACCCCCCAGTGTGGTGAGAGACGTGACCCGTGCGGCGGACAAGGCCGGGCTGACCGGCGTGATTCTCCACACCCCGCGCCAATCCGCCGGCGACCGCGTGGCTGGAGGCGGTGGTCAACATCAACGCCGTCTCGGCCATGCATGGGTCATGCAGACATCCGCGTTCACGCCCACGTCTACGGGCACATGTCCAACGCCGCTGCCCGGGGCGCCATGGAGACGCTGTCGGGCACCCTGAAGGACTGACGGCGAACCGGGGAGGCCTAGACGGGCGCTCCGGCTCGGTCCCGAACCGCCCCTGACCAGTACCGTCCGCCGGCGACCGCGAAACGCTGGTTGGGGTGGCAGTTTGGGTGGAAAGGCCATTCGAGGAGCAAGAAGAGGCCGTCCCGAGTCTCCTCGGGACGGCCTTCGGCGCGCTGGTGGGCGATACTGGGATCGAACCAGTGACCTCTTCCGTGTCAGGGAAGCGCGCTACCGCTGCGCCAATCGCCCGTTGATGCGAGGTGGAGATGGGATTCGAACCCACGTATACGGCTTTGCAGGCCGCTGCCTCGCCTCTCGGCCACTCCACCACGAGACTCGTGCCCGCCAGCCCCGCGAGCTGTCTATGGCAGCGTGCCTCAGAGCGGACGACGGGATTCGAACCCGCGACCCTCACCTTGGCAAGGTGATGCTCTACCAACTGAGCCACGTCCGCGCGGCTTCGACCGGGTGTTCCCCGCCGAGGCTGCATCGGAGACTCTAACCGACCGAGCGCGCCATCGTCCAACCGGCACCCCGCGAGTCGCCACCCCTCGGTACGGTGGCTCGGTGACCACCCCCGCCAGCCGCGAGATCTCGCCGCGTCAGCCCGCGACCGCGCGCTTCGCCGGTGTCCGGGCCACCGAGGTCGTCGAGTGCGTCGACCTGCGTGCCGAGCCGGAGCGGGTCGCGGCAGGGGGCTGGTGGGCCGTCGTCGGCGAGTTCGAGGGACGGGTGCGGGCGTGGCGGTTCGCGCACATCGAGCGGACGCGGGACGACGACGGCGGAGCGCTGCCCGACGGCGGGACCTTGCCCGACGGCGGCATCGGGCCCGACGGCGCCCCACCGACCCAGCCGCGCACCGGTCCCGACGCCTGGCGCGGCCCAGAGCCCTCGACGTGGCGCACCTCGATGTCCCGGGGAGAGTACGAGGCCGCCGTCACCGCCGCACGGGAGGCGATCCACGAGGGCGACGTCTACCAGGCCAACATCTGCCGCGTGCTGAGCGCACCGCTCCCGGTGTCCGACGACGGCACCGAGCCCAGCGCACCCGCCCTCGCGGCCCGGCTCGCTCACAGCAATCCCGCCCCCTACGCCGGTCTGCTGCACGTGCCTCGGGGCGGCGACGTCCCCCCGGCGTGGGTCGTCTCGGCGACGCCCGAGCTCTTCCTGCGCCTGGCCGAGGGCGCTCTCACGTCCGGCCCCATCAAGGGCACCGCGACGCACGCCTCGGGCCTGAGCGACAAGGACCGCGCCGAGAACGTCATGATCACCGATCTCGTGCGCAACGATCTCCAGCGGGTGTGCGCGCCGGGCACCGTCGACGTGCTCGCGCTGCTCGCCGTGGAGCACCACCCCGGCCTCGTCCACCTCGTCTCGACGGTCTCGGGCACGTTGCTGCCGGAGCTGCGCACCGCCCCGGACGCGTGGTCCCGGATCCTCGCAGCGACGTACCCGCCCGGCTCGGTGTCCGGCGCACCGAAGTCCTCGGCGCTGCGCACCATCGAGTCGCTCGAGCCGGTCGCACGCGGCCCCTACTGCGGGGCGTTCGGCTGGATCGACGCGGACGCCGGGACGGCCGAACTCGGTGTCGCGATCCGCACCTTCTGGTGGGACGAGTCCGACGGCGGCACGCTCCGCTTCGGCACCGGCGCCGGCATCACGTGGGGTTCTGACCCGGCCGCGGAGTGGGAGGAGACCGAGCTCAAGGCGCGCCGCCTCGTCGCGATCGCCTCGGGCGGGTCAGACTGGACGGCATGAGCATCGCGATCTGGCACGACGGACGTGTCGTGGGACCGGACGAGCCCCTCGTGAGCGGCGTGGACCACGGGCTGACCGTCGGCGACGGCGTCTTCGAGACGTGCGCGGTGTACGACGGCCAGGTCTTCGCCCTCACGCGTCACCTCGCACGACTCGCGCGCGGCGCGGCCGGGCTCGGTCTCGCGCCCCCCGACGAGCCGCGGATCCGCGAGGGCATCGCGGGCGTCCTCGCGGCGAAGCCCGACGCCGGCCGCCTGCGCATCACGGTGACGGACGGCCCGGGCCCGCTCGGCTCGTTCCGTGAGCCGCCGGACGCCGGCCGGCAGACCGTGCTCGTCTTGGCGGGGCCGGCCGGACCACCCGCACCGGCACGTGTCATCAGGGTGCCGTGGGTGCGCAACGAACGCTCGGCCGTCGTCGGCCTCAAGACGACGTCCTACGCCGAGAACGTCGTCGCGCTCGCCGCGGCGCGGGACGCGGGCGCAGACGAGGCCCTGCTCGCCAACACGGTGGGGGAGCTGTGCGAGGGCACGGCGTCGAACGTCTTCGTCGAGCGCGGCGGCGAGCTGCTCACTCCGCACCTGTCGAGCGGGTGTCTCGAGGGCATCACGCGCGAGCTCGTCCTCGAGTGGTGCGCGTCGGCGGGGCTGCCCGTCCGGGATGCCGCACCAGGGGAGCTGCGCTACGACTTGCTGGACGAGGTCGAGGCGGGAAGGGCGCACCTAGCGCTCGCCGGATCGATCCGCAACCTCGTACCCGTCGTGGCGCTCGACGGCACGGCGGTCGCGCCGGGGGAGATCACCGAGGCGGCGATGGCCGTCTTCGCAGAGCGACGCCGCGAGCAGATCGACCCGTAGGGCCTCGCTGGCAGGTGGTCGGGCGGGCGTCCTAGGAGCTGAGCGCGGCGATGAACGCCGTGATCTGGTCCGCCATGGAGTCGCTCTCGTGGCCCGGGGGCACGAGCGTCGCCGTCGTGGCGAGGAACCGCGACAGGGGCTCGACGGGGCAGGCGAGCAGCGCTTCACCCTCGATCCCGTAGAGCGCGATGAGCACGTAGGCGGGATCCTCGTCGCGCCAGATCCGCACGTCGCCCACTCCGGCAGGCGCTTCTTCCGGGGACTCGAGTCCCTCCTGGAGGAGCTCACGGCCGAAGAGCCAGGTCGACATCGCGCTCTGCCCCGAGAAGGTGGCGCGGATGGTGTAGGGATCGCTTGCCACGAAGGAGAGCTCTGTCGTGACGGGTAGCACGGTCGCGTCGGAGAGCACGAGCTGCATGGTGACGACATCGACCACGTCGGATCCCTGCACGGTCATCCCGGTCCCCTCTCGTTGGAGTGCGCCTTCCTCGGCGTGCGTCGCGCCCGTTTCGGAACTTCGCACCGGAACCTGTAACCTTTCCTCGTCGCTCTCTCGAGTTGCTCGAGAGCAGCGGGCGATTGGCTCAGTGGTAGAGCGCCTCGTTCACACCGAGGAGGTCACTGGTTCGAACCCAGTATCGCCCACCCCTATGGCTCGACGTCTAGCCCCAGTTTCTAGGGCCTAAGTCCCACCTACGGATTTCGTTGCGAGTGATCCCGCAGGTCAGGCCCACTGAATGCGCTTACCGGACACGTTCGGTGATGTCCGTTTCGCACGATCTAACTCACCCTCTCGGACTACGCCAGCACCCCAGACTACGCCGTCCGTGGGCGATTTGTCTCAGGATGCGGAACCCCGAGAGCCGTCCCGGGCCGCTGCCGGGGGCCCGAGACGCCCGATCGCGCCCATGGGTCTAGGTTCGTCCTAGCGGGATCAGCCGCCCGCGGAGGACGAACGAACAGGAGTGTGGGATGGGCACCGACGGACTCTTCGACAAGGCCAAGGACGCGGTCGGCGGCGTGGACGGTCTCCTCGACAAGGCGAAGGACCTCGCGACCGACGAGAACGTCGACAAGGCCGCCGAGGCCATCAAGCAGCACACGCCGGACAAGATCGACACCGTCGTCGACTCGCTCGCGGCGAAGGCGAAGGAAGCCAACGACTGACCGACGCCTCACGTGGGGGCGGTCCCGGGAAATGCCAGGGCCGCCCCCGCGCGTGTGTCGGTAGCATCGACGTGCCCCGTTCGGGGCGTCCCGACCAGCACCGAGGAGCACATCCGTGTCCGAGCAGATCACCCTGACCGTCGACGGCGCACCCACCCAGGTGGCCGGAGGCACGACGGGCACGGACCTGTTCGCCTCGCGCCGGGACGTCGTCGTCGTCAAGGTCGACGGCGAGCTGCGTGACCTGCACCTCCCGCTCGCGGACGGCGACGTCGTCGAGGCGGTGACGATCGACTCGCCCGAGGGGCTCGAGGTGCTGCGCCACTCCGCCGCGCACGTCCTCGCCCAGGCGGTCCAGGAGGTCAACCCCGCCGCGAAGCTCGGCATCGGCCCGCCCATCACCGACGGCTTCTACTACGACTTCGACGTCGAGACCCCGTTCACCCCGGAGGACCTGCGTGCCCTCGAGAAGGTCATGAACCGGATCGTCAAGGAGGGCCAGGCGTTCCGGCGGTGGGACGTGTCCGACGACGAGGCCCGCGCGGAGCTCGCCTCCGAGCCGTACAAGCTCGAGCTCATCGGCCTCAAGGGAACCGCGAGCGCCGACGACGGCTCGAGCGTCGAGGTGGGCGCCGGGGGACTGAGCATCTACCAGAACGTGCGCGCGCCCGGCCGCGAGACCGAGTCCGTCGCGTGGCAGGACCTGTGCCGTGGGCCGCACCTGCCGAGCACCAAGCTGCTCGGCAACGGCTTCCAGCTCACCCGCTCCGCC
>Ga0160469_100541_pt1 | contig 16115 bp, 13 predicted proteins | sample HID1972M_E11MG_FD_108246 | JGI IMG/M metagenome (GOLD analysis project Ga0160469, IMG submission 108246) | Enriched pill bug-associated microbial communities from UW Madison campus, WI, USA - HID1972M_E11 MG | ecosystem: Host-associated > Arthropoda: Insects > Digestive system > Unclassified ...
ATAGTTTCGGAGCGCTCGGACAGGTCCTTGATGGTGTTCAGGATCGGGTTGATTTCCATGACGGGCAGCACTCGTTGGCGAACTTTTGAAAGCCGGCGAGTATAACGTAATCAGGCTGTGACGGCAGCCCGTCTGGCGGGTGTGGCGGCGATTCACTTGACGCCTTTCACCTGTAGGAGCCGCCGAAGGCTGCGATCTTTTGACTTTGATTTTAAAAACAGATCAAAAGATCGCAGCCTTCGGCAGCTCCTACAGGGGATTGCGGTGGTTATTCGATCCCGACCTGGTTGCGGCCATTGTTTTTGGCCAGGTACAGGCCACGATCTGCCGCCGAGATCAGCAACCGGCAATCCGTGCCCGACTGCGGCACCATGGTCGCCAGACCAATGCTGATGGTCAGGCTTACGCCTTCCGCCGGGGTGTTATGCGGGATTTTCAGCGACGCCACGGTCTGGCGCAGCTTCTCCGCCACCAACCGCGCCCCACCCGGCGAGGTGTTCGGCAGCACCAGCGCAAACTCTTCGCCGCCATAGCGCGCTGGCAAGTCCGACGGTCGCGCACTGGCGTCGCGGATCGCCGTTGCCACTTTGCGCAACGCTTCATCTCCTTCAACGTGGCCAAAACTGTCATTGTAGGACTTGAAGTAATCAACATCGATCATCAGCAACGACAACTGGCTCTGATCACGCAACGAGCGGCGCCATTCCAGTTCAAGGTACTCGTCGAAATGGCGGCGGTTGGACAGCCCGGTCAGGCCATCGGAGTTCATCAAGCGTTGCAGCACCAGATTGGTGTCGAGCAATTGTTGCTGACTGACCCGCAGCGCGCGGTATGCCGCATCGCGCTGCAGCAATGTCATGTACGAGCGAGAGTGATAACGGATGCGCGCCACCAGTTCGATGGTGTCCGGCAGTTTCACTAGATAATCGTTGGCCCCGGCCGAGAACGCCGCGCTCTTGATCAGCGGGTCTTCCTTGGTCGACAGGACGATGATCGGGATGTCCTTGGTCGCCGGGTGATTGCGGTATTCGCGCACCAGGCTCAGGCCGTCGAGGCCGGGCATCACCAAGTCCTGGAGGATCACCGTCGGCTTGATCCGTACCGCCTGGGCGATGGCCTGATGCGGGTCGGAGCAGAAGTGGAAGTCGATGTTTTCCTCATTCGACAGCCCACGGCGCACGGCTTCGCCGATCATCGCCTGATCGTCCACCAACAACACCATGGCGGCGTTTTCGTCGGTTTTAATGTCGTCGATCTGTAAATCAGTCATGGGCGGTCACCTGAATACTGCGGGGGCCAGGATTGCGGATAAATCGGTTCATTTGGGGAAAATCTCCAGCAATCGTGGCGCTATCTTTTCCAAGGGGCGGATTTCTACCGCGGCATCGATCGCGGCGGCGGCCTTGGGCATGCCGTACACCGCACTGCTTTGCTGATCCTGCGCGATGGTCAGATAACCCTGTTGGCGCAAAAGCTTAAGCCCTTGCGCGCCGTCGCGTCCCATCCCGGTCAACAAAACCCCGACCGCATCACCGTTCCAGTAGCTGGCGACGCTCTCGAAAAACACGTCGATCGAGGGCCGGTAGATCTCGTTGACCGGTTCGGCGGTGTAGGCCAGCGTGCCGTTCTTGAGTAAACGAATGTGGTGGTTGGTGCCGGCCAGCAACACCGCGCCGGTCTGTGGCGGTTCGCCTTCGCGGGCCAGACGCACATCGAGGCCGCTGGCGCTGGCCAGCCATTCGGCCATGCCGGCGGCGAACACCTGATCGACGTGCTGCACCAGCACAATCGCCGCCGAAAAATCGCGGGGCAGGCCTTTGAGCAAGACTTCCAGCGCCGCCGGGCCACCCGCCGATGAACCGATCGCCACCAATCGCTGGCGCGAGCCGGAGCTTCGCGGAGGTGTCGGTGCCGGGCGCGAGCGCGGTGCCTTGTCGCCGATCAGCCAGCCAATATTAAGGATCTTGCGCAGCAACGGCGCCGCCGCTTCCCGCGCGTCGCCGGCACCGAGGGCCGGGGTATCGACCACGTCCAGCGCGCCATGGCCCATGGCTTCGAAGACGCGATGGACGTTCTGCTGGCGATCAACCGTGACAATCACGATCGCGCACGGCGTTTCGGCCATGATCCGCCGTGTGGCTTCGACGCCGTCCATCACCGGCATGATCAGATCCATGAGGATCAGATCCGGGGTGTTTTCGGCGCACAGTTGCACCGCCTCGGCGCCGTTGCGGGCGACCCAGACCACCTGATGCGCCGGCTCGAAGGCCAGCGCACGGCGCAGCGCCTCCACTGCCATCGGCATGTCGTTGACGATTGCGATCTTCATGCCCGCGCTCCTCCGATGAGCTCGACCACTGCGTCGAGCAGGGCGTCGTCATGAAAACTGGCTTTGGCTAAATAATAGTCCGCCCCGGCGTCCAGTCCACGGCGGCGATCCTCTTCACGATCCTTGTACGACACAACCATCACCGGCAGCGATTGCAGACGGTTGTCGCGGCGCAGCAAGGTGACCAGCTCGATGCCGTCCATGCGCGGCATGTCGATGTCGGTAATCAGCAAATCAAAATCCTCGGAGCGCAGGGCGTTCCAGCCGTCCATACCGTCCACCGCCACCGCAACGTCGTAGCCGCGATTGAGCAGCAGCTTGCGTTGCAGTTCGCGCACGGTCAGCGAGTCGTCGACCACCAGCACGCGTTTGCGCGCCGCTTCCACAGCCTGATTGCCATGGCGGGCGATGCGCTCAAGGCGCCCGGTATTGAGCAGTTTGTCCACCGAACGCAGCATGTCCTCAACGTCGACGATCAACACCACCGAACCGTCGTCGAGCAAGGCCCCGGCGGAGATGTCCTGCACTTTGCCCAGACGTTCGTCGAGTGGCAAGACCACCAAGGTGCGCTCGCCAATGAAGCGCTCCACGGCCACGCCATAAATCGCGTCGCGCTCGCGGATCACCACGACTTTGAGGGTTTCGCCGCTGTTCTGGCTGGCCGGGCGATTGAGCAATTGACTCGCCGCAACCAGCCCGACATGCCGGCCTTCGTGCCAGAAATGCTGGCGACCTTCGACCTGCACGATGTCTTCGGGCTCCAGATCGCACATGCGTTCGATGTGCGCGAGCGGAAAGGCGTAGGCCTCCTCGCCGACTTCTACCACCAGACTGCGCACCACCGACAGGGTCAGCGGCACCTCCAGATGGAAACGACTGCCCTCGCCCGCCGTTTGCTCCAGTTCCACCGCGCCGCGCAACTGGCGCACCATGTGCTGCACCGCGTCGAGGCCGACGCCACGGCCGGACACTTCGGTGACCGTGTCGCGCAGGCTGAAACCGGGCAGAAACAGGAACGTCAGCAGTTCCTCTTCGCTCAACTGCGCAGCGGTTTCGGCTGGGGATAACTGCCGTTCAATAATGCTGCGGCGCACCTTTTCCAGATCGACGCCATTACCGTCATCGCTCAGCTCCAGCACCAGCAAACCGGCCTGATGCGAGGCGCGCAGACGGATCAGGCCTTCCTCGGATTTGCCCTTGAGCAGGCGCTGCTCCGGGGTTTCGATGCCGTGATCGACCGCGTTGCGCAGCAAATGCGTTAGCGGTGCTTCGAGTTTTTCCAGTACGTCGCGGTCGACCTGGGTCTTCTCGCCTTCGATCTCCAGCCGCACCTGTTTGCCGAGACTGCGGCCCAGATCACGCACCATGCGCACCTGACCGGTGAGCACGTCGGCGAACGGGCGCATGCGGCAGGCCAACGCAGTGTCGTAAAGCACTTGCGCGCGCTGGCTGGCCTGCCAGGCGAACTCGTCGAGTTCGGCGTTTTTCTCGCTGAGCAGTTGCTGCGATTCAGCGAGCAAGCGCCGCGCGTCTTCCAGAGCTTCGAGCGCTTCAAGGCTCAGCGCGTGTTCCTTGAGGTGCACGTTGAGGTTTTCCAGTGCGCGCAGGCCGTTGTTCTGCATGCGCTTGAGGCGCTGCATAGTCGCCAGATGCGACTTGAGGCGCTGGGTTTCGACCAGCGATTTACTCGACAGATCGAGCAGGCTGTTGAGGCGTTCGGCGGTCACGCGCAGCACGCGTTCGCCACCCTCGGTGGTGCGTCGGCTTTTCGGTGGCGCGGTTTCTGGCGTTTCAACTGGCGGTTCGAAAGCAGGCGCAGGCGGCGCTTCGAATTGCAACTCGGCCATCAGCGGCGCAGCGACGGCAGTTGGCAGCGCTGACGGATCGAGCAACTGCCCCATCAACGCCACGTACGCTTCGATATCGCGTGGTTGCGGCGCATTCGCCGGCGTCGCAATGCGCATCAGCAAATCGGTGCCCTGCAACAACGCATCGATGTGTTCCGGACGCAGCAACAATCGGCCTTCCTGCGCGCTGACCAGACAATCTTCCATCACATGGGCGACGCTGACGCCGCTGTCGATGCCGACAATCCGCGCCGCGCCTTTGAGCGAGTGCGCCGCGCGCATGCACGATTCGAGTTGATCAGCCTGGGTTGGATTGCGTTCCAGTGCCAGCAGCCCGGTGCTGAGCACTTGGGTCTGCGCTTCGGCTTCGAGGCTGAACAGCTCCAGCAAGGAGGCGTCGCGCATTTGCTCGGGGGTCATGTGAGGCTCCGGGTCACGGCGGACAGCAACTGTTCTTCATCCAGCCAACGCAGGCTGCGACCGCGAAACTGCAGGACGCCACGGGTGTATTTGGCACTGGCCTGCGCCCCGGATTGTGAGGCGGCATCGAGGATGCGCTCGTCGATGGCATGAATGCCGTCGACTTCATCCACCGGCACCACCACCGGCCCGCCATGGGCGGCGATGATCAGCATGCGCGGCATCACCCGCCCGGTGCTGACCGGCACGGCATTGGCGTCCAGATCAAGCAACTCAACCAGCGACAGACACGCCACCAGTGCGCCGCGCACATTGGCCACGCCGAGCAAGGCGCGCGAACGCTGGTGCGGCAACGAGTGGATCGCCTGCATTGGCGCCACTTCGACCAGACTGCGCGTTGCTAGCCCGAGCCATTCTTCGCCGAGACGGAACATCAGCAACGAACGGGTTTTGACGTCGGTTTCAACCACGCTGGCGACCGGATCGCGCTCATCCTGCTGCAACGAGTAACGGTCGAGCAATCGCGTGGCGGCGGCGGAATACACCGCGCAGTTGCGGCAATGAATGTGTTCTTCCAGCAGCGGACAGGACTTGTCGCCATGGATACCGATGCGGTTCCAGCAATCGTCGATGGCTCGGGCGTCTTCGTGGGTGACGTTCAAGGTGTCGGACGCGATCATCGTTTACGCTCACTGTCGGCGGTGCGGCCGCTGCGGGCAGCGCGCTCCTGCAATCGTCTGGCACCGGCGCTGTCACCCTGGGCCTGCAGCAATGCGGCCAGGTGCATCAGCGCTTCGGGGTGTTGCGGTTCGAGGTACAGAGCTTTGCGGTAGAAACCTTGGGCTTCGAGGGTCAGGCCGGCGACATCGCTGAGCAGACCGAGCCAGTAGAACACCTGCGCCACCGGTTCGTGACTGCGCAAATACTGTTCACACGCGGCGCGGGCCTCGGCACTTTTGCCTTCGTTGGCCAGCGCGGCGATGTTCGCCAGCAGCGTTGCCGCGTCCGGGTTGGCGCTGGCGCGGGTGGTCGGCATTGGCGTCACTGCGCTGAACGGCCGATTGCGTACCGGCGTTGGCGGCGTGCTGCGTGGCGGTGGGCTGATCGGCAACGTGACCGGTTTTGGCGTCGGCAGCGGCTCGGGATGCGGATCGCTGTGACGACTGAACGCGAACGACTGCGGGATGCCGATCGAACGCATGCCCAGACGCCCGAGCAGACTGCCCTCGGCCGGGCCGATAAACAGCACCCCGTCGTCATGGGTGAGGCGTTTGAGCACTTCGAACACTTGCTTCTGCGTCGCTTGGTCGAAATAGATCAGCAGGTTGCGACAGAACACAAAATCGAACGGCGGATCGCTGGCCCACAGCGTTGGATCAAGCACGTTGCCGACCTGCAAACGCACCTGCTCGCGGACGTTCTCGTTGAGCAAATGACCGTCCTGTTGCGCATTGAAATGGCGCTCGCGATAGGTCAGTTCATCGCCGCGAAACGAGTTCTTGCCGTACAGCGCGCGCCGGGCTTTTTCCACCGACAGCGGGCTGACGTCCATGCCGTCGACTTTGAATTGATGCGGTTTGAGCCCGGCATCGAGCAACGCCATGGCAATCGAATAAGGTTCTTCGCCGGTCGAACACGGCAGGCTGAGGATGCGCAGCGCGCGCATGTTGTTTAGCTCGCCAAGGCGTTTCAGCGCCAGTTTGCCCAGCGTCGCGAAAGATTCCGGGTAACGGAAAAACCACGTTTCCGGGACGATCACCGCTTCGATCAGCGCTTGCTGTTCATCGCGCGAACCTTGCAACAACTGCCAGTATTCTTCGGCGTTGGCCGCTTGCGACAGCGTGGTGCGCTGACGCACCGCACGCTCGATAATCGCCGGGCCCACCGAGGTCACATCGAGGCCGATGCGCTCTTTGAGGAAGTCGAAAAAGCGCTGATCGCTGCTCATGGCTGCCCCTCGAACTGCGCCGGACTCAGCGGCGGATCGGGGAACAGCAAGGCGCGCACGCCGTCATCGAGCAAATCGTTGACCCGCACCCATTGCACCAGCCCCTGCGCATCTTCGCGCACCGGGCCGAGGTACGGCGCCTCGCGATTGTCGAGGCCGTACGGCTGAAAATCCTGCGGATTGCAGCGCAGCGTGTCGGTGGCCTGTTCAAGAATCAGCCCGAGCCATTGCCCCGGCTGCGACTCGTCCGGGCGGTAATGCACCAGCACCAGTCGCGTGCTGGTGCGCGCCTCGGCCGGTTGACCGAATGTCAGCGCGCTGAGGTCAATCACCGGCACCACCGCGCCGCGATAAGCGAAGACCCCGGCGACCCACTGCGGCGCCCGCGCGATCGGTTTCAACGGCAGGCGCGGCAGCACTTCCGCCACCTCGGTCGCGCGCAACGCGTAACGTTCGCTGCCAATGCGAAACAGCAGGAATAACACCTGCTTCGCCAGCGGTGCGACGTTACGTTTGGCGATGATTTCGCTCATCAGACTTTGAATCGCGAAACGCCGCTGCGCAGCCCGACGGCCACCTGGCTCAGTTCGTCGATGGCGAAACTGGCCTGACGCAACGACTCGACAGTCTGGCTGCTGGCATCGCCCAACTGCACCAGCGCGTGGTTGATCTGCTCGGCGCCGGTGGCCTGCGCCTGCATGCCTTCATTGACCATCAACACGCGCGGCGCCAGCGCCTGCACTTGATGAATGATCTGCGACAACTGCTCGCCGACCTGCTGCACTTCCGACATGCCGCGACGCACTTCTTCGGAGAACTTGTCCATGCCCATCACACCCGCCGACACCGCCGACTGAATCTCGCGCACCATTTGTTCGATGTCATACGTGGCGACCGCAGTCTGATCCGCCAGACGGCGCACTTCGGTGGCGACCACGGCAAAACCACGGCCGTATTCACCGGCCTTCTCGGCTTCGATGGCGGCGTTGAGCGAGAGCAGGTTGGTCTGGTCGGCGACTTTGACGATGGTCACCACCACCTGATTAATATTGCCGGCCTTCTCGTTGAGGATCGCCAGTTTGGCGTTGACCAGATCGGCGGCGCCCATCACCGAGTGCATGGTGTCTTCCATGCGTGCGAGGCCTTGCTGGCCGGAGCCGGCGGCCACCGAGGCCTGATCGGCAGCGGTGGAGACTTCGGTCATGGTGCGCACCAGATCGCGCGACGTGGCGGCGATTTCGCGGGAGGTCGCGCCGATTTCGGTGGTGGTCGCGGCGGTTTCGGTGGCGGTGGCTTGTTGTTGCTTGGAGGTCGCGGCGATTTCGGTCACCGAGGTGGTTACCTGAACCGACGAGCGCTGGGCTTGGGATACCAGCGAGGTCAGCTCGGTCATCATGTCGTTGAAGCCGGTTTCCACGGCGCCGAATTCGTCTTTGCGGTCGAGGTTCAAGCGCGAGCTGAGGTCGCCGGTGCGCATGATTTCGAGGATTTTCACGATGCGGTTCATTGGCGCCATGATTGCGCGCATCAACAGCAGACCACAGGCCGCTGCGGCCAAAACCGCCACCAGCAGGGACACGGCCATGCTGACTTTCGCAGCGGCCACGGCATCGTCGATGTTGTTCATGGCTTCATCGGCGACGGATTTGTTCTCGCGGATGATGTCGTTGAGCTTCATGCGGCCAGCCGTCCAGGCGGGGGTCAGTTGTTCGTTGAACATCTTCGCCGCTTCATCGTCCTGGTTGCGCTGATGCAGATCGAGCACCGCCGTCTGCACCTTGAAGTAATTGAGCACGTCCTGTTTGAAGACAGAGAACTCGGCCTTGTCCTCGTCGGTGGTGACGGTGGTTTGGTAGTTTGCCATCTGCTCATCGAGGCGCGCTTCGAAGGCCTTGAAGTCCGCCGCGTCTTCGGCGCTGATGCCCTGGCCCCGCTTCAGACCCAGCAATTCCTGGGTTTGCAGGTAACTGTCGACCCAGGCGCTGCGGATCATCGAGCTGTAATACACGCCCGGCACCGCGTCCTGTCGCACGCTCTGCTCACCGGCTTCGATCTTCAACAAACGCGAATACGAGACGACGACCATCAGCAACATGATGGCGATAATCACCGCAAAGCTCGCCAAAATGCGTTGGCGCAACGTCCAGTTCTTCACAGTGATTCCTCGTGCCTAGGTCGAAATGCGGGGAGTATAGCCGAGGGCGGTGTTTCATTTATAAGACGCTTTTTAACCCCCGGGCCTGCCCTACGCGGTTGGCGGGAGGCTCTGGGGTTGGACTGTCCGACAATCAGGGGTGGGCGTGCCAGCGATGAAACGGCAAAAAGAGGCGGCGCAATGGCCATTACGGCCCTACTGCATCAGGTGCCTAACCAAAATCTCATGACCACCGCTCCCACAGGGGATGGTGGCTGGGCTTAAGACTGTGCTTGCAGGGGGAAGCCGTTGCGCAATCTTGTGATGATCGCCCTTCCCACGCCGACACTGGGTTTTTCCAGCAATCGGTAGCTGACGCTGGCTAGCAGCAGCGTTGCCAGCACGTAGCAGAGGAAGACGCCCGGGTTGAATTGCGCCTGAAGAACCGTCGCGTGCGCTGCCCACTCCAGAAAAAACGGGTGCATCAGATACACCGAATAACTGATCGTGCCCAGATACGTCAGGCTCTTGAAGTGACGGCGGAAAAACAAGGTCATAGCCAGCGCAAACGCCATCCCCGCCAGATAGCTGACCAGGTAGGCGTAGGGATTTTCGTTGTGCCCATAGTCGACGTTGTAGGCCAACAGGCAAATCACCGGCAGCAATACCACGAACAACGCCAGCCAGACTGCGACGAATTGGCGAAGGGAAGCGGTGCCCGCACCGAGGCTGACATCTCGCCAGAGGCTGCCAAAAAACATGATCGACAGGCACAGCGGCAGCGCCACCGGGATCTTTTTCGCCAGATAGAACCGGGCTGCTGCAAAGATCAGTGCCACGATCAGCAAACCAATGGCCGCGCCAAATCGCACGCCGGCCTTGCGCAAAAGCCCCACGCTGAACAGCGCCGCGCAGGCCATGTAAAAGAACATCTCAATGATCAGCGTCCAGTAAACCCCAAACAGATCCGGGGTTTTCAGAAGCGCCTGAAACATCGTCATGTTAATCAGCACGGTCGAGACCGGCACCGGCGTCGACAAAAACCAATACGAACTCAACACCGCCAGCGCAATGGAAAACCAGTACGCCGGGTACAACCGGAATAACCGCGAAACGGCGAACGCCGCCAGCGCATGCCGACCTTCTTTCAGGCTGTAGGGAATGACCATTCCGCTGAGCAGAAAGAAGATCACCACGCCCACCTGCCCGAGGTTCACGTAGGTAAAGAAAAACGTGTCCTTGAGCGGCGTTCTTTCGATGAAGTGCGCAGCCACGACCAACAATGCCGCGATGCCTCGCAGGGCATCCAGATGCGTCAGACGATTGGACGTGGTCATGCGTTGTTCCCGTAAATGTGCGAGGCGCTACAAACTACCGACAGCCCCGACAACCCACAAGATTTAAGTCAACGCTTGGCGCACCTGCTTCTCCAGTTCGATTTTCAAACCGGGCTCCAGCTTCAACTGTCGCGCCAGTTCATCCAGATACGACTTCTCCATGAAGTTCTCTTCGTCCACCAGCATCACGCTGGCGATGTACATCTCGGCGGCCATTTCCGGCGTACTCGCGGCGCGGGCGACGTCGGTGGGATCCAGAGGTTTGTTGAGTTCAGCGTGCAGCCAGTGTTGCAGTTCCTGATCGTTGTCGAGTTTTGTGAATTCACCTTCGATCAACTGACGCTCGCGATCATCGATGTGGCCGTCAGCCTTGGCGGCGGCAACCAGTGCTTTGAGAATCGCCTGACTGTGTTGCTCGACTTGCGCCGCTGGCAGGCGGTCGATCGTCTGCGGTTCAGTTTGCGGCGCGATGCCTTTCTGCGCGTTGTAGTTGCCATAAGCCTTGTAAGCCAGCACACCGAGCGCCGCGAGGCCACCGTAGATCGCGACTTTGCCGCCGACCTTGCGCACTTTTTTGTTACCGAGCAGCAGGCCCATCGCGCCAGCCGCCAGCGCTCCGCCGCCCGCGCCTGACAACAGGCCGCCGAGGCCACCGGAGCCAGATGCGCCACCGAGCAAGCCGCCCAAGCCTCCACCGGAGGATTTGTTCTGCGAACCACCGGCCTTGTTCTGCAACAGATCCTGGCCGGACTTGAGTAGTTGATCGAGCAATCCACGGGTGTTCATGTTCCGCCTCCAAAACAGGGGTTATCCGGATCTATAAGGCCTCCAGCCTAGTTCGAAAGTGCCCGTGACCGGCCTGCGAGTGTGCTTCCAGATGTTGCTCGCTGCCCGCAGGCCTTCGTGAAAATAGATATACACTCAGATCCATCTATAAAAACCGCCCACCGGGTATTCCCGTCATGATGACCCTGCGTCAGATTCGTCACTTTATCGCTGTGGCCGAGACAGGCTCGATCTCCGCCGCCGCGCAAACCGCGTTCATTTCCCAGTCGACCCTGACGTTAGCGATCCAGCAACTGGAAGAAGAAATCGGTGTAAGCCTGTTCAGCCGTCATGCCAAAGGCATGACGCTTACGCACCAAGGTCATCAATTCCTACGCCAGGCACACCTGATTCTCGCGACCGTGGACAACGCCAAACGCAGTCTGCAACAGAGCACCGATCAGGTCGCCGGGCAGTTGATCGTCGGCGTGACCAGTCTGGTCGCCGGTTATTACCTCGCGGATCTGCTCACCCGTTTTCAGCGCGCCTATCCCAACGTCGAGATCCGCGTAATGGAAGATGAGCGCCCGTACATCGAGCATTTGCTGGTCAGCGGCGAGATCGACGTTGGCGTTTTGATCCTCTCCAATCTCGAAGATCGCCATGCCTTGCAGACCGAGGTACTGACTCATTCCCCCCATCGTTTGTGGCTACCGGCGCAGCATCCATTGCTGGAACACGACAGCATCAATCTCGCCGATGTCGCCCGCGAGCCGTTGATTCAGCTAAACGTCGATGAAATGGATCGTAATGCCCAACGCCTGTGGCGCGGCGCCGGCCTGCAACCAAAAATTACCCTGAGAACCGCGTCCACCGAGGCCGTACGAAGTCTTGTCGCCGCCGGTTTGGGCGTGTCGATCCAGCCAGACATGACTTATCGCCCTTGGTCACTGGAGGGCGACATCATCGAAGCGCGGCCCATCGCCGACCTCAACCAGACCCTCGACGTCGGCCTGGCCTGGCGCCGTGGCACCGCGCGCCCCGCTCTCGTGGATCCATTTCTCACTGTGGCCCGTGAGCAACCCCACGGCGGGCGCAAGCCATCTATTTAATCGAATGCTGCCTTCAGTATTTAGAATTTGTCGACCTCGGAGCCGCGCACTAGTCTTGCTGCATCTATAAGACGGTCGGCTCCCGATATCAGGGAGCAACAATGGCCACACAAGAAAAGAGAACGCGGAAAATGGCTGGCGCGCAGACCCCGATGTGTACCGCGTTGTTGATCGACGGCGAATTGGTCGCCGGGGAAGGTTTCGTCGAGCCGATTCTCAACCCGGCCACCGGTGAAATCCTCACCCACATCGCCGAGGCCAGCACTGAGCAAGTCGAAGCCGCGATCCTCGCCGCCCACCGCGCCTTCGCCGAATGGTCGCGCACCACGCCGCAGCAACGTTCGAACCTGCTGTTGGACATCGCCAACGCCGTCGAAAAACACGCCGATCACCTTGCCCGCCTCGAATCGCTGAACTGCGGCAAGCCGTTGCACCTGGCGCGTCAGGACGATCTGACCGCGACCGTCGATGTCTTCCGGTTCTTCGCCGGCGCCGTGCGTTGCCAGACCGGTCAGCTCAGCGGCGAATACCTGCCGGGCTACACCAGCATGGTGCGCCGCGATCCGATTGGCGTGGTCGCCTCGATTGCGCCGTGGAATTACCCGATCATGATGGCCGCGTGGAAAATCGCCCCGGCCCTCGCCGCTGGCAACACGCTGGTGTTCAAACCGTCCGAGCACACGCCGCTGTCGATCCTCGCCCTGGCCCCAGCGCTGGCCGAAATCCTTCCGCGCGGGGTGATCAACATCATCTGCGGTGGCGGCGAAGGCGTCGGCAGCCATTTGGTCGGCCACGCCAAGGTGCGTATGGTCTCGCTGACCGGCGATATCGTCACCGGCCAGAAAATCCTCCAGGCCGCCGCGAAAACCCTGAAACGCACGCACCTCGAACTCGGCGGCAAGGCTCCGGTGATCGTCTGCAACGACGCCGACATTCAAGCCGTGGTCGAAGGCGTGCGCACTTACGGTTACTACAACGCCGGCCAAGACTGCACCGCCGCGTGCCGAATCTACGCGCAGGCCGGGATTCACGACAAATTGGTCGCCGAACTCGGCGCCGCCGTCAGCAGCCTGCGCTTCGCCGGCAAACGTGATGCCGACAACGAGATTGGCCCGCTGATCAGCACGCGCCAGCGCGACCGCGTCGCCAGTTTCGTCGAACGCGCCCTCGGTCAGCCGCACATCGAACGCGTGACCGGTGCAGCGGTGCATTCCGGCGCCGGTTTCTACTATCAACCGACCCTACTCGCCGGTTGCAAACAGACTGACGAAATCGTCCAGCGCGAAGTATTCGGCCCGGTGGTCACCGTGACTCGCTTCGACGAGCTCGCGCAGGCCGTCGACTGGGCCAACGACTCCGAATACGGCCTCGCCTCGTCGGTGTGGACGCAAAATCTGGACAAAGCGATGCAGGTCGCCGCGCGTCTGCAATACGGCTGCACGTGGATCAACAGCCATTTCATGCTGGTCAGCGAAATGCCCCACGGCGGCCTGAAACGTTCCGGTTACGGCAAAGACTTATCCAGTGATTCGCTGCAGGACTACAGCGTGGTGCGGCACATCATGGCCCGCCACGGCCAGCATCTCTGACTACGCTAATAACAAGCCGCCAACGGCATGCTTCACCGCGTTCACAACTGCCCCGACCATAATTTAAAGAAGAGGGTTCAACCATGTTCGTGCACAAGACCGCACTGCTCAGTGCAATCACTACGGCCTTGCTGGCCAGCGCCAGCCTGCAAGCCGCCGAGCCGTTGAAGGCCGTCGGCGCCGGCGAAGGTCAGCTGGATATCGTTGCGTGGCCGGGCTACATCGAACGTGGCGAGAGCGACAAGGCCTACGACTGGGTGACCGGTTTCGAGCAGGAAACCGGCTGCAAGGTCAACGTGAAAACAGCGGCCACCTCGGACGAAATGGTCAGCCTGATGGCCAAGGGCGGTTACGACCTGGTCACCGCGTCGGGCGATGCCTCGTTGCGATTGATCGTCGGCAAGCGTGTGCAACCGATCAACACCGCGTTGATCCCGAACTGGAACACCCTCGACCCGCGCCTCAAAGACGCGCCGTGGTACGTGGTCAACAACCAGACTTACGGCACCCCGTACCAGTGGGGCCCGAACGTGTTGATGTACAACACCAACGTGTTCAAGACCGCGCCGACCAGTTGGAACGTGGTGTTCGCCGCGCAGGATCTGCCCGATGGCAAACCGAACAAGGGCCGCGTGCAGGCCTATGACGGCCCGATCTATATCGCTGATGCAGCGCTGTATCTGAAGTCGACCAAGCCTGAATTGGGCATCAAAGACCCGTACCAACTCACCGAAGATCAATACAAAGCCGTGCTCGATCTGTTGCGCGCGCAGCAGCCGCTGATCCACCGCTACTGGCATGACACCACGGTGCAGATGAGCGACTTCAAAAACGAAGGCGTGGTGGCATCGAGTGCCTGGCCGTATCAGGTCAACGGTTTGATGAACGAGAAGCAGCCGATTGCTTCGACCATTCCGAAAGAAGGCGCCACGGGTTGGGCTGATACCACCATGTTGCACGCCGAGGCCAAGCACCCGAACTGCGCGTACAAGTGGATGGACTGGTCTCTGAAACCGAAAGTCCAGGGTGATGTGGCGGCGTGGTTTGGTTCGTTGCCAGCCGTTCCGGCGGCGTGCAAGGGCAGCGAGTTACTCGGCGCCGAAGGTTGCAAGACCAACGGTTTCGACCAGTTCGACAAGATCGCCTTCTGGAAAACCCCGCAGGCTGAAGGTGGCAAGTTTGTGCCGTATAGCCGCTGGACTCAGGACTACATTGCGATCATGGGCGGCCGCTAGCCTTCACTCGATGCCGATCGTTCCCACGCTCTGCGTGGGAATGCATCACCGGACGCTCCGCGTCCATTCGCATGAAATGACGCGGAGCGTCACAGGCTGCATTCCCACGCGGAGCGCGGGAACGATCAATGGCACCGCTCTCCTCTCCTGTAGGAGCTGCCGCAGGCTGCGATCTTTTCGACGCACACACGACTTTTTTTGAAAGCCCGTTTTACCGGAGCACCGCACCATGACGCTTGCAGTCCAGTTCACCAACGTTTCCCGACAGTTCGGCGAAGTGAAGGCCGTTGACCGGGTTTCCATCGATATCGAGGACGGCGAGTTCTTTTCCATGCTCGGCCCTTCCGGCTCGGGCAAAACCACCTGCCTGCGCCTGATCGCCGGGTTCGAACAACCGAGCGCCGGCTCGATCCGCATTCACGGTGCTGAAGCGGCCGGTTTGCCGCCGTATCAACGTGACGTCAACACGGTGTTTCAGGATTACGCGCTGTTCCCGCACATGAACGTTCTCGACAACGTCGCTTACGGATTGAAGGTCAAAGGCGTCGGCAAAAACGAGCGGCACAAACGCGCCGAAGAAGCCTTGGACATGGTCGCCCTCGGCGGTTACGGCGCGCGTAAACCGGTGCAGTTATCCGGCGGTCAGCGCCAGCGCGTCGCCCTCGCCCGCGCCTTGGTCAATCGTCCGCGCGTGTTGTTGCTCGATGAGCCTCTGGGCGCGCTCGATTTGAAATTGCGCGAACAGATGCAAAGTGAATTGAAGAAGCTGCAACGCCAGCTCGGCATCACTTTCATCTTCGTCACCCACGATCAAACCGAAGCGCTGTCGATGTCCGACCGCGTTGCCGTGTTCAACAAGGGCCGCATCGAACAGGTCGACACACCGCGCAATCTGTACATGAAACCGACCACCACGTTTGTCGCTGAATTCGTCGGCACCTCGAACGTAATTCGTGGCGATCTGGCCCGCGAAATCAGCGGTCACCCGCAGCCGTTTTCGATCCGCCCCGAACACGTGCGTTTCGCCGAAGGCCCACTCGCAAGTCACGAAATCGAAGTCAGCGGTCTGCTCCACGACATCCAGTACCAAGGCAGCGCCACGCGCTATGAATTGAAACTGGAAAACGGCCAGACCCTGAGCATCAGCCACGCCAACAACCAGTGGATCGACAGCAGCGCACAACACCAGACCGGCCAGCGCCTGAGCGCGCGTTGGGCGCGGGAAGCGATGATTCCGCTGCATGACACCGTGGCGAGCGGGGTTTGATATGAGCACGCTCGCGATGACTGCATCGCCGCCGTTGCGCAGGTTTTCCAACCTGCTCTACCGCAAGCCGAACCTGTATCTGTCGATGCTGCTGGTGCCGCCGCTGCTGTGGTTCGGCGCGATCTATCTTGG